>Ga0256840_1000397_pt1 | contig 44923 bp, 44 predicted proteins | sample 355202metaG_FD_185969 | JGI IMG/M metagenome (GOLD analysis project Ga0256840, IMG submission 185969) | Hydrothermal vent microbial communities from Mid Atlantic Ridge, Atlantic Ocean - 355-202 | ecosystem: Environmental > Aquatic > Marine > Hydrothermal vents | place: Atlantic Ocean: Mid...
AGAGTTATTTCTTCTTTATATCTACTGGAATTTCGATGACAAAAGTTGTTGATCCATCATGACTACTTACAGAAATAGAACCGCTAAATTGCTTTTCTACAATCATTTTTGACATATACAAACCTAAGCCTGTGCCATTTTTTCCTTTTGTACTCATGTAAGGTTCAAATACTTCAAGTAATATTGTCTTATCTATCCCACCAGCATGATCTTTGATGGAGATTTTCACTCTCTTGTCTTTCACTTCACAAACTACACTAATATCTTTGAGACTTTGCGATGAAGCTGACTGATAAGCATCAATAGCGTTATTTATAATATTTAAAAGCACTTGAATAAGTTCATTTGTATAAGTGTTTAGTACAAGTTCCTCTTCACATTCTACTTTTATAACAATATTATTTTTTTTCAGTCTTGGTGTAATAAAATTGATGACTTTTTGCATCACTTCATTAAACTTCACAGCTGTTGCTTCTTTGTTGGGATGAAAGTATGTTTTAAAATCATCAATAGTATTTGAGAGATACACCATCGTTTGGTTGATGTTTTCTAAAGTTTTAAGTAACTCTTCTTTTTCAACCTTTTGTCCAACCATATCTTTGAGTTGTATATTTGAAATTTGCAAAGTAATCATATTTAATGGTTGTCTCCACTGATGTGCTATCATACTTATCATCTCACCCATGACTGCCTGTTTGGATTGTCTTGTTAGTATCTCATCTTTTTTTATCAACTCATTTACTTTTTCTTGAACAGTGGCTTCAAGTGAGTCATTTATCTCTCGTAACTCTTTTGTTTTGTTATCAACTAACTTTTCTAGTTCAAGATTAAATCTTTTGAGTTTTCTTTGATAATACGCCATGATTAAGAAGATAAGAGACATAATTCCTAGAGTAATCCACATCAAAGAGTAATCAACTGTTTTTTGATATCTTGATATTTTCCAACTCTGTTCAATATTTTTTATGTCGCTAGGCTCTATCGCATCTATCCCTTTTTCAAGGATGCTATATAATTGAGTTTCATCTTCTTGCAATCCTATGCTTACAGGCATAGGATTGTCTTTTGCTAAAAAACCATTTATTTTTAGTTTGGAGTATCCATATTTATCAATGATATAATCAGCCTTTAAGTCAACAGAAATAAGCCCATACACTTTATTTGAAAGAACTTTTTTTACCATTTTTTCTTCATTAGGTTCTACTTCAATGTTGAGATAAGGATAGAGATACATAAGATGATCTTTATATGATTCCAGCCTTGTTATTAAAACCTTGTTTTTTAAATCACTTGGATTTCTGACAAAAGATTTATCAGGTTTACTTATCAAAGTAAAAGTAACTTCTGTAAATGGCTTTGTTGGCTTGAGCGTTTTATAGCGTTTGTCTCTAGTAGCATATATAGCTAATATGTCACACTTTTTTGAAGATAGCAGATCCTCTAACTCTTCTTCAGAACTACTTTTAACAGGTTTAAAATCAAGATAGGTCTTCTTACTTAGCTCTTTATAAAATTCCGCAATCATACCCACCATCTTACCATTTGACACACCTTCAATGGGGAACTGCTTTGGATGTAAACAGACTCTAACACTTGGATGTGTATCAATATATTCAAAATCTTTATTAGTAAACTTTAAACTTTCTTCTTTCTTTTTAAAAACAAAATTGCGCAGTTCTCGTTCTGAGTCAAGGTTGTGATTTTTTTGAAAAATTCTATACTGCTTGTTTAAAAAGTTCATATCAACAGAACCAACATCATAGATAAATGGCAAAATAAGTTTATCTATAGCATCTGCTTCATATCTCAAATCTTTAATAGAGATATGAGGTGCATATTTTTTATGAATAATTTCAATAATTTCATCTTTATGCTCTAAAGCATACTGCCATCCTCGTATGGAAGCATCCCTAAATGCAGTAGCTCTTTTTTCGTGATGTAGAATTTCATTCTTGGATGTAAACAACTCTTCTTGCAGGGAAAAAGTGTTCTCATTTGAGGGGTCAAGAATATTATACTTTACCCCTAATTCATCAAGTTTATATGGTTGATCTGAAATATATGCTGTCATGGCATCAACTTTGCCTTGTACAAATTCTTTTACCCTAAAAGTGTGTTGAACCAAAATAAGATCATCACAGGTAATCTGGTGTCCATTAAAATAAGGTTTAAAATTTAACTCCAAATCTTTTCTACTTGAAGCCATCACACGCTTAGCTCTAAGGTCTTCAACTCTTTTAATCTCTGGTTTTGTAATAAGCACTAAAGCAGAACGTTTAAAAAATGAAGCAAGTAACACAACAGGCTTACCCCGCATATACTCAAGTAAAGTATTCGAGTTATAAACCCCATAAGTTGCTTTTCCTGATACGACATTTCCAATAATATCAATGTCATTTTCATACTCTTTCAATGTCACATCTAAGCCAGCATCACGATAAAAGCCTTTCTCTTTTGCTGCTATAAATCCAGCAAATTCAAACTCATACTTCCAATGAAGTTGTAGGGAAACTTTTTCTAATTTCGTGTGTAATCTTTCATCAACAATAGTATAGGCATTGAGTATGCCACTATAAAAGATAACAAATAAAACTATTCCTCGCATCTATTCTCCATTTAAAGTTTTTAATACAGTTTCAAAATCACCTTGAATTACTTTTGCACTATGCGCTATCATAAGGTTCACTGGATTGGAAAAATCTTCTATAAAACGGTTTTCATTATCCCAAAACATACCATTTTCTTCTCTTTTTTCTTCGGCAGAAAAACTCTCGATATACTCTTTTGTTTCTTGCATGTATCCATAGACTTCTTTGCCTATTCCATAGCCATAACCACATTCCCAAACAGTTCCACTATCAGGTTCTTTTCCTCGAAAAGCATTGAGATTTGCAACAATTATATCACTCTCTTGAATCATTTTCACATTAGCCTTGAAAATATCTGTAGCTATTTTATGTTTTGGCTGTGAAAAATCAACCACATTATCTAATGGATACAGACCAATATAGCCATACTTTTCACATAAAGAAACAAGTTTCTTCCCTATTTCTATGGAGTTTTGCTCAAAAACATCAGGTCCTGCGATATATATTTTTTTCATAAACATCCTAAATTATTTTTTCAAATTATATCATCTTTAGATTGAATCATTTCGCTTGACATAAATTTAATACGCTAAATCAAAACTCAAGTCATTCTCAGCTTGACTGTGAATCTAGCTTTTGATTGACCGTGTAAATTTAAGCATATTATTAGAGTATTTTTCATATTCTACTAAAAATCAAATATAAAGAATAAACTTATGTCAAATAGATTACAAACAGAAGATTCCCCTTACCTACAACAACACAAAGACAATCCAGTTGATTGGTGGCCTTGGTGCGATGAAGCCTTTGTTAAAGCAGAAGCTGAAAATAAAGCTATATTTATCTCTATAGGGTACAGTTCATGTCACTGGTGTCATGTTATGGAAAAAAATGTTTTCGAAGATGAGGAGTGTGCACAAATACTTAACGAAGACTTTATCTGCATAAAAGTTGATCGTGAAGAGCGTCCAGACATTGACAAATATTACCAAGAAGTACATCTTCTTTTAAATCGTCGTGCAGGTGGCTGGCCAACAAGTATCTTTTGTACCCCACAAAACAAGCCTTTTTTTGCAGGAACTTACATTCCGCCTGAATCCAATTCAGGAAGTATTGAAGGAATGGGTTTTAAGGAGCTTACTCGTCTTATAGCAAACAAAACAAAAGAAATAGATGCAAAACTTTTTGAGAATGCTGATGAAATTGAAGGTTTTTTAAACCATATTGAGCATCCAAAAGAGGCAACTGTTTTAAAAGAGGACTTTTATAAAAATCTTCTCCTACAAGCAAAAAATAACTATGACACAAGAAATGGTGGTTTTTCTGATAAACCAAAATTTCCACAAAGTTCAACACTTTTAGCACTTATGGTTATAGACAGACTTTATAATGATGCATCTGCTAAGGCTATGGTTACAAACACACTTGAACATATGAGCAAAGGAGGAATGTATGACCTTGTGGATGGTGGTTTTTGCCGTTACAGTGTTGATGAGCGCTGGCTGGTACCTCACTTTGAAAAAATGCTCTATGACAATGCTCTTTTATGTGGTGTTTATACCGAAGCCTATCTCAGTTATGAAGATGAAAAATATCTCCGCATTGCAAGAGAGATAGCAGATTTTTGGTATAACTTTATGAGCGAAGATGATCTTTTTTACAGTGCAAGTGATGCAGATAGTGATGATGCAGAGGGCACATATTTTGTTTATAGCTACGAAGAAGTTTATACCGTCTTAGCAGAGCATGGTTATGAAGATGCAAAAGCTATGTGTGAGCAGATGAGTGTCACACACCATGGAAACTTTGAGACTAAGAATATCATTCGTTTTGAAGGTGAAATGCCTCAATGGTTTGACGAGGTTCGAGTACTCTTACAAAAGATAAGACAAAACAGAAGCTACCCTTTTATAGATAAAAAAGTGCAAACTTCATGGTCAGCTATGATGATTAACTCACTTTTTAAACTTGGTGCAGTCGATAACAATTACAAAGACAAAGCCATCAAAAGTTTAGACAAACTTTTAGAAACAATGTTTCTTGATGGTGTGCTTTATCACACAACACTCATACATAAAACACCAAAAGTTGAAGCTTTTTTAGAAGACTATGCTTTTTTAAGTCAAGCTCTCCTTACTGCGTTTAAGTACACACAAAATGAACTTTATCTCATCAATGCACAAAGATTTGCAAACAAAGCCCTTGAAGAGTTTTATGACAAAGGTTTATGGAACTTTAGCAATGGCGAATTTGCTGTAAAAGCGGAGATAACAGATAGTACATATACTAGTTCTGTCAGTATTATGATTGATACACTGATGCGTTTAGGTACGATTCTTGAAGATGAAAAATATACACATTTTGCTTTTAAAACTATGGAGTACAACTCTTATGAACTTGGACGCCGACCTATTTACTATCCATATATGCTCATCCAGGCATTACGTTATGTCAAAGGAGATAGAATCGTAAAATCGCAAGAACATAATCTTACTAACAATGCACTTGCACTTTCAAAACTCAAATATCCTTTTATAGAATTAAAAAAGAGTGAAGATCAAGATTTTATGGTTTGTGGGCAAATGAGTTGTTTTGCACACACTAGCAATATCAATGAGATAGAAAATATCATTAAAAACTCTTTTTAATCTTTATTGATTTATAATCTAATAAGAGCGAATAAAAGGAAAATGAATATGGGACATAAAAGAAATATTTTAGATGATGAGTTAACAGATGGTGCAGTACTGCAAGAGATTACGCATGAGGATAGACGAGAAAAAAAATCTCAAAATAACAAATATGACAAAAGAGATAAAGACCCACATAAAAAGCGTGTAGCAGTATGGGTTAAAGATGAAGTGTTGCAGTATGAGGATGAACTTAAAACTTTGCAAATAGAACTCCTCAAGATGCAAAACTATGTTAAAGATACGGGACAAAAAGTTTTGATGATTTTTGAAGGTCGTGATGCAGCTGGAAAAGGTGGAACGATCAAACGAATCACAGAACACCTTAATCCTCGTGGTGCAAGAGTTGTAGCGCTTGATAAACCTAGTGATAAAGAGAGAACACAGTGGTATTTTCAAAGATATGTGCAGCATCTTCCATCAGCTGGTGAGATTGTACTCTTTGACAGAAGTTATTACAATCGTGCTGGTGTTGAGCCTGTTATGGGATTTTGTACGCAGGAGGAACATAAAGAGTTTTTACACGAAGTTCCAGAGTTTGAAAAAATGCTTGTCAATTCAGATATTAAAATATTCAAATTTTATTTTTCTGTTTCAAAAGCTGAGCAAAAAAAACGTTTTGACAAACGTAGAACAGATCCACTCAAGCAGTATAAGCTCTCTCCTGTTGATGAAAAATCTCAAGGCTTGTGGGACAAGTACACGATTGCTAAATACTCTATGCTTTTAGCATCCCATACAGATCATGCTCCATGGACTATCATACGTTCAGATAACAAAAAAAGAGCGCGAGTCAATTGTATCAAACATATTCTCAACCATTTTGATTACCCTAATAAAATAAGCAAGAAAAAACTCAAAGCTGATGAGGAGATTAGAATCTTTGCCAATGATGAGATAAAACTTATGGAAACTGAGATGACACTCAAGAAAAATAATGCTTAAAGTATAAAATAATTAAATATATTTGGCTATAATTTTTCTTTAAAAGTAAAAGAGGATTATATGCTAAAAGATTTCAGAAAATTTTTCTTTATGATTAAGCTTGGTTACAAGTATATTAGAATTTTTAAAGAGACTTACTTTCACCCTTTCATAACGCTAAAATATGCCTATCAAGACCTATCAAAAGCCAGACAAAGTTACTCTAACAATGTGCTAGAATTTTTAAATATCAAAGTAAATATCATCGGAGAACTTCCCAAAAAAGACAAAATTCTCTATGCTATCAATCATCGTTCCCTACTTGATATCCTCGTTATGGAAAATGTTTTTTCAAGATACGAGAAAAATGGAACATGGATAGCGAAACAAGAGTTATTTGATGACCCTATTTATGGTAAATTTTTCCAATACAGCGGTTGTATTTCAGTTGATTTAGAAAATAAAAGAGGTTTATTGAGTTTTTTTAAAACGATTAAAAAGACTTTTTCAAAAGTAGATGATATGAACCTATACATTTTTCCAGAAGGTGAAAGATTTAAAGGTGATGGCATAAAATCATTTCAAAGTGGTGCACAAAAGATTGCTAAAGCAAACAAGCTTGACATTGTTCCAGTCTACATTAATGATAAACTTGAACAAGTCTTTAAAGATGCTCCATTTTCTGAACAATACACCGTCAATGTACATATCGGAGAGATCATCTCTCATGATGACTTAGAAGAAAAATATCGTGATTTTTACAAATCAGTAAAAGAGAAAAAAATAGATGAATAAAATGAAACTCGGAGTAAATATAGACCATGTTGCAGTTTTGCGAGAAGCACGACAAGTGAATGACCCTGATATATTACAAGCCCTTTATGTTGCTTGTGAAAATGGCGCAGATCAGATAACTATCCACCTCAGAGAGGACAGAAGACATATTCAAGACAGTGATGTCAAAAATATCATGATGTTCTCAAAACTTCCTGTAAACTTAGAATGCTCAATCAATAAAGAGATACTCAACATCGTCAGTGAGCTTAAACCCCACCGTGCAACTTTGGTACCTGAAAAAAGAGAAGAAGTTACAACAGAAGGTGGTCTTGATGTTTTTACATATGAAGATGAGATAGCCTATGCGATAGAGCAGTTACATGACTCTATCATTCCTGTTTCACTCTTTGTTGATCCAACTATAGAAGCGATGGAAAAGTCAAAAGAACTTGGTGCTGAAATGGTTGAGCTGCATACCGGACTTTTTGCTAATCTTTTTGCAATGCTCAACTCTTCACTACCACACTCAAATCATGCAGTTAAAGAGCTTGATTTTCCAAGACATCAACTCAGCGAAAAACTTGAGCAGGCAATAGAGCAGATAAAACTCTCCTCCATCCATGCCAAAAAACTTGGACTTGAGGTTGCAGCTGGACATGGGCTTAATTATCATAATGTTCATGAAATGATGAAAATTGAGGAGATAGTTGAGCTAAATATCGGTCAAAGTATCATAGCTAGAAGTGTTTTTACAGGTCTTAGTGAAGCTATAAAAGAGATGAAAAAGCTAACAACGCGATGCATAAACCTAAAATAGCTATCAGCGTAGGAGATCTCAATGGTGTGGGTATTGAAATAGCTCTAAAAGCACATGATGAAGTATCTCAGATGTGTGAACCTCTTTATTGTATCAATGAGGCTATGCTTGAGCAGTCTGCCAAACTTCTAAACGCAGTCATACCAAAAGATTTCAATCTAAACGCAGTAGATGGTGACTTTAGCATTGAAGTAGGAAAAGTCACAAAGAAAAGTGGACTTTACTCTTACAACTCTTTTATGTCTGCTGTCAAACTCTGTGAAGAAAAAAAAGCAGATGCTGTTGTCACACTTCCGATACATAAAGAAGCTTGGATGATGGCAGGACTTGAGTACAAAGGTCATACTGACCTACTTCGTAAGCACTTTAACAAAGATGCAATTATGATGTTAGGTTGTCCTGAGATGTTTGTTGCCCTTTTTACAGAACATATACCACTCAAAGAAGTTGCTAGTTCTATAAAGTACAAAAAGCTAAAACAATTTTTCTTAGACCTACACAACTCTGTCGCAACAGAGCAAATCGCAGTGCTTGGGCTTAATCCTCATGCGGGAGATAATGGTGTACTAGGTCATGAAGAGCTTATCATTACAAAAGCGATTAAAAGTGCAAATAAAAAAATAGGTTTTGAGCAGTTTGTTGGACCTGTTGTTCCAGATGTTGCTTTTGCACCCTACTTTCGTAAAAACTTTCACTACTTCGTAGCAATGTATCACGATCAGGGTCTTGCACCACTCAAAGCACTTTATTTTGATGAAAGTGTCAACATTTCGCTCAATTTACCAATCATAAGAACCTCAGTAGATCATGGAACTGCGTTTGACATAGCCTACAAAGAAGAAGCCAAAACCCTTAGCTATCTAAACGCAGTAGAGAGTGCTCTACAATTATGAAAATAATTACCTAAAAGATACTAATTGTCTTTAAAGATTTTATTTGCTATACTTCTTCTGAAAAAAGATACTAATTGTCTTTAAATAATAAATAGAAGGTATAAAATGAAATCAGTAATCGTGTTATCAATACTCACAACAGCGTCACTTATGGCAAGTCCACTGACAAAAGATGCAAAAAATGCAGGTTTACTTCCTATCCCTGCTTCAAAAACTGCACTCTTAAAGCTAATAGATAATCCTAAAAATCACATCACAGATGCGAAAGTAAAACTTGGAAAGAAACTCTATCTTGATCCAAGACTATCACGTAGTGGTCTTATCTCTTGTAATACATGTCATAATGTAATGGAAGGTGGAGATGATGGTGTTGGTGCTGCTACTGGTCATATGTGGAGACATAATCCACATCACCTAAACTCACCTACTGTTTATAATGCTGTCTTTTTTGGTTCACAATTTTGGGATGGACGTGCAAAAGACTTAGAAGAACAAGCACAAGGTCCAACACTTGCACACCCTGAAATGGCAGCAACAAAAGAGCATATAGTAGCAGTCGTAAAGTCAATGCCAGAATATGTCAAAGAATTTAAACAAGCCTATGGCGACAATGTAAAAATCACTTTTGCAAAAGTAACCGATACTATTGCAAGTTTTGAGCGAACACTTGTAACACCTGCACCATTTGATGCATTTATGAATGGATATAAAGAAGCTATGACTCCAAAACAAAAAGAGGGTCTTAAAACATTCATCCAAATTGGATGTGCGTCTTGTCATAATGGTGTTGCACTTGGTGGAGAGATGGGTGCCTTTAATGTAACAGCAACCTACAAATATATGAGTACAGGTGACTTCAAAGGTGATAAAAACGGTATGGTAAAAGTACCAACACTTAGAAATATCACGGAAACTGCACCCTACTTTCATAACGGTATGATTTGGAATTTAAAAGATGCTATTAAAGAGATGGGACGTATCCAACTTGGCACAAAAATTTCTGATAAACAAGCAGAATCTATAGAAACTTTTTTAGGTGCCTTAACAGGGAAAAAACCACATATGATGATGCCTATGCTTCCAGCTTCTACTGCAACTACTCCAAAACCTGATCTTAACTAAAAAACATAGCAAGCTTGACTTGTTATGTTAATAGATGCATAATCGTTATTAATAATTATTTAATAACTTTTAAGGATTATTACTATGAACGAGAACAATGGAGACTTTTTTTTAACAGATGAAGAGAAGAAAGCACTTAAAGAGATAGCAAAACTAGCTCTTTATGAAGCAGTTTTACATGATAAGAAGATAAAAATTGACCCAAGTACTATGCCTAAAAAGTTCCAAGAACATCTTGGGGCTTTTGTTACACTCCATGAAGATGGCAAGCTTCGAGGTTGTATAGGAAGATTTGAACCTGACCAACCCCTTTATGATGTCATCATTGATATGGCAGTATCTGCATCAAGATATGACAATAGGTTCTCACCTGTCACGCCCAATGAACTTGATAATATAGATATAGAAATCTCAGTTCTAACACCCAGAAGAAAAGTGAACTCCATAGAAGACGTTGTCGTTGGTAAACATGGTATATATGTAAAATACGGCTCTCGTAATGGAACCTACTTACCACAAGTTGCAACAGATATGAAATGGAATGCCCAAGAGTTTGTCAGAAGTTGTTGTGTAGAAAAAGCAGGGATACCGCCAGAACATTGCAAAGATGCAATGCTCTATGTTTATGAGGCTATAGTCTTTTAAATACTATAGCTTCTCTGGCGTCAGATTTACTTCTTCTAAGAAGTGGCGAAGTTTTACTATCGCGTCTTTAGAGAGTTCTGGTCTATGAGAAAGTGTCATAGAGTGCTCTTTTCCATTTAAGTGGATTATTGCACGATGTTCTTTGTTTAAATCAACAGTTGCACCATAGTGCTCTAAAGCTGATAAAAGCTTTTTACTATCAATATTCCCTGACATTGGGTGCTCAAATATTTTTTGAATTTTTGTTTTGTGTTTACTCATTTTAACTCCTTTGTTTATATACTCTTATTATCGTCTTTTAAAGATTAAAAGTGTCTTATCTTCAGTGTCATAGAGAGAAAAAGTTTGTTTTTCTACAAGCTTTAAACCAGTAAGTTTTTGAAAAAACTGTACTTTATGAAAGTACTGTACAATGGTATCTTGATACTTTGTAAATCTTCCATCTTCTTCTTGCTCAAAAAGTGTAAATTTTGTATGCAATTGATTGTTTTCAAACGCAGCATCTACACTCAAAAATTCCTTTTCATTATCACTGCTCATCGTTCCCTCAGCAACATCACTAAAACCATACAAAGTGTTAATGTCAGCGATAAAAACACCATCATCACTAAGCTTTTGTGCAACAGCATCTAAAAATGATGTCAATGCCTCTTTATCCATAAAATTAAGCACATCAAAGATACTCACAATAGCATCATATTTGCCATCTACATCTTTAACATCTACGCACTCTGCATTAAGTCCTTGGGCTTGACACTCTGCAACCATGAGAGAACTTAAGTCTATCCCTTTACACTTTACACCATCACTAATCATACGTTGCATAAAGCCACCACGTCCACAACCTACATCAAGAAGTGTTTTTACATCATACTCTTCAAGTTCTGAACGATACAAGTCATACAAAGCTTCAGTAGCTTCTTCAATCCCTAAAAGATGTTCAGCTTTAGCATATAAGTCAAGATTAGTCATTTTCAGCTTTAATGATTGTATTTATCTTTTCATAAATATCAAGCACTTCATCTTTTTTAGCGATATAGCTATTTTTGTTTGCGATAAGATATGTTGAACTTGTCATAATATCTTGTACAACTTCTAAACCATTTTGCTTCATAGTCGTTCCAGTTTCTACAATGTCAACTATCATATCAGCAAGCCCGATAAGAGGAGCAAGCTCAATTGAACCATAAAGCTTGATAATCTCAACGCTCACAGCTCTCTCTTCAAAGTAACGTTTTGTGATATTTACCATTTTTGATGCAACTTTGAGTTCAGGTTTTGTAAGGTCTAACTTCTCCCCTTTTCTCATCCCTATGGCAACTTTACATACACCACGTCGTAAGTCTAAAAGGCGAACAACATCAAGACCTTGTTCTTCTAAAGTATCAAGTCCAACAACACCAATATCTGCTGCTTGATGATACACATATGTTGCAACATCTTGATTACGAACAAGTAAAAAACGAAAGTTTGGAGTTTCTAAGATTAGTTTTCTATCATCAAATTTAAAATCTTCGCCAAAAATTGTTTCAAAAATCTCTAAAGTTTCTTTAGCAATACGCCCTTTTGGAAGTGCAACTGTTAACATAATTTTTCCTCATTTTCTTTTATAATCTTTTTCATAGAATTAAAAATCAACTGTGTGTCAATTTTAGCATTCTGAAATATTTGCTTTAACTTTGATGCATCACCACCTGTTAAAACGACAGGCATTTTATGTGACATCACTTCACAATAAAACGTTTTTAAATAGCCATAGCTTATAGCATCTTGTGAATTTTTCGGCATTATATCCAAGTCACACTCAAAGTTAAATGAATATGCTAAAGCAGGAGAAATGTTTTCATAAGTTTTTTGCATAGCGCCAATGCCAGGATAGATAAATCCGCCTAAAAAAACTTCATCTTTTACAATGTCAACAGTGATCGCACTCCCTGCATCTATGACCACTGCATTACTCAATGCTTCAACAGCAAATATTCTATCAATGCCCATTGTCTTGTAATATTTACTCATATCTATAAATGCAGCTAAGTCTATCCAATTTTCTAAAGATGAGAGTTTTTCACTGACTACTTGATTCACGCATATAAAATAGACCTTCTCTTGTATGGTCTCAGGCTCAAACAGAGCGACATCTTCTTTATACTCTCTTTCTTCATCTAAAAAATGAAAAGAAGTATTTCCTATATCGCACAGTAGCATTATTGGATTTTCCAGCCAGCTTCTTTAAAAGCTTTTGCCGCTTTTGAACAGAGTGGAGCATCAATAAAAATAACTTTATGCTTAAAATTGTGTTCAAAGAAGAGTGAAAGTTTCGCATAAATCTCTTCAAACTTATGTACATCTTTCATTAAAAGCCTACTTTTTTGACTTACAGCAAATATCGCCCAAAAATAGCCATTTATATCTGTAGCCTTATAAATTTTTATTTTGTTTCGTATGCCTAAATCTTTTGGCGCTACTTCTTGCATTTTTTTAAATATTTTTCCCTTTTGTCTCAGAGAATCAACAACCATTTGCATATCTATTTTATAGCCTTTTATTTAAGAGTTTTCAATGAGGTATTCCTTCAAATCCTCTGCACAAAGAGGTTTTGAAAAATAATACCCTTGTATATTTTCACATCCTTCTTCAACTAAGAAGTCAACTTGTTCTTTTGTTTCAACACCCTCAGTAATAATATCTAAACTCAAGTTCGTTGCCATAGCAATAATTGTTCTCACAAGAGTAACATCATACTCATTTTCAGGTACATCTATGATAAAACTACGATCAATTTTAAGCCTTGTAATTGGAAGCTTATTAAGATAGGACAAAGAAGAGTAGCCTGTTCCAAAATCATCAATAGATATAGAAATTCCTAAGTCTCGTAATGATTGAAGAATTTTGATAGAATTTTCAGGATCTTTCATAATCTGTCCTTCAAGAATTTCAAGTTCCAAATCTTTTGGATTGAAATTTTCACTCAACATAATTTGCTTTAGTTGACTGATAAAATTCGGGCTCTCAAGTTTTTTTGCTGAAATATTTACAGAGAGTTTACCAGTCTTTATACCTATACTTTGCCACTTAGCAACCTGTCTTATTGACTCAACTAACATAAATCTATCTATATCAATAACTAAACCTGTCTCTTCACAAAATGGTATAAACTGTGCAGGACTTACCACACCATTTTCACCATCATTCCAACGAATAAGCGCTTCTATCCCTATAACCTTATTTGTCACAGCATTCATTTTTGGCTGATAATATGGCTCAAACTCTTTATTTCTCAAAGCAGCTCTAATGTTTAAGTCCAACTCCATTCTCTTTTTAGAAAATTTTGTCATCGACTCATCATAAAATTTATAATTATTTTTAGCAAAATTTTTCGAAGCATACATAGCTGTTTCTGCATTTCCAAGGAGTATCGCCGTTGTATCCCCATCTTTTGGATAGATACTCAAGCCTATACTAAAAGTAATGTAAATATCTTGATTTTGAATCAAAAATTGCTTTTTCATCTCCAACAAAATTTTTTCTGTAAGATTACTTATGCCAGTATCAGTCATTTTATCATCTATAATGACAAATTCATCTCCGCTCAGTCTTGAGAGCACAGTAGTCTGTTTTATACACTCTTTTAATCTACTAGCAACCTGCTTGAGTAAGATATCACCTATTTCATGACCATAGGTGTCATTTATCTCTTTAAATTTATCCAAATCCATAAAGAGTATACCTACACGATAATCATTTATTTTGGCATTATCAATTGAAGCTTGTAGCTTATCTATCAATGCAAGTTTGTTTGGTAAACCAGTTAAAGGATCATTATGAGCAATAAATCTTAATACATCTGCTTGTTTTTCAAGCTCAAGGCTTTTATTCTCTAAGTCTTTTTCTAATTCATCACTATAAAATTCTATACTCTTTTTATAGTTCACCATATAAACGTAATATAAAAGAATAAAAAATGCTAGTATCAACAATGTAAATACTAATATAGTTTTATCTTTTTCTCTCGCCACACTTGACATATCTATCTCTTTTAGATCTTTTGCTAAAAGAACATAGCCCTGCGTTGTACCATTAATATTGTCAAGTTTTAACGTAGTTATTAGTATCCCATTTTTCTTATCTACCTTGTACTTGTTAATACTTTCTAGTTCAGTTTTAGACATTCGATAGGCAACATCAATAAGATTTTTGTTGTAAAATGGATTTGTAACATAGAATTTTTTTGCATCATTGACAACAATAACGGCATTGTATTTTTTTGCATGTATATTTGAACTTATAGAGTCAAAGATAGCTTTTGCACTAAAATATCCTTCCATGCTTCCATTTATGTATATTGGGATTATAGATTTAAATGCCAAAGAGTCTTCATTTTTTGGAAGTTCTAGATAGACTACAGGTTTTTCAATCAAAGGTTTTTCTTGAGCGTTTACTCTGAGTACCTTAAATGTAATATCTTCAAAAAGAGAATATTTTGTTAATTGTAAAGAAATATCATCAAAGTCAGGGTAAGTTTTTTTCTTTTTATTAAAAAGTTTTTTGATATCCTGTGTTGCACCTAAAGCAACAGAGAGTATCAGCACATCTTGTGACTTTGAGGATAACTCTTCTTGTATATCATCCTGCATAGTTTTTGCAGTATGAAGATATATTTTATTTGTTAGACTGTCTGTAAGCTGAGAGATGTAGACATACGACATACTAACCAAAATAGCTGCTAGTAAAAATCCTAATAATTTTGCTCTTGCACTTACATACATCTAATCAACTCACTACTTCGTTAAACCAAGTTCGGCAAACAAAACTTCAAAATATTCACTCACTTCTAATAACTCTTCTTTTAAAGTACCAAAAGCTTTATCTTCTGCAATCCACTCTTCTATTCTTTTAACACTATCACTTTTTTGACTTTCATCTAGTTCTTCAGTGTTTACAACCGCGTCTTTAATTTTTTCTAAATGTTCTCTATGTTTGTGTGCACTCATTTTATTGCTCCTTAATAAGTATCGTATTTTCCGGCTTTTACATCCGCTCTCAGTTCTTGAATCTTCTTGTCCATGATATTCAAAATCAAATCAGCAGCCTCTTTGTCGTTTGCTTCTGGGACATCCCAATCCGTAATCTTCATATTTGTTTTAAAAAGTAACTCTATTTCATTTTCGATTTCAGTTTTTCTAGCAGCTAGTTCTTTTATAACAGCATCACTCATAACAATCTCCTTAGTTTTGTTTTAGTATACATCAAAAATATTAAATAGTAATATATTTTGGAACTAAACTTTTTATTTTGTTATATATTTTTTCAAAATCAGTTGAGTATACCCTCGTTTGTGCAGTGGAAGTTATAAAATTTGTATCTCTCTCCCAACGTGGTACCAAATGCATATGAATGTGTTCAGCTATGCCAGCTCCACCTGCTTTTCCTAAATTCATACCGATGTTGACACCCTGAGCACCAAAACCTTCTTTAAGAAGTCGTACACCTTGCTGTGCAAGCTTTGCCATATGTAGCCAAGTCTCAGTTGAGAGTTCTTCAAGCTTGTCTGTATGAAGATGAGGAATAATCATAAAATGACCCGGTGTATAAGGATAGCGATTCATCACTATAAAACAATGCTCATCTCTGTATAACACATGTAGTTTTACATCATCTTTTTCATGTGTGCTAATATGACAAAACACACATCCATCTATCTTTTCTCCTGTCACATATTCATCTCGCCAAGGCGCGTAGAGTATATCTTCCATGTTTTAAGTACCTATCCTTTATAAAAATGCAAATACTAAATTTGGAAAAAGGATTACAAGTCCTAAACCCAAAAGTTGTAAAAGAATGAAAGGGATTATCCCCTTATAAATATCCATAGTGCTCACACTATTTCCAGCTGCCCCTTTTAAAAAGAAGAGCGAGAGTCCAAAAGGTGGAGTTAAAAATGAAGCTTGTAAATTCATCGCTATCAAAACCCCAAACCAAATAGGGTCTATGCCAAACGCAGCCATAACCGGCACTAAAATCGGCACGATGATAAAACTAATCTCAATAAAATCTATGAAAAAACCAAGTATAAATATACTGAGCATTGCCACAGCTATAAATACCCAAACATTCCCTATGTCATTTGAAAAGAAGTCAAGTATCAAGTCTGTTCCACCAAGTTCATTAAACACAAGGCTAAACGCAGTAGCACCGATAAGTATCATAAATATCATTCCGCTGAGCTTCATTGTCTCAAAAAGTGCATATTTAATCATCTCAAAGTTTAATGTTTTATTGAGTGCAGAGAGCATTAATCCCCCTACTACACCAAAGGCAGCCGACTCTGTAGGTGAAGCAATTCCCGCGAATATACTCCCTAAGACTGTCAACATTAACACCATTGGTGGCACTATTGCAGCAAAGATTTGATACAAACTCACTTTTTCATTACTTACTAATGCAGGAGCATCATCTTTGTTGACATAAGCACGTACAAGTATGTAAGTGATATAGAGTGAGACTAAAGTTAAGCCTGGTAAAACAGCACCCATAAACAAATCTCCAACACTCACACTCATTACATCGCCTAAAACGATAAGGATGATAGAAGGAGGAATGATCTGTCCAAGTGTGCCACTCGCTGCGATTGTGCCACTTGCTAGACCTTTATTGTATCCAGCATTAAGCATTAAAGGAAGTGCTATGACACTCATCATCACAACCGAAGCTGAGACTATACCTGTTGAAGCTGCCAAAATAGCGCCAACTAAAACGACACTCACACCCAGTCCACCACGCACACCTTTAAAAAGTGCGCTCATAGAGAGTAACAGTTTTTCTGCCATCCCTGATTTTTCTAAGATCAAACCCATCATGATAAAGAGTGGTACAGCCATAAGTGTTGTGTTACTCATAATGCCATAAATTCTAAATGGTAAAATGTTAAAGACCTCAAAGCCAAGTGAAGGAATAAAAAAAGCAAACATCATAGCCACCCCACCAAAGGCAAAAGCAACAGGAATGCCAAATAAAAGAAGTGCCAAAGCTACAAAAAACATAATCAAAGCTATCATAATGACTTCCACTTTTGAATATTACTAATGAGTTCTTTTACTGCTTGGAGTGACAAAAATATAAAAGCAAGTGGCATAAGAGATTTGACTATCCAACGATATTTAAGCCCACCAGGGTCTGAAGAAGCTTCATGTTGAACAAAACTCATCTCTACAAACCCTATGCCTATATAGACAATGAGCAAAGAAAGAGGCAGTACAAAAAATACAAAACTAATGATATTTACCAAAGCTTTCATTTTTGGCGAAAACTTATCGTAAAAGATATCTACTCTTACATGTGCATTATGTCGTAGCGTAAAGGCTATGCTCAATAAAATAACAACATCAAAAAAATGCCATTCAAGCTCTTGGAGTGCTGTTGAGCCATGAGAAAAGAGATAACGACTCGTTGCATCAAATACAATCAAAACAACCAAAAGAGCCATAATAAACGCAGTAAAATAGGATATGTATCTTAAAAACTTATCTATAAAATGCAAATATAAAATCCTTACTAAAAATAATAGTGAAACATTGCTTTAAAAGTTTGTTCTTCTTTTTTATATTCGTATTTTAGCATTATTTGTGTGTTTTGCGATGTATTAAACCCTTGTGCTACTTTTACAAGTGTTTGATTTTGCCCATTTGTATATTTTTTTTGTGTTGCTTCTACTTTTGTATTTATAAATTTATATTTATCAATAATAAAACCAACACTTCCACCAAGACTCGCTTCAACTCTTGCATCTGCATAATAAACACTAGGGTCAGCTAAAATATATGCAAAACCAAACGCATTTCCCCAACTATACCCTGCTCCTACGCTTAGATGAAAAGTTCTCTTGTTCGTCAAATAATCTCTATCCCAACCTAGATTTGTTCTCCATGAAAGATTATGAAAAAACTCACTTCTTTGTGCCAAAGAGACGATAGAGAGTATCGTTGCTTTCTCCACTTCTAGCTTTTCTTTTGAATATGCAAGTAAAAGATTCATAAACTCAATCTGTGTTCCTCTTAAAAATCCATAATTTGAATCTTCAAGGTCATGATACGCAGGACGAATTCCCACATAAGAAACAAGTGCATTCTCTCTTGAGCCTAGACCAAAAGTCGCACGAATAGCTCGGTGACTCTCTATAGGATTGGCTGGTGTTTTTATCTCGATTTTTTTTCCTAGTCCAAGTTTTGCACGACTTGAAGTCAGTTCATGAAACAGTGCAAGATAGTGCTCTTTTTGCACTTTAGATTTACTATACTGATACTCAAGATACTCTACAGCTGCTTCAAGTATATAACGTTTTTGCTGCGTTTGAATCTCTTTGTTTTGCATAATATCTACTGTTTTCATCTCAGCATTTACAAGTAAAACTGGATACTCTACAAATTTTTTATCTATCAAAGATTCATATTTTAAAAGTTTTGTTCTTTTAGAAGGTCTGTAACTCATTGACTTTATCAAACCAGCAGTTTTTGTTTCATGTACAGTTTCAAGTGGAATAACCTGAAAATGAAATTGCTTGCGGAGTTTTACAGATGGTCTTGCAGCTTCAAGGAGCCATAACATCTCATAAGAACAATTTTGTGTAAAAAAATAGTAGTTTGTTTGAACATTATTGAGTTCCCATATATGACGAAACATTCTAAGCGTTTCTAATCGTGTCAAATTTAAATCATACTCCCAAATGTCCCTTTGCTCTGAGTCACGATACTCTTTGAGTTTATCATAATATGGCAGTAGTGAATATTTTCCAAAATATCCCCCAGTCAATCCTTTTATGGCAAACATAACCCCATTTTCTTTGTTTTTATCGGCATCAGCTGCATAGTTAATAGCATAAGAGAGTAGTTTTGAGCTATATGAAGAGTTTATTCTCACAAAAGTATGTCCAAACATCGAAGCAGGAGAATTAATATGCGCAGATGGAAATACAAGCGTAGCCGATTGTGGGTCGACACGTTGTAAAACTTTGTCGTACTCCACACAGTTCGCTTCAGGAAAATCATCTACTGCGTTTAGCTTTTCTTTCAGCCAAAAGTACCTTGCAGGGAACCTACAAATGCTCGAATTATCATCTTTTATTTTCTTGCTAAAAAAGGCATCAAGTGTTGCAAACATTTCAGCTTTTGGATCTGCAGCTCCATCAACTGCAAAGAAAAAGTTTCTATCTTTTATCTCGCTCTCATTAGCGTTCATATGCAATAAAGTATGCCAATAATTCTCATCGTAAAGATGTAATTTTTCTGCTTTGTTTTTATATAACTGAGAATTTGATGCATTCAAGGCCGTAATGCTCAACAATATAAAAAGTATAAATTTAAATCTGAAAATAAGAAAACCCCAATGAAGATATCCACAAAAGTAGCAAGCTACTTTTGTGAGTGAAAATTATAATGCAGTTGTAGAAATATTATCTAAAACATCAGCCATTTTAACTGATTTGCTACTATAAATTTTATTGTAGTTTGCTTGAAGCGCTGTGTTAAAAGCCAATGTATCTTCAACATTTAGAAGTTCATCTAAAGTATCTAAAGTTTCACCATGACCTACAGCTATCTCTTTTGCTAAGATGTCCATATTTGATGCAACGAACTCAGAAGCTCTTTCATTCATAACAAATTTTGTTTTTTTACATCCCAAAGTACCAGAAGTGATACCAAATGTTTGATTTCCTGAAGTCCCATTTGTAGTCGCTTGAAGCGCTAATAAAACTGCTGATGAATCATCTTTAATAATCATAGAACCAAGACCACAACCCGTTTGACTATTTACACCTGCAAATGCAACTGAACTCAGAGCAGCCACTGCTGCTAAACTAACCAATAACTTTTTCATATGTATTCCTTAAAATTGATATACGAACATTATAAGAAATTAAAACTTAATAGTTTCTGTGTTTATCATGATTTTTAAAAAAGCTAGAAAATGTGAGAAGAAAAGAAAGAAAAATATTTACAGCTAAAAATCTAGCTGTAAATAAAAGGAATTAGTTTCCTGTAACCACAGTGTTACCAGTTGAGTAAAGACCAAGTATATTTGTTCCTTTCCAATCTACAGTAGAAACTGATTTGATATTACCATTCTTTTTAGCATTTGCAATACTACAATCACCAGTAGCTATGAGACCAAGAATATTAGTACACCTTTCTGATTCACCTTTTTTTGTTGTATCAGCATTTACATTAGTTAAACCCATTGGAGCATTTGTACTTGAATAGAGCAATGCGTGTGTAGGTTGCACTGCACAACCTGACATTAAAGCAGCTGCTGCTACTACTGAAGCTAAAGTTAGAGATTTAATCATATTTGATTCCTTTTTGTTTTTTTTTACAAGCTGATTATTTCTAAAAAAAGCTTAAATTAATATTAATCAACATTAATCATATAAAATTCGGAGCATCATTAGCAAAAAGTATGATATCTCCTGCTTTTGTTTGATTTGCTAGAACATCTACCATAGCAGATTTATCACGTAACATTATTTTATTTTTCACTTTTAGGTGTTTATCAAAGAGTGCTGCGTTTAGTGCGCCTGTTACTATGACTATGTCAAACACCTCATTAATGGCATCTATGAGTTTACGGTTGAGTGCATCACTGCTCTCTACAAGACCTGGGGTTACTATAACTTTTCTGCCTTGATGCAAAGAGCAAAGACGTATGCCCTCAAGCATCCCATCAATATTGCCGTTATAGCCATCATCAAGAATTATTTTTCCACCAGCTTTTATGATTTGAAGTCTATGTTCTACTGGTTCTAAGGTTTTTACTGCTTCTATGATTTGTGCATTACTCATTCCAAAATCTTTTGCGATTCTTACCGCTACAGCGATATTCATCGTCTGAAACTCACCAAGAATATCCGTATGCAGTTTTAAGATCTCACCATCTAACTCAAGCTCAAAGTCTGTTCCCTCTAAGGTAGCATTTACATTTTGTATTTCATTACCAAAAAATGTTACTTTTTCATGCGGTTCATCTGTGACAGATGTATGGATATAGGCTTTTTCTAAACGCGGTGATTGCATAATCTCAAGCTTTGTAGCGATGATGTTTTTTAAAGATTTAAAGTACTCGATGTGTGCTTCACCAACTTTTGCTACTACCACAGTTTGTGGTTCTAAAAATGTCGTTATGGCGTAGATATCTCCATTTTCACGAGCACCTGCTTCAGCGACATAAATCTCTGTATCTTCTTTTAAACTGTTGTTAACATCCGCCATAATTCCGCCTAAAGTATTTACACTTCTAGGTGTTGCATAGACATTAAACTTGGATGCCAAGATTTGAGCTACAAAGTTTTTGATACTCGTTTTTCCATAACTCCCCGTGATACAAACAATACGCAAGTCTTTCATGCTTTGTAACTTTTTCTTCGCCTCTTTTTTGTATATCTTAAACAAAAACTTTTCTATGATATAGCTACCGATGTAAGCTAAAGCCAAAGGCATAAACACCCCATATGTGGCGCAGCCATCTTTTAAAGTACAAAGAACATCTTGAAAAAGTGTCAATGAAACTAAAAGAATTAAAAATCTTTTTACACGCCAAGTAAGCACAAGCTTTTTATCAAGTTTTTTGTACCAAATAAATATCCCAGGGATGTAAGCAAAGATAAAAAAGATAAGAAAAAACTTTCCAGTTGTGTAGTAAGCGATAAAAGGAATGATAAAATAAAGTATGTGCCATAAAGGTTTATGGTGTTTTAAAATGACACGCTCAAGCTTATAATCATACCACTGCAGATTCGTTATGAGATACCAACCTAAGAGTGTTACAAAAACAACATTCGTTACAAACGCAGCAAATAGTTCATATTTTTCCATCTATTTTCCTAAAGTTTCTAAAAAACAGCCTACGATTTTTCCAGAAATATCTTCGGCATTTTTCATAAAAAAGTAATGATCACCATCATATACTTCTAGTTTTGAATCTTTGATGAGTTCATGAATCTTATCTGCTGAACTCAGAGGTGTAGCCATATCTTCTTTTCCCCAAAAGAGCAGAGCTTTTCCCTCATATTTAGAAAACTCATCACTAAAATCTTCATTCACAACATTTTTAAAAGTCTGATACATATATTCACTTAATTTTTTCGCATCATCTGCAACAAATAATGAACGTAATTTAGAAAAACCAAAAATTTTCAGTGCCTTAAAAACTGCTATTTTTGCTTGCACTTTTAAACTTTTTTGTGTGTAGATGCCAGCACTTGCAACGAGTACCAAAACTTGCGGTTCAAGTAAAAGTGCAACTTTTCCACCAAATGAATGTCCAAGTATAATATCTTTACTCGCATTGATATGAATCATAAACAGTTCAACAACTCTTGCGACATCAGAAGTTTTCATAGAAGTAGAGCAAGTTGAATTTCCAAAACCTGGCAAGTCAATATAAATATGACGAAACGACTCCATATAGGGAGCAAAAGTCTGTTTCATGAGATTTTTATTGCTTCCCCAACCATGCAAGATAATAATATCTACCTTTGCCTGAGGGTTTACAATCTCATAACTAATGTCAAAGGTATGTTGCTTATACTGTATTGACTTGACTGCCATCTATTTACCTTTTGCTTTTGAGATAGAGTGAATATATTCATAATTCACTTTTACTTTTTGTTTATGAGGTAAAGATTGTGAGAGTTCTTCTATAGCTTTAGCAAAGTCTTCAAAAAGGTAGTTTGCCATTGAACCTGGGATTGGGTTAATTTCATTGAGTAAAACTTGGTCATTATGCACAAAAAAGTCACAACGAATCAAAGCACCCTCAAACATTCTGTCATACACTTTCTTAAAATTATGTTGCAATTTAGCTGTTAGTTCTTCGCTGATTACTGCGCCTAAAACCTGCTCACTTCTTGAAAAATCCATATATTTTTTTTCAAAATCTAAAAATTCTTCTTTATTTGGCTCTTCGACGATAGAAAAGTGCATTGCATCTTTGGCACAGTAACCTGCGAGGTTGTACTCTTTTACACCTTCTAAAAATGGTTCAACTATCACTGTCTCATCAAATTCAAAAGCAACATCAAGAGCATAGTCTAGTTCACTCTCCTCTTTTACTATACTTACACCTATGGAGCTGCCAAGTCTAGCAGGTTTTACAATGATAGGATATGCAATATGAAGATTATTTAGCTCATTTTTTCTCAAGACTTGATACTCTACTGTTTTTACATCAAGAGCTTCACAAAGATACTTTGTATATCTTTTGTCATATGAAAAAGTACAAGCATCTACACGTGGCCCGATAAATGGGATAGTATAAAAGTCTAAAAGTGCTGCGACTGTTCCATCTTCTCCATCTGCACCGTGAATGAGATTTAAAACAGTGCCATCGATTTGCGTTTTAGAAAACATACTTTTTTGAAAAAAGCATCCTTTTTCAAGATGTAATACAGGCATTTTTTTATGCGCACCACTTGAAAATGTTTTTGCTTTCATTTTTGATGCCTCTATCAAATAAAAAGTATGATCTGTGTCACAAAAAATAAATGTTAAATTAAAAGTAGAGAGTTTTTCTTTTAAAGTGATAGCACTTACAATGCTGATTTCATGTTCAAAACTAGCACCGCCAAATAAGATAGATAAGTTCAATATAAATTTCCTTGCATTAAATTGTTTGTAATAATTTCAGAGCACCCTTAACAAGTGAAGCAGTATCACTGCCTTCACATGCACTCAGGGCTTTAGATATTTTATCTTTTTTGAAGCCTAAAGCTTCAAGAGCCTCACTCGCTTCACTAAACGCAGTAGACGCTTGTGTAGTATCCCCTGCTGTTAATATCTCAGCATCAAATCCATTAAGCTCGACTAAAATACGTCCTGCACTCTTAGGTCCTATCCCTGGTACTTTTTTAACACCGTTAACATCTTTGTTATTGATAACTGTTGCAAATTGCGTCGGTGTATATGTCGAACAAATTGCCATAGCAACTTTTGGACCTACTCCATTTATTTTGATAAGACGAGCAAAAAGTTTTTTCTCACTCATCTCTAAAAAGCCAAAAAGTAACTGTGCATCTTCACGTATGATATGTGTAATATACAGAGACACCTCATCTTTTGGCAAGGCAGAAAAAGTATGTAAAGAGATAAACACTTCATACACTACACCTTGAACATCCATATGTACAAAAGATGGCTCTTTATGTACTATTTTTCCATTTAATCCAACTATCATTATTTCTTATTTTCCTTATTCACTTACTGGACGAATCGCATATTCATCTTCTGATATTTGTTTAAGCGCAAAGATATGCTCTTGTGAGCCTTCCATTGGTTTATACACAAGTTCCATAGGAGGATCAACAAGTTTAAACCTAATCTCATTGTATCCTTTCCAAGTATCATGGTTAATCACTCTTGCATCAAAAATATTATCTTGAAAAGAAGCGGTTCGAGTCGTTAAGAGATGTAATTGATCTTGCAACATTTCATAACTTGTTTTGAGTTCCTTATATTTAGCCTGCATCGTTTGAAATTTTTTATATTTTTGCACAAAACTCTGTGGCATTTTTACACCATTTTTTTTATAATACCATAAACGTTTTTTAATCTCTAAAAAAGCAGGTGTCCCCTCTTTGATGAGTACTGTATACTTTTTCAATTCCATCTTTGTATTTTTGAGTTTATCTTCGATTTTTTTCACTGCTTCTTTATGCTTACTCATACCTGCAAGATCATCTTTTTTCAAAAGCGGATCAATAGTAAAAACGTTTTCACTACCCATCATTCTTTTAATCTCTATAAATCTTGACGCAGTTGCTTTGACATGTGATGCACAGCTACTTATAGTTATCTCTTTTGCACGGATATGTCCGCCTAGAGCTTGTGTAACTTCTACTATATCACCATCAATTTCGCCATGTTCGAGTCTCTCAACACGGATATGTTTGCCATAGGCTTTGCCCTTATGAACATTAATACTCAGCTCATCAGCGCGTATCATAGAACTTTTATGTGTTTGTCCACCAACGGAAGCTTTTTTCGCTATGACTTTTGCATTTGAGCCGACATTCCCATCTATCTCTATCTCACTCACCTCAACACTCATTCCCGTACCTATGGCATCTTTAACGGCATCTGATTCTCTTACAGAGATATTAACATCAGAATCTACACCACTTGCTATAGACCCTGTTGTCTTAAAGCTAATCTCTCCGACATCAACATCTGTTTTTATTGTATATGTGTTGTCATTAAATGCGATATAGCCATTCTCTTTTGCTATGTATTTTATAGAATCATCATCTTCTTTGATTTGGATAGTGTCATCTGTTTTAAAAGTTGGCTCAAACTTGACAACGGGCTCTGCAGGTTTCATATACTCCCCACGACAGTTCCGTCCAGGTTTTCCAGGTTTTGCTTTGATATACTCTATAAGCAGGTCATCTTGCTTTACACTTTGGATAAAACCACGTGCAGCATAGTCAATCTTTGCATTTTCATCTATCTCTTGGTTGTTCTCATAATGTAAGATAAGAGCATCATCACGCGTAGCAGTAGGTTCTAATCCCTCAGCAATTAAGTGTGTCTCAGACTGAACAAAGTCAACTTTCTCATCGACTCTCACTTTAGCTGTTAGCATTTTCACAAAGCGTTCTACCATTGTATCAAACAGATAGACAAGTATGCCTGCTCTAATTTTCTTCTTACTTATCATAGTAGAAAATTCATGTTCAAATTGAGAAAAGTAGTTGATGGATGAGCCTGCACTTATACTCAAATAAACTTTACACTTTGTAGCATTTGCACCTACAGCTGTTTTCATTGTAGAACAAGGATTTGAAGCATCCATAACTTTAGAGTAAATTTCTACTTCATAAAGTTGTTTTATTTGAAAGTTAGGGTTAAGAAGTTGTGTATCAGGGTCAAGTTCGTTTAAGGCTTCATTGGGAATCTCTTCCCACTCTATCTCAGTATCACCCTCTTTGACACGTACATAACTTTGTACTTCAAGAAGATTAAAGTCAAGAGTCTCAGGTTTGACCTCATACAACTTCGCTAGTTTAAATATCTCTTTAGCAACATTTTGTGTGCGCACTACTGTTGGTCTTACCTGTAGAAGTTTTTTTGTTTTTTTACTTGAACCAAAAAGTGCCATACTGTTACCATACTTTATTTAGATTTATAATGTGCTTATTTTAACCAAACCTTTGTTAAACTTTCGTAAAGTTACCATCTTATCACGAAAGAAGCCCATGTTTAAAGCCATTTTTACCAATAGTTCAGGAATATTATTTTCAAGAATTTTAGGATTTATTAGAGATTTACTTACCGCTTCCGCACTCGGAGCCAATGTTTACAGCGATATCTTTTTTATTGCCTTTAAACTCCCGAACCTTTTTCGTCGCATATTTGCAGAGGGTGCTTTTTCTCAAGTCTTTATACCCGCTTTTGCACGAAGCCGACACAAAGCTGTCTTCTCTGTCAATATCTTTTTACTCTTTGTCTCTATCATTTTGATTATCGCTCTTTTAGTGAACCTTATCCCTCAACTTTTCACAAAAGTAATCGCAACAGGATTTGATGCACAGACAATTGAACTCGCCGCACCCTATGTTGCTATAAACTTTTGGTATTTACCTCTTATCTTTATTGTTACTTTTTTAAGTTCAATGCTGCAGTATAAAGGCCATTTTGCAACTTCAGCTTTTTCAACTGCCCTACTGAACTTATCCCTTATTTTAGCACTTTACTTTTCACATAATCGCTCTGAGAGTGAGATAGTTTATTATCTCAGTTATGGTGTCATTATTGGTGGGATGCTACAAGTTTGTCTGCATCTCATCGCCATTTATAAGATGGGCTTACTGCGTTTACTTATCGGGGGAGTTCGGTATTTAAGCCTAAAGTCAAAAATCATTCAACAAGATACAAGAAAATTTCGTAATAACTTCTTTCCTGCGATGTGGGGAAACTCCACAGCACAGGTTTCTGCCTTTTTAGATACTTTTTTAGCTTCCTTTTTAGCCACAGGTTCTATCTCGTATCTTTACTACGCTAACAGAATATTTCAGCTTCCTTTAGCCCTATTTGCCATTGCAACCTCTGTGGCACTTTTTCCAAGAATCGCTAGATATCTTAAAAACAATGACGAAGCCAAGGCAAAAGCAAATCTTGAAAAAGCTTTTTGGTTTTTAACATTCATCTTAAGTGCTAGTACCATTGGCGGCATCATCTTTGCTCATGAAATTATCTGGTTACTTTTTGAGCGTGGAGCATTTACTACTTTAGACACAAGTAATACAAGTAGTGTTTTACAAATGTATATGATAGGACTCCTCCCTTTTGGTATCCAAAAACTTTTCGTTTTATGGCTTTATGCAAAAGAGTTGCAAATGCAAGCCGCAAAGATAGCTACACTCTCTCTTATTTCTTATACTGTTTTAGCTCTTACTTTCATCTCACCTTTTGGCGTGGCTGGCTTAGCTCTTGCTGGAACACTCGGTGGTTTTGTGAGTTTTTTCTTTACTATCAAGGCTTTTGGTGTAGCGGATTTTTTAGATATACTTCGTTCAAAAAAACTCATCTACCTTCTTGTAGGTTCTGTTTTATTTAGCTTACTTCTAATAATACTCAAGGATATAATCAGTGCATATATTTGATTCAGTACAAAAAACAAAAAGAGAATTCATACCACTCCAAGAGGGAAAAGTTACCCTCTATGTTTGTGGTCCAACTGTCTATGATGATGCTCATCTTGGTCATGCAAAATCAGCATTAGTCTTTGACCTTTTAACACGTGTTTTAGAAGCAAATGCTTATGATGTTACCTATGCAAGAAATATCACTGACATTGATGATAAAATCATCAAAAAAGCGATAGAGCAAAAAAAAGATATCAAAGAGATTACTGATTTTTATACAGAGGCTTTTCATAAAGAGATGGAGCTTATCGGTGTTAAACGTCCAAGTATCGAGCCAAAAGCGACACAAAGTCTTCAAGCTATGTATGAACTTATCCAACAGCTCATCGACAAAGGTCATGCCTATAAAACACCAGAGGGTGATGTTTACTTTGACACAGCGAGTGATAGCGAGTACCTCAGCCTTTCTCATCGTGTACAAAATGAAGATGAAAGACAAGAACGTGTTGCAAGTTCAGCTTCAAAACATAATCCTGCCGACTTTGCCTTATGGAAAAGTGTCCATGATGATAGCATCACTTTTGATTCTCCTTTTGGTGCAGGTCGTCCGGGCTGGCACTTAGAGTGTTCTGCTATGATTGAAAAACATTTAGCTTATAAAGACAAACCTTATGCTATCGACATCCATGGTGGAGGAGCTGACTTACTTTTTCCCCATCACGAAAATGAAGCAGCACAAACGCGTTGCGCGACAAACCATGCACTAGCAAACTACTGGATGCACAATGGTTTTGTAAACATTGACGGCGAAAAAATGAGTAAATCTTTAGGCAATAGTTTCTTTTTAAAAGATGCGCTTAAAGAGTATGACGGGGAAGTATTACGTTTTTATCTTTTAAGCACGCACTACAGAAGTAACTTCAACTTTAATACACAAGATTTGATGCATGCAAAAAAACGACTCGACAAACTTTACAGACTCAAAAAACGTCTTTTTGGATTAGCCCAAAATGAAGAAGAGACTGCGTTTACTAAAGAGCTTTTAAGCGCTTTAAATGATGATATGAATATATCTTCAGCTTTAGCACTTATAGATGAGATGATAAGTCATGCTAATGAAACGCTTGATACAGCAGGAAAACATAAGCTTCTTAAACGTGAAACTATGGCTAATCTTGCATACATTCAAAAGGTCTTGGGTTTTGGAGTGAAAAATCCTTATGAATATTTTCAATTTGGTGTAGATGAGACAACAAAAGAGAGTTTAAACACTCTTATAGAGCAACGAAACGCAGCAAAAAAGGAAAAAAACTTTGAGCTATCAGACAAACTTCGTGATGAAATCTTAGCCTATGGTGTCAATCTTATGGATACACCACAGGGAACATTTTGGGAAAAGGTCTAGCTTAAGCAAACTCTATCTTTCCCACTGCGTTTAGCTTCATAGAGTGCATCATCTGCACGTTTTATGCTCTGTTCTATCGTCTCTTCTTTTGCAAGATCTACCTCTGAGACGCCAATACTTACCGTAAACTTCACATCGTGATTTACTCGTAACTCGTGTATCTTTTTTCTGATCTTTTGCGCAATAACATACGCACCTTTTATATCTGTATTTGGTAAAAGCAAGATGAACTCTTCACCTCCAAATCTACATATGATGTCACTTTTTCTACTTTCTTCTTTTAGGGTTTTTGCAAGACTTACAAGCACATCATCGCCCACTTTATGCCCAAAAGTATCATTTATCTTTTTAAAGTCATCTATATCGAGCATCATCACAGAGAGTGCTTCTTTATTTCTTTTTGCAAGATTTAAAATTTTTTCACTGATTTGCGTGAAGTATCGTCTGTTATAAAGTTTGGTCAAGGGGTCAGTTGATGCCAAGAGTTCTAACTCTTTTTGTTTCTCTTTTAAGAGTTCATGACTTTGCATCAGTTCTTTTGTTTGCTTTTGCAGTCTGTTTTTTAAACGCAGTAGTTGTAAATACATCAGAGTTCCGATACTAATTATCAAAAGAAAAACAGCTACAATCCAGTAAATAAGTGTGTAATCCACATCTTTTTTATTTTCAGAGGCAACCCAATGGTTTAGTATCTCTTCTTGTTGTAAATGAGAAACACTTTTAACAGCTTTATCAAAGATATGCAGTAATGTGGCATCATCATTGCGTACACCTACACCCAAATCCCACGTCCCATCAAACTTTCCTGTAATCTTTAGCTCATCATCATTATATTTATGCTTAAAAGCATATCGTATCGTTGCCAAGGTTCCGATATAGCCATATACTTCACCTAGAAGTACCTTCTGTAGGCCTTCATCTAAATTTTCTACCTCAACGATATTTAGATAAGGATATTTCTCTTTGAGTATTTCCATATAAGCATACCCTTTTGTTATCGCTAGTTTTTCATTTCCTAAAGAAGCAAAGTCAACTATAAAAGGTTTATCTGTTTTTGTTGCCATAACAATAGGGATCTTCAAATACGGTGCCGTAACATTGATGTACTTTTTTCTTGAAGATGTTGGCATCACTAAAGATAAAATATCACATTTTCTTTTTTTTGCAAACTTTATTGATTCACTCCAGTTTTTTGTTGGAATGAGTTCTATTTTTGTACCAATAAAATCTTCAAAAATTTTAAAATATTCCGCACTCATGCCAATATGCTTAGCCTTGTCAATCTTTTCAAATGGCATCCAATGAGGATCTACACACATAGTAATGACTTTTTTCTTTTGAAGATATGCTTTTTCTTTTGTTGTTAAAGCCTCATTTTTAGGAAGTTTGTATATCAAATCATCTACATCTACTTGCTCATGTAAAAGTCCTAAAAATCTATATGCTTCAAAAATTTTGTCTATCTTTTGTTTCTCTATATTCCCTATAGACTTATCTTTTGCTAGTATCAAAGGCTTAGATGCCATGGCTTCATACAAAAGTGCACCTTCCCTCTTATGTTGTGAATTATACTTTTTCAAAATCACATCTACCGTCTCATTTATATGCGACAAAGCATACTCCCAACCTTTGAGTGAAGCTCTTGTGAAGTTTTCTACCTGCTTTGGATGTTTTTGTAACTCTTCTTTTGAAGTAAAAAGAAGATTGTCATAAAAATCATAGCCATATTTTTTTGGATGCCATACTTTGTAGCCAACACCCATTTTATCAAGAGCATAGAGTTCATTCGTTATATAACAAGAGGATATATCTACCTTATGCTCAAGTAAATCTCCTAAATCAAAAGTCGGTTCAGTCACTTTCATATCCTCAAAAGAAAAACCTGCACTTTGAAGCATAGAATTGAGTGCAACATTAAGTGTTCCCTCTTTTTCTATCATGACTTTTTTGTTTTTTAAATCTTCTAAAGATTGTATATTTGAAGAGTTTAATGAGACTAAAGCAAGTGGAGAAGTTTGATAGATTGCAGATAAAAGCACAATTTCATGACTATATAGTAAAACATTGGTATAAGAGATGCCAAAGGTACTGTTGCCATCTACAACAGATTTCATAATGTCTAAACCATTTTCATACTCTTTTAGTGTAACATCAAGTCCAACATCTTGATAATACCCTTTCTCTTTTGCCATATAAAAACCAGCAAATTCAAACTGATGTTTCCATAATAATTGCAGTGAAACCTTTTCAAGTGTTTCATGATTAGCAAATAAACTCAAAGTAAAAACGACCAATAACAAGATATATCTCATATACCATCCATATTTTTATAGTTTCTATCATTCTACTATAAGCAAACTTAGTTTATTAATATCAAACTAATCTTCTTTTGAATATGATTCAACTTTAAAACTCAGGAGCAAGGATAAACTACATGCTTAGTATCACGCAACTTCAAACGCAGCTACAAGAAAGTTCGCTAAACGCAGCGAATGAATTTAAACGTCTTTTTCACGGTCGAGGTGGTTTATATGAAGGCTACAAGCATCTCATAGTTGATTCTATAGACGAAGTTCTTAGTGCTGCGTTTTATTTTGAAGAGGCAAATGAAGCAGAGATTATCACGATGCTCAAAAACTTTACAAACAACTCCGAGCAATACAAAACCTTGGTTATTCAAAGAAGATATCTCCCTGGTGCACCAAGTGAAGTACTTATCGGTGAAATCCCAGACGATCTATATGTGCAAGAAAATGGTATGAAGATAAAACTCAACCTCCTCTCAAACAAAAACAGTGGTTATTTTCCTGATATGAAAAACGGAAGAGCTTTTGTAAAAACAAACGCGGTAGATAAGCATGTACTCAACCTTTTTTCTTACACCTGTGCTTTTTCTCTTGCAGCAAAACTTGGTGGTGCAAAGAGTGTTCTTAATGTGGACATGAGCAAAGGGGCACTCAAAACTGGTATGGCAAATCATTCTCTAAATAACATTGACCCAAAAGGTGTGAGTTATCTCCCTTACAATATTTTAAAATCCTTCTCCTCACTCAAACGCAGAGGTCCGTATGATATGATTATCATTGATCCACCAAGTTTTCAACGTGGCAGTTTTGAAGCGACAAAAGATTATGAAAAAATCATCAAAAAACTTCCACAAATTGCTAGTGAAGATTGCATCCTTTTAGCCTGTTTAAATTCTCCCGATTTAACTAGTGATTTTATCATCAAAATGATACAACAATGGGCACCAAGTTTTAAGTTCCAACTGCGTTTAGAAAACCTCGAAGAGTTCAAAAGTTCTGACGAAGAAAAAAGCCTTAAAAACCTCGTATTTCAGCGCCTTATCAAATAAATATCACAAATAAAAAATTTATAAATTATATAACTAAAACTTATTGATTTTATAAAAAAGATTTAATTGTTTGTTAAGTTTTATTGGAATAACATTGCGGCATGAAAAATCGTATAGTTAACTTTTTCAAATGGATTTACTTTTTATATTATGACGGGTTCACTAGTATGAAAGTAGGCAAAACACTTTGGTTGCTTATAGTCATTAAACTGTTTGTCATGTTTGTCATTGTAAAATGGCTTTTTTTTCCAGATGTACTCAAAGAAAATTTTCATTCCGATGAAGAAAGAAGTGCGTATATTTTAGACACATTAACAAAGGAGAGATAAGATATGGAACACACTGAATTGCTGACTGATTGGTCGCGTGCACAATTTGCACTTACGGCACTCTATCACTGGCTCTTTGTACCACTAACTTTAGGTTTGACATTTATAGTTGCGATTATGGAAACTATCTATGTAAAAACAGGTGATACGAAATGGAAGGAGACAACAAAGTTCTGGATGGGACTTTTAGCGATTAACTTTGCTATTGGGCTTGCTACTGGTATCATTATGGAGTTTGAGTTTGGTACGAACTGGTCAAACTACTCTTGGATTGTAGGAGATATCTTTGGTGCACCACTTGCTATTGAAGGGCTTATGGCTTTCTTTTTAGAATCAACATTTTTTGCTGTCATGTTCTTTGGTTGGAATAAAGTAAGCAAAAAAACACACCTTGTTTCTACGTGGCTTGTGGCAGTTGGGTCTAACCTTTCAGCGCTTTGGATTTTGATCGCAAATGGTTGGATGCAAAATCCTGTAGGGATGAAATTTAACCCAGATACCGCAAGACATGAGATGGTTGACTTTTGGGCACTTGTTTTTAATCCAAACGCAGTCAGTAAGTTTTTGCATACAATCAGTAGTGGTTATGTTTTAGCTTCTTTATTTGTCATCGGTATCAGTGCTTGGTACTTAATCAAAAAACGTGATACACAATTTGCAAGACGTAGTATCATTGTAGCTTCAAGTTTTGGTCTTATTACTTCCCTTTTCTTACTTACAACAGGGGATGAGTCAGCACATCAAGTAGCTCTCAATCAACCTATGAAACTTGCAGCGATGGAAGGTCTGTATGATGGAGAAGAGCGAGCGGGCATTGTTGCCTTTGGTCTTCTTGATCAAACAAAAGAGATAGGTGATGAAAAAGATCCTTTTCATTTTTCATTTGAAATTCCAGGAGCACTTTCATTTTTAGGTTATCATGACCTCAATGCCTTTGTTCCAGGAATTGACAACCTTATAGAGGGAAGCGAGAAGTATGGACTCATCTCTGTAAAAGAGAAAATGAAACGAGGTAAAATTGCTGTAGCTTCACTTGCTGCGTATAAAAGATATAAAAAACAAAACAATATGCCTGAAGCGCAAAAGGCACTCAAAGCATTTGAAGCTAATCAAAAATATATGGGCTATGGTTATTTGAAAAAACCTGAAGATGCAGTACCAAATGTAGCGCTAAGTTTTTATAGCTTTCATATTATGGTTGGACTCGGTACTTGGTTCTTAGTCTTGTTTGCTATGTCACTTTATCTCTCAATGATAAATGAAATGCACAAGAAAAAATGGTTTCTTTATCTAGCACTTCTTACAATGCCTTTAGCATGGGTTGCTCAAGAGGCAGGATGGATTGTTGCAGAAGCTGGTCGTCAACCTTGGGCTATTCAAGACCTTTTACCAGTTGGTATGGCATCATCAAATATTAGTACGACAAGTGTTATGATTACTTTCTGGTTATTTGCTGTTCTTTTTACAGCTTTATTAATAGCGGAAGTGAAGATCATGTTAAAACAGATAAAAATTGGGCCGGAGGGACATTAGGATGTTTGATTTACTTACATTACAAGAATACTGGTGGTTTTTAGTCAGTGTTATAGGTGCGTTATTTGTATTTATGACCTTTGTACAGGGTGGACAAATGCTCCTTTATACTTTAGGTAAAACTGAAGATGAAAGAGACCTTTTAGTCAACTCTCTTGGACGTAAATGGGAACTCACATTTACAGCCTTAGTTATGTTTGGTGGTGCACTTTTTGCTGCGTTTCCACTTTTTTATGCTGTTAGTTTTGGTGGTGCGTACTTTGTTTGGATGGCGATACTCTTTTGTTTTATCATTCAAGCTGTTGCCTATGAATACAGAAAAAAACCAGATAACTTTTACGGAGAGCGTTTTTATGAAACACTTCTCTATATTAATGGTTCTTTAGGAATTTTTCTCATTGGTGTAGCACTAGGCACACTATTTACTGGAGGAAACTTTACAGTAAATGAGTATAATCTTTCACAATGGACACTTCCAAGTTATGGTTTAGAAGCGCTTTTAAATCCTTTTAATGTTGCCTTTGGACTTATGCTTGTATTTTTAGCACGTGTTCAAGGAGCTTTATATTTTTTCAACAACTTAAATGAACCTACAATTACGGCAAGAATTAAAAAAGTAGTAACTGTAAACTTTGTTATGTTTTTGGTGTTATTTCTGTATGTTTTAGCAACTATTCTTTTTAGTGATGGTTATGTTTATGATCCAAACACTGGTGTTGTCAGCATTGAGAGTATGAAGTTTCTTCACAGCTTTTTAGCGATGCCTCTTTTACTTGTTATACTTTTGGTAGGTGTTTTAACACTTCTTTTTGGTATCTTTATCGCTCTTATAAAAAACTCAACAAAAGCAATCTGGTTTAGCGGTCTTGGAACTGTTTTAACGGTTACAATTTTAATGCTTATTTTAGGTGTTAATAACTCTGTATATTATCCATCATTAGCAGACTTACAAAGTTCATTAACGATTGAGAATAGTTCGGGAAGTTTTTATACTCTCAGTGTTATGAGTGTTGTTTCTCTCCTTGTCCCAGTTGTTCTTGGATATATCATCTACTTCTGGCGTAAAATGGACACAACAAAAATTACAATTGATGAGATCAAATCTGATCCTCACCACTATTAGGAGATAAATATGGAAACAATAGCAGAAATGATATGGTACGCATCTTGGCCTGTGGTTATCTACCTATCGGTTAAATTTGTTCAACTCAATTTAAATCATTATAAAAAGATGGAAAGATTAGAAGAACTCGAAGAGTATTTCGCTCAAAATGAAGCTGCAAAAAACTAAGCAGCTTCTCACAATCTACTTACAATAAGTCGCTAAAAGACCTTCTTTTAGTGCCTTATAGCTCTCTTGCCCTCGTAATTTTTTGACGATCTCTAGTCCAAAACAGATAGCCGTTGCAGGTCCACGTGAAGTCATAACATTTTCATCTTCTACCACCATCGTTTTATCACCCATGTACCCCTCTTCTCTTATTTCATCTTCTACTGATGGATAACAAGTATATTTTTGTTTTAAAACTCCTGCTGCGTTTAGAGCATAAGGTGCTGCACAAATCGCTCCGATATTTTTTCCTTTTGCATCCATCTCTTTAAGAAGGCTTTGGACATTTTTATCTTCAGCAAGTAAACGTGTACCACCCCAGCCTCCTGGAAGTACCATCATGTCAAGCTCTTGGGCATTGACATCTTTTACCTCCATATCAGCTTGTAAAACAATGCCATTTGCACCTTTTACAAGCATAGCTGCGTTTAGTGAAGCAACAATCACTTCTATCTCTGCGCGACGAAGTACATCGATAATACTCACTGCCTCTATCTCTTCAAACCCCTCTGCCAATGGCACTAAAACTTTTACACTCATAATTTGCTCCTTGTATCTCTTTTCATTGTATTTTACACTATTTTCTTTTATAAACATCTATTTAAGGGCACCTCTAAAAACCCTAGTATATCTCAGAGGGAAGAAAAAAAGATGAGATTGTGAAAAATCTTTTTTGAAGCATAGCCGTAGCTATGGTGATAAAAAGTTTTTTGCAATATCGCTTTTTTTATCCCTCCCTTTGGGCACTCCATAGGAGCCTACACTCTGCGTTACTCTTTTTCGCCTTAGCTTTGGCTAGGGCTTCAAAAGAGTGCCTTGATTGTAAACTCCTATGCAGTGCTGAGATATGCTAGTGTTTTTAGAGGTGCCCTTAAGTTATTTTACAATAAAATAACATTAAAGGTTAATTTATGTATAAAATTTTTTTACTATTGTTATTTTCATTTATCTTATTTACAGGCTGTAGCCAAGAAAATGAAAAAGAGATAACTATCTCTACAAACCAGTGGATAGGGTATGCGCCACTTTTTTATGCTTATGAAAAAGGTTATCTCGACAAGCTCAATATAAAAATCATAAACAATGTCTCTTTAGCAGAAGCAGCAGAACTCTACCGCGTAGGCAAAGCCAACATGGTAACAACAACTCAACATGAATACAATATGCTCAAACATGAAACACAAGATATCATCCCTATTATATTGCTTGACCGATCCAATGGCGGTGATATGGTTCTCTCAAACAAATCCATCCAAGAACTACACTCTGCAGATAAAATTTACGTCTATTTAGAGGTCGATTCAATTAATCAAGAAATCATTAGAGACTTTATTAAACACAATGGTTTAGACATCAAAAAGATGACTTTTATCAACCAAGACCAACAACAGATCCAAGATGTAAAATTTAAAAAAAATAGAGCGACACTTATCGTAACATACACACCATACAATATACATTTAGAGAAAAAAGGCTTTTTTGAAGTGGCTTCTACTAAAAATATTGATGCTATCATTGTCATCGATGCGCTTTGTACTACATCAGAACTTCTAAAACATGACAAAAAAAGACTACTTGCACTCAAACGCAGTATCGACAAATCTATAGATGTAATTATGAAAGACCCTAAAGCTTCTCACCAAATAATAAAAAAATATATCTCAAATATGAGCTATAGAGAGTATCTAACTTCATTAGATTCTATCAAATGGATAAACAAACCATCCAAAGAGCTTCTAAACTACATATCAGATCTTGATTACAAAGAGGAATATATCATTCAATGAAAAAACTCTCTATAAAAACATTTTCACTTATACTATTACTAACTGTTTTATCCATGGAAATAATCGTATTTTATAATTTTTACACTTCTACAAAGACAACTATCCATAATCTTATTAAAGAAAATTTGCAAACAGATATTTTAAATCTCAGTCATTATCTTAACAAAACATTTCACCCCGGCTCCATCAATAGTGTGGCTTCCCATATTGACAATATTTTAGTTATTAATAACGCCATAAGAGATATTCATATTTTAGATGACAAAGACAAGCTTATTTATCATCCAACAACACGTTATGGTAATCAACACGCTTTTGATACAAACTGTTTACCCATTGCTAAAATTATGCAAAGTGACATTTTGAACAACCAATGTTTTGAATTTCAATTAAAATTTTATAATAATCTTGACCCGTATCATTACAAGGTAAAAATTTATCTTGACAGTGAGTATATTCACAATATTCTTATAGAAGAAGCAAAAAAGATTTTTCTACTTTTTCTAATTGTTTCTCTAGTTTCTGTAGCTTTTCTTATTTTTATTGAAAAAATTTATATCATTATTCCGCTTGAACAGCTAAGACGATACGCCTACTATAGTGAGTATCCACCAAAGAACTTTTTTATCAGTGAACTTGAATCTATACGATACTCATTACAAATCACATTTGAAAGACTCAAACGCGAGCAAGAAAACCTCTACACACTCTCTACAAAGGACCCTCTTAGCGGTTTATACAATAGACTGAGTTTAAAAGAAAAAGTCGAGTGGCTTATCTCAAAAGCACAAAGAGATGGAGATCAATTTGCCCTTATCTTTTTAGATTTGGATAATTTTAAAAATATTAATGACTCTCGTGGACATACCTTTGGAGATAAAGTTCTTTTGCACGTCTCAAAAGTACTTCTAAACGCAGTCAGAGAAAATGATATCGTTGCAAGACTTGGAGGAGATGAGTTTGTCATTGTGCTACCGAAATTTGAAAATGAAGCACAAATTACTGAAGTTGCGCAAAGAATCAAAGAAGAGCTCAGTAAAACATATAATATTAATGATATAAATGAGAGCATTACAGCTAGTATGGGGATCACTATCTTTCCAAAAGATGGAAAAGAGTTTACAACACTCCTTAAAAATGCAGATATAGCTATGTACAAATCAAAAGATTTAGGTAAAAATAATTATCATTTTTTCACCCAAGGCTTAGATAAAATTGTTCAAGATAAAATCACTATGCATAGATTGATGGAAAAAGCACTACAAAACAATCACTTTGAGCTTTTTTATCAACCTAAAGTTGATATACAAACAAACAAGATAGTAAGCTGTGAAGCACTTATCCGTTTACATGACCCTGTAAAAGGCATCATTGCACCAGACAAGTTTATCCCGCTTGCTGAAGAGAGTGATTTTATCATAAAGCTTGGTGATTGGATCATAAAAGAAGCTTGTAAACAACTACGAGAATGGAGTCAAACGCAGCTCGCAGACGTTAAAATCTCTATCAATGTTTCAAGTAGACAGTTAAATGCTGATATTGTGCAAACACTAATAGAAAATCTTCGCAATATAGATGATAAAAAACTTGACCTTGAGATAACAGAGTCAGTCTTTTTAGATGATTTTAAGACGAAACTAAAAGTCATTAAACAACTAAAACGTTTTGGCATTACTTTTTCTCTCGATGACTTTGGAACGGGGTACTCTTCTTTATCATATCTCAAAAACATTCCTTTTTCTACACTAAAAATTGATAAAGCATTTATAGATGAGCTAAAATCAAAGCAAGGAAAAAGTTTTGTCAATATGATTATTGGTATAGCAAATGATTTAGAGATGGATGTAGTCGCTGAGGGCGTTGAAACACAAGAGCAACTCAGCTACCTCAAAGCTGCAAAATGTGAAATGTATCAAGGATATCTTTGTTCAAAACCACTTCCTCCAAAAGAGTTTGAAGAGCTTTTTGCATCAGATAAGTGTTGAAGCTAAAATCAGTATGTAAATATCAACTTCTCTTTACGAAGTTTTTTGTATAATAAGTAAACTTTTAAATACTGGATGATTATGCTCAACTATGAATCAATAAAACCCTTACTTTTTAAACTTCAGCCAGAAAATGCGCATCATGTAGCTGCTTCTGTACTGCGTTTACCAAACCTCTGCCCTACGCCTTTTAACTTTTTTTTACGATCACATTTCGTTCATGACCCGATTTTACGTCAAGAAATTTTTGGACGTACTTTTTACAATCCCATAGGTCTTGGTGCAGGTTTTGATAAAAATGCAACGATGATACGTGGTATCCAGATCTTAGGATTTGGTTTCACAGAAATTGGTACAGTAACACCAAAACCACAAGATGGCAATCCAAAACCGAGAATGTTTCGTCATATAGAAGAAGAGAGTATTCAAAATGCCATGGGATTTAACAATGAAGGCGCATATAAAGTTGCCAAAAGATTGAAAAATATTTTCCCTTTTGTAACACCTATTGGTGTCAATATCGGAAAAAATAAAACAACACCTGAAGCAGAAGCTATCAACGACTATATACATCTCATCAAAGCTTTTGACGGTCTTGGTGACTACTTCGTTATCAATATCTCTTCACCAAATACACCCGGGCTAAGAGACTTACAAAATGAAGCTTTTATCACCAACCTTTTTGCTCAGGCAAAAAAACTTACAAAAATGCCTATACTGCTAAAAATCGCTCCAGATATGGAAGTAGAAGATGCAGTAAAACTTACAAAGATGGCCGTTGAAGCTGGTGCGGATGGCATCATCGCAACAAATACGACCATAGACTACTCACTTGTTAAACATCCAAAAGATATTGGTGGGCTTAGCGGTGCAGTGCTCAAAGAAAAAAGCTTTCAAATTTTTGACGCGATTGCAGCAGAGCTGTATGGAAAAACTACGCTTATCTCAGTTGGAGGAATTGACTCTGCCCAAGAAGCATACAGACGCATAAGAGCTGGAGCAAATCTTATTCAAATTTACAGTGGTTTAATTTTTCATGGTCCGGATATGATTCGCGACATTAACAATGGACTGATCCAACTCCTCAAAAAGGATGGCTTTGAAAACATTTCTCAAGCTGTCGGGGCTGATAGAAAATAATGAAACTACTTTTTACAATACTACTAAGCATAGGAGCTTTAATGGCATCATCACTACCAAACTATGAAACAAAAACACTCAAAAATGGACTACAAATCGTAGTTATTCCCATGAAAAACCACTCAAACGTTATCAGCACTGACATCTTTTACAAAGTTGGAAGTAGAAACGAAGTAATGGGAAAAACCGGCATCGCACATATGCTTGAGCATATGAACTTCAAATCAACAAAAAACCTTCAAGCTGGTGAATTTGACAAAGAAGTAAAAAGTGTTGGCGGTGTGAACAATGCATCAACAAGCTTTGACTACACGCACTACTACATCAAATCAAGTACAGACAACCTTGACACTTCTGTAAAACTTTTTGCAGAACTTATGCAAAACCTAAACTTAAAAGATGAAGAGTTTCAACCAGAGCGTGACGTAGTAACAGAAGAGCGCCGTTGGAGAACTGACAACAATCCTCTTGGATATTTATACTTTAGACTTTTCAATAACGCCTACCTTTATCATCCATACCATTGGACACCTATCGGCTTTATGAATGACATTCGTACGTGGAGCATCAAAGATATCAGAGATTTTCATGCGACATACTACCAACCACAAAACGCCATCTTAATGGTAACAGGCGACGTGAAACCAAAAGAAGTTTTTAGAAGTGCAAAAGCTGCCTTTGCTAAGATAAAAAATGATGGAGAAATCCCTAAAGTCAAGTTTATCGAACCTGAACAAGATGGTGCAAAAAGAGTTATCGTACATAAAGATAGTGAAGTGGAAATGCTCGCTATCACTTTTCACATACCTGACTTTAAAGACCCTGACCAAGTAACACTGAGTGTAATTTCTGAGATACTTTACTCTGGAAAAAGCTCACGTCTTTACAAAGAGCTTGTAGATAAAAAACGTCTTGTAAACTCTATCTATGCCTACAATATGGAGAACACCGACCCAGGACTTTTTATCTTTATGGCGACTTGTAATCCAGGTGTCAAAGCAGAAGATGTTGAAGCCGAACTTATCAAACAAATCAACCTTATGAAAGAGACAAAAGTAACAAAAGCCGAACTAGAAAAAGTGAAAATCAATACAAAATCAGACTTTGTCTATTCACTAGAGAGTTCAACTTCTGTGGCAAATCTTTTTGGAAGTTATCTTGTTCGCGGAGACCTAACGCCGCTCTTAAACTATGAAGATGACATCAACAAAGTAACAGCAAAAAAAGTACAAGAAGTTGCTAAGAAATACTTCAACTTTGACAAATCTACAACACTAATACTAAAGAAGTAAATATATGCTATAATAACAATAGTAATTTGAAAAGGATAAAAATATGAAAAATAGTGAACAAAATAAGATTGACTCGACCAAGAGAGAGTTTATAAAAAAATTTGGCACGTATGCCTCAACTGCACCTGTTGGTATGTATATGCTTATGACCCCAAGCAGTTCAGCCGCTCATACATCTGGAAACTTCACACTAATGTCTAATAATCAGAGACGTGGTTCTTAGGGACATGGCAAGTAAGTTCTCCTCAAAAAGTTAATTATATTTAAGGATTCAGTATCAACTTTACAAAGATACCTTTAAAATGTAAATTTTTACATGCTTGTATCTTAAGAGATTCTCTCTTAATTTTTTCAGAAATTAATGATGTGGTTTATGGATTTGAACGTCAGAATGCAGCTCTTTTTTTAGAAGTAGATTCTTTAATATCTTCTAATATTACAAAGGAGAATATTTTTCTCCAATTCCCTAATATTTCATTAGATATACTGGAAAGAATTTACACACTAGCTACTTGTGATCCTAATCAAAAAAAAGAATCATACACTCAAAAACTAGATATTAAAAAATATACTAAAGATGATTGTAAGAGAATTTCATATGTTGCACAAGGGACAACATTTTTTTTGAACTATAAAGATGAATCGCTATACAAACTAATTCATCCTGTTTTGTCGCACATGTGTAGTGAAGATTATACAACTCACAAAATTTCTGTTGATTTTATTTATCATAAAAAGGATTATTGGGTAATACATTTCAATAATACAGAGGTTTGCGAACCTACACATATTTCCAAAATTATGTTAGTTTTACAAGATATAATGCTTATTGCTTTATACCAATCAAAAAAACATCTTATATCTATACACGCAGCGACTTTAGAATATCATAAAAATGTTTTTTTATTTCCTGCAATAAGCGGATCTGGGAAAACCACTCTTGCTGCTGCACTTATGAAAAGTAACTTTACTTTATACTCTGATGAATTAGCGATCATAGATCTCAAAGGAAATATTCTACCTTTACCCTTTCCTCTTAGTATTAAGGAAGGGAGCTGGAAGATCCTTAAAGACAGTTATCCAATATTATCAAAAACTGATTATCATATCCGTTTTGACAACCAAAAAGTAAAATATTTACCACCCGAACATAAAGCAGCTTCCTTCAATAAACCAACACACATTATATTTCCAAAATATACTAAAAATGTAGCAACTAAACTTACTACTCTCAGTGTATGTGAAGCAATGTATCAAATCAAAGAAGCTGGATATGAATTGAATGAACCTCTTAATATAGAAAATTTTGAAAAAATTTTAGATTATTTAATGTTACTTCCAGCATACCAGTTAGAATATTCATCTTTAGATGAAGCTATAACACTTATTAAAAGCTTCTCAAATGAATAATGTCAATTCTTTCAAAATTTTATGTTCAATACTAGAAACAGCACATGATACTAATGTAATCAAATTGAAAAAAGATATTATCACTAATACTATTCCATGGAATGAAGTGATAAAAATAGCTAATAATACATATCTAATTCCTGCAGTGTATTATTCATTACAAGAAAAAAAGCTTTTTCAATATATTACCGACCAACAGCTCTGTGAATATTTATCTACAATTTTTGAATTTAATACCCAACGCAATATAGAAATATTAAATCAACTTTTAGATTTAAATAATACTCTACATGATCTAAATATCTCACCAATTTTTTTAAAAGGTTCAGCACTATTATGTGAAAATACTTATGAAAAAATAGGTATAAGACATTTAACTGATATAGATATATTAATCGAAAAAAATAAAATAGAAATTGCATTAAATGAACTTTTTGACCATGGTTATAGTTATCTAAACAAAAATACGACAAATAACATAGATATAAATTCACATCATGTAAGTCCAATATCAAAAGAAGGAATGCCCACATCTGTAGAAATACATCGAACTGTTCTTGGAGAGAGTGCTGTAAAATTCATGCCTAATCCTCAAAACTATACAGTAAATTGTTCCCATCCAGATTTTATAAATGCAAAAATATTTAAACCTACTTACATTATATATCATGCCTTTTTACATACTGAATTACAAGATGAAAACCATAAATATAAAAGATTAGATTTACGGCATCTATATGATTTTGTGACCATAGTAAACAAATATAATAATGAAATAAACTGGAAATTATTACATCATTTGACAACAAAAATAAATTGCCAAGAGATTTTATATGATTACTTATATCTTGCAAAGATGTTTTTTTTCTTAGATACACCTTTAACAATTGAAAATAAACATACAATTCTACATTATAAAAAAGTTTTAAAAGGTATTGCATTAGAAAACACAATTTTAGAGAAATTTTATCCTTTGTCATGTTTTATACCTAAATTAACAAAAGCCTACTCTCGCAAAAGATTAGAAAAAATATATGGATTTAATTCTAATATAGGATATTTTATAGCAACTTTGAAATATATGTTCTTTCATATAAAAAATATAAAACTTTAAAAAATGAAACTGCTTTGTAGTACTTCTGTATAGTATAATGCACCCCAAAATCAAGACCAGTAAATCAAATATTTTAATTTCACCTCTCTATGATACCAGTGGTAACAGATTTACTCCTTTTTCATCTAAATTATTATCAGCTTGATAGTAAACTTCAT
>Ga0256840_1000398_pt1 | contig 44875 bp, 42 predicted proteins | sample 355202metaG_FD_185969 | JGI IMG/M metagenome (GOLD analysis project Ga0256840, IMG submission 185969) | Hydrothermal vent microbial communities from Mid Atlantic Ridge, Atlantic Ocean - 355-202 | ecosystem: Environmental > Aquatic > Marine > Hydrothermal vents | place: Atlantic Ocean: Mid...
GTGGCTGGACTTTAGCAGTAAGTTTATTTAGTCGTGGATTGCCTTTGGATATGCTGGCGCGCGTTTTAGGTGTAATGGGTATTATCGCGACTGGCTTTATTTCTTTTTTACTGTGGACTTCTAGTCCATTTTTGCGCTATTTACCACGGTTTCCCGCTGATGGAGCAGATTTAAACCCATTACTTCAAGATTTTGGTTTAATCGTACATCCGCCAATGTTATACATGGGCTATGTGGGGTTTTCCGTGGCCTTTGCATTTGCGATTGCTGCGCTATTATCGGGTCGGTTAGATGCGGCGTGGGCACGTTGGTCACGGCCTTGGACGAATATTGCCTGGGCATTTCTAGGTGCTGGGATTACGCTCGGTAGCTGGTGGGCTTATTACGAGCTTGGGTGGGGCGGATGGTGGTTCTGGGATCCAGTTGAAAATGCTTCTTTAATGCCATGGTTAGTGGGTACGGCATTGATACATTCTTTAGCCGTAACAGAAAAGCGTGGTGTGTTTAAAAGTTGGACTTTATTATTGGCTATTTTTGCTTTTTCATTGAGTTTACTCGGAACCTTTTTAGTGCGCTCGGGTGTATTAACTTCCGTTCATGCTTTTGCTAGTGATCCTGAACGTGGCTTTTTTATTCTCGTATTACTGTTATTAACGATCGGGGGCTCATTGACCTTATATGCGTTTAAAGCACCTAATGTTAAAAGTGAATCGAGTTTTGGTTGGTTGTCGCGTGAAATGTTGTTATTAATTAATAATGTTTTTTTAGTGGTGATGGCAATTACCGTTTTACTCGGAACCTTATATCCTTTATTAATTGATGCATTAGGTTCAGGTAAAATTTCTGTTGGACCCCCTTACTTTAATGCTTTATTTGTACCCATTATGAGTTTGTTAGCTTTATCCATGGGTGTTTCAGGTGCAGCGCGTTGGCGACAAACGAGTATTTCAGGGTTAAAGAAACAATTACTTGTACCGGCAATCATCAGTTTAGTCGTTGGTCTTGTGTTTCCTTTTATCTATGGTGATGGATTTAATTTTAGAGTATTTTTAGGCATCACGGTCAGCACTTGGATCATTGCGACAACGGCTAAAGAATTTAAGGATAAATTTCGTAATACAAATTCGATTACTGCAAAATTAAGTCAATTAACACTAAGTTATTACGGCATGATGTTGGCGCATCTCGGTGTAGCAGTTGTGGCGATTGGTATTACTTTGGTTTCGACTTATAGTGAAGAGCGTGATATGCGCATGGCTCCTGGCGATAAAATTGAACTAGCAGATTATCAATTTGAATTTAAAGGGGCTAAGAAAGTAAAAGGTGCTAACTTTACAGCCGATGAAGGCACAATAGTGATAACCCTAGAGGGCGAACCTGTAGTGACTTTATATCCGCAAAAGCGCCATTATACCGTGAAGCGCTCGATGATGACCGAAGCCTCGATTGATCCAGGCCTCTTTAGAGACTTATACCTTGCTATGGGTGAGCCTTTAGGTAATGGCGGTGCGTGGGCAATTCGCGTACATTACAAGCCGTATGTGCGCTGGTTGTGGTTGGGTGGTTTGTTAATGGCCTTAGGTGGTTTGTTAACGGTCTTTGATAAACGCTATCGTAGTAAATCATCATCTGAGGTGGCTCATGCCTAGATTATTATTATTTATTCCATTGGCATTATTTATTGCCCTGTCTTTTTTCTTATGGAAAGGTTTAAGTATTGACCCACGTAAACTGCCCTCGGCTTTAATTGATAAGCCATTTCCTGAGTTTCAGGTCGCGGCTTTATTGCAGCCTGAGCGCATGTTAAGTAAAGCAGATTTTGTCGGTAAGCCTGTGTTAGTAAATGTTTGGGCAACATGGTGTCCTTCATGTCGCCAAGAGCATGAACAATTACTGCGTATTGCTCAAGATAATAAAATTGATATTATCGGCTTAAATTATAAAGATGAGCGTGCTGCTGCGACTAACTGGTTGCGTCAACTCGGTAATCCTTATCTATTTAATATTTATGACGAAGCGGGTATGTTGGGTTTAGATTTGGGAGTTTATGGTGCGCCTGAAACTTATTTATTAGATGCGCAAGGAGTAGTTCGTCATCGTCATGTTGGCGTGGTCACAGCGCAAACATGGGTAGAGTTACAGGCAATGATTCAGGCTTTAGGAGTCAAGCAATAATGTTACGATTTTTTATAATAGCTTTGTTATCGATAACAAGTGTTTATGCTGCCATTGATACTTATGAGTTTAAAGATAAGGATAAAGAATTACGCTTCCATAAGTTAAGTGCGGATATGCGCTGCCCTAAATGTCAGAACCAAAATCTAGCGGATTCTAATGCCGCGATTGCAACAGACTTGAAACAAAAGATTTACTTAATGCTGGAAGCTGATAAAAGCGATGTGGAAATTGTTGATTATATGGTCGCGCGTTACGGTGATTTTGTTTTATATGAGCCGCGATTCAATGCACAAAATGCCGTATTATGGTTGGGCCCTGGAGTATTATTGCTCCTTGGCTTAATTACTATCATTTGGTTAACGCGCAGGCACAATAATAAGAATGATGAAAATTCAGAATCTCGCCCAGAATTAGATGCTAAACAGCAAAAACAATTACAACAAGTCTTAAACAAAGGTAAAAAATAATGAGTAGTTTATGGATGGGTTTTGCTGTTTTATTGCTAATAGCAACGTTGTTTTTGTTATTGCCTTTGCTAAAGAAAAGAAAAACAGATGAAGTGGCCGGCTCAGATGTACAGCAAGATAATGTGCTTATTTTTCGAGATCGTTTGGCGGAGTTAGATGCGGAAAAAGAGCAGGGTACTTTAGAGGATGCCGCTTATCAAGCTTTGAAGGCTGAACTGGAAAAGTCATTGTTACAAGATGTTGCAGGAAAGCAGCAGTTAGACTATAAAAACCAGCCCTTGCAAGTACAACAAGCTGTGCTTGTTTTTGGGGTAGTGCTCGTACTTATGATTTCCAGTGTTGCTGTTTATTTGCACTTGGGACGTAGTGATGATTATTCTGATTACTTAGCTTTAAAAGAGCAAGGTGAGGCTGTACAAGTCAGTGGGGATGCATCACAGAAAAAAGCACCAGATTTTGCTACAGCGGTAAAAATGCTAAAGAAAAAATTAGCCGAAAATCCTGATGATTTTGATAAATATATTTTGTTGGCTAATAGTTATGCTGCAATGGGACAGTTTAAAGAATCCGCTGACGTTTATGCAACTTTAGTGAAACGCCTCGGGCCAGATAATAAAGATTATGCTGCAGCAAAAGGCTCTTATGCTCAAGCTTTATTTCAAGCGCAAGGCGAGCAATTTACTGAAGAGGTGAATGCTGCTATAGAGCAAGCTTTGGTCGCTGATGCACAGGAAAGTACAGCATTAATACTCAAAGGTATTCAAGCCTATATGCAGGCAGAGTATGCTCAAGCGATTGAGTTTTGGCAGCAGGCAAAAGTTAAAGCAGGCACAATGCAAACACAGCGATTTATAGAGCCTGCGATTGCAGATGCACGGTCTAAAGCAGGAGTGCCACTTGCAGAGGCAGTCGCTGTTGTGGCAAAGCCAACGCAACCAGTTGCTAATGGTGCGGCACAAATTATTGTTAATATTTCTTTAGCCCCTGAATTACAAGCTAAGGTTAGCCCTGAGCATACTGTCTTTGTTTTTGCTCGTGCTGTAGGTGGGCGTATGCCATTAGCCATAGAGCGCATACAGGTGAAAGATTTACCTAAGCGGATTGTGTTAGACGATAGCAAAGCCGCCATGCCAACGGCGACCCTATCAACGGTTGAGCAAGTTGATATTATTGCGCGTGTCTCTTTAAGTGGTACGCCAAGGCCGCAAGCAGGTGATTTATTTGTACAGCTGGATCAAGTAAAAGTGAATGCAGGTAAAGAATTGAACTTAGTTATTAATCAGGTTCAATCATAAAGCAATTTTGATAATTTCGAGGTAAGTATGGCAACGGAATTACATGAGAAATTAATTAGTGTAGATGAATATTTACATGATGAGTTAGTGCGTGACATAAAACACGAGCTTGTTGATGGAACTATTTATGCAATGGCGGGCGCCAGCGCAAACCATGAACGTATTTCAGGTAATGTTGCAGCTGAATTTAGAAGCCACTTAAAAAAAACACCCTGTGAGTCTTTTTCTTCTGATATGAAAGTCAAAGTCGGCTCACGGTTTTTTTATCCCGATGTGCTCGTAGATTGTCATTTTGATGAGTCAAAGCCTTACTATACTGAGTCACCCGTTATCATTGTCGAAGTGTTATCCAAATCTACCCGACGCATGGATGAAACAACTAAGCTTATGTCTTATATCAACATCCCTAGCTTGCAAGAGTATGTATTAATTGAGCAAGATTTTGTCGATATCGAAGTCGTCAGAAGAAGCGAAGGTTGGCAACCTAGACATTATTTTTTAGGGGATCAAGTTCATTTTGAAGCGATTAATTTAACGCTACCAGTAGAAGAAATTTATTCTCGCGTGAAAAATGAGGATATGCTAGAATTTTTGGCGTAAAAAGGAAGTGAACTATATTAGGAGCCAGAATTTAATGATTTCAGCGGCTGCCCTGAATTTAAAAAATGGGACTCCAGCTTGATATTAAATTACTTTAATGAAATAAGCTAAAATTTGTCACTTATGCTAAAAAAATTATCATTGCAGAATTTTACAACCTTTGAAGAGGCCGAATTTAATTTCTCTTCTGGAATTAATATTATTATTGGCGAGAATTCTACTGGAAAAAGTCATATTTTAAAATTAGCTTATAGTGTTGCTGCTGTCTGGAATCAATGTGGTAATGAAGGTTGGCGAGAAGCATTAATAAAAAAACTGCATGGTTCTTTTAGAATAGAAGATTTAATGGAGCTTAAAAATCGAAATACTTTACTAAAGGAAGATATTAAGCATCATGTTAGCTTAGAATTTTTTGTTGATCATAAAAATCAGGCTTCTGAATCTATTGATTTCGACTTAATTAAACGTGACAAACTTGCTATTCGAAAACATCCTAATGCCCCTCTTTTAAAGCAGCCTTTATTTTTCCCGGCAAAAGAGGTGCTGTCGTTATTTCCTAATTTTACAACGCTGTTTGAGAAATATGCGCTTTCTTTTGATGAAACTTATTATGATTTATGTAAAGCCATAGATAACCCATTATTAAATGAACCTAATCAAGAGCTTATTTCAAAAATAGAAAAGGTTATGGGTGGGGAAATTGTGCTCAAAGCTAATAATTTTTATCTAGAAACAAAACAAGGAGCGTTCAATATTTTTATGGTTGCCGAAGGAGTACGAAAATTTGGTATGTTATCGTATTTAATTGCAAATGATTCACTTAAAGAAAATAGCATTTTATTTTGGGATGAGCCAGAAACAAATCTTAATCCGCGATTAATGAAGCAGTTAGCTATTTTTTTAGTGGAATTAACAAAGCATAATATTCAAATTGTCATTGCAACGCATAATTTATTTTTAATGAAATATTTTGATTATTTAATTTCACACTCTGATACTGAGATTCCTGCTGCTTTTTTTAGTTTAGTTAATTCGGAGCAGGGTGTTAAAGTTGGGCAAGGTAGCCGATTAAATAAATTACAGTCAATAATCGCTTTAGAGGAAGAACTTGCGCTTTATGATAAAGAACAAGCTGCTATTTATGCCGACCTGTAAGAGATGATTAATGATGACTACAACTCTGGTAGAAGAATCGCCTACGGGTAAATTAACCTTTGAATTTTCTGATAAATGGCAGGTTTATAAATATGATGAGGGTAATCCAGATAATTTTTATTACAAAATAAGAGGTTTAGGATTAAAAGCGGTTGATTTTATTGCTATATCCGATAAAAGTATTTTATTGGTAGAAGTGAAATACATTGCTGCCTCTAATGAAAGCTGCAGGATGCGTCTAACTCCTTCTCTTTCTGAAAAAGAACAGAGCTTTCTTAAAGATGTTAAAGATAAATTAACTGATGAAGTAGCAGAGGCGGTTAAAGTGTCCTTAAAACGCCCTTATTTAGCAGAAGAGGTTTCTAAAAAAGCTAAAGACACCCTAATAGGTTTACTCGCAAGCCATAGGTGTGCTGATGAAAATCTCCAGCCTTATAGTCAATCGTTGTTTATAGGGAATAAACCCATTTTGTTGGTTTTATTTTTAGAACGTAAGGAGGGTTTAAATCAACCTAATGAGTTCAAGCCTTTAGCTAATAATTTGAAATTAGCAATAGAACAGAAAACAGGATTTTTAGGAAATATACAGGTTGATGTTATGAATACGCTTACTGTTCCATCTGCATTAGGGGTAAATGTTATTCGTGGTGCGGCTCAGGAATCTAAATTTTCGGGTTTTATTTAATGTGCATTCCTTAGTGATTTTAAGGCTTGTAGGAGTGTGTAGGAGACGTCACTTTTTATTTTTTAGGCATAAAAAAGCCCATCAATGATGGGCTTTTGTTTTACGACTAAAACTAGGCCTTAAAGCTTAGTTTTTATCTTGATCAACAATTTTGTTTGCAGCAATCCAAGGCATCATTGCGCGTAATTTAGCGCCTGTGACTTCGATTGGATGCTCTGCATTAATGCGACGTTTTGCCGTCATTTCAGGGTAGTTAGTCATACCTTCTAAGATGAATTTTTTAGCGTACTCACCATTTTGAATGTTAGCTAATGCTTCGCGCATAGCATAACGACTTTCTTCGTTAATAACTTTAGGCCCCGTTACGTATTCGCCGTATTCTGCATTGTTAGAAATTGAGTAGTTCATATTTGCGATACCACCTTCAAACATTAAGTCTACAATCAATTTTAATTCATGCATACATTCGAAATAAGCCATTTCTGGCTCGTAGCCTGCTTCTACTAAGGTTTCAAACCCCATTTTAACTAGCTCAACAGCGCCGCCACATAAAACAGCTTGTTCGCCGAATAGGTCAGTTTCAGTTTCTTCGCGGAAAGTTGTTTCGATAATACCTGAACGGCCACCACCGATTGCAGAAGCATAAGACAAGCAAATTTCTTTTGCTGTACCTGAAGCATCTTGATGAATGGCAATTAAATCAGGGATGCCACCGCCACGATTAAATTCAGAGCGTACTGTGTGGCCAGGAGCTTTAGGTGCAATCATAATTACATCTAAATCAGCGCGTGGCATTACTTGGTTATAAAGAATAGCAAAGCCGTGTGCAAAAGCTAATGCTGCACCTTGTTTTATGTTTGGTTCAATCTCTTCTTTATATAGTTGAGATTGAAATTCATCTGGCGTTAGGATCATAACTACGTCAGCACTAGCAACGGCTGCAGCTACGTCAGTTACTTTTAGTCCATGAGCTTCTGCTTTGGCAACTGAGCTAGAGTTTGCACGTAAACCAACAATAACATCAACGCCTGAGTCTTGTAGGTTATTTGCATGAGCGTGACCTTGTGAGCCGTAACCGATGATAGCTACTTTTTTGCCCTTGATTACATTAAGGTCCGCGTCTTTATCGTAATAAACTTGCATGTGATTTCCTGTTTTTAGTAAATAGTTATTTTCAATATAATGCTGATCAGGTCTGATGCGCGACCAGAAGATAGGTAAGTTAATTCAGTCCTCGCGTACTTGGCAACATGTGTTGATGAGCTAAAGGCTTTACAAGTGTAAGCCTTTTTCACCACGCGATAGACCCGTTGGGCCTGAGCGTACGGTCTCGATAATATTGTTATCATCAAGTGCCGCGACGAAGGCATCAAGCTTATCTGATGGGCCGGTCATTTCAATGACGTAGCTAGTGCTAGTAACATCAATGATTTTACCGCGGAAAATATCTGAAAGGCGCTTGATCTCTTCGCGTGATTCTTTGCATGTTTTTACTTTTACGAGCATTAATTCGCGTTCAACATGTGTTGTTTCTGCGAGATCAATTAATTTAACGATATCAATTAATTTATTAAGTTGTTTGGTAATCTGCTCAATAATATCATCAGTACCGCGCGTAACTAAAGTCATACGAGATAAGGAGGGGTCTTCGGTCGGTGCGACGGTTAAGGACTCAATATTATAGCCGCGCGCTGAAAATAAACCAGCAACACGCGATAATGCGCCCGCTTCATTTTCTATTAGGATAGAGATAATATGTCTCATTATGCTAACTCTCTGTTGATAGGAGTTCCAGGTGCTACGCGTAAAGTCATCTCCTGATGGCCTTTGCCTGATTCAATCATTGGGTAAACGTTTTCCGTTCTATCGGTCAAAATATCTAAGAAAACAGTGCGATCTTTCATGGCAAAAGCTTTTTCCAATGCAGGTTTAACATCTTCTGGTTTTTCTACGCGTATGCCTACGTGGCCATAAGCTTCTGCTAATTTAACGAAATCCGGAATGGTATCCATATAAGACTGGGAATAGCGGCTTTCGTAGCTAAATTCCTGCCACTGGCGAACCATGCCCATATAGCGATTATTTAAGTTAATGATTTTAATTGCTGTGTTGTATTGTAATGCAGTAGAAAGCTCTTGTATGCACATCTGAATACTCGCTTCACCTGTTACACAGGCAACATCTGCTCCCGGATGTGCTAACTTTACACCAATAGCTGCAGGTAAACCAAACCCCATCGTGCCTAAGCCACCTGAGTTGATCCAGCGGCGAGGCTTATCAAAGGGGTAAAATTGTGCGGCAAACATCTGGTGCTGGCCAACATCAGAAGTAATAAAGGCATCGCCTTTAGTTACTTCGTATAGTTGCTCAATAACGGCTTGTGGTTTAATGAGTTCACTGTCTCGGTCGAACTCTAGGCAGTTAATTGAGCGCCATTGCTCAATACGACTCCACCATGCTTCAAGCGCTTTTTTAGAGGGTTTCTTTTTTTGTTCTTTTAGCAAATCCAGCATTTGCTTCAGTACGATCTTAACTTCACCTACTATCGGGACATCAACCTTAACTGTCTTGGAGATGGAGGCTGGGTCAATATCAATATGAATAATAGTTGCATGTGGACAAAATTCTGCTAATTTTCCGGTTACTCGGTCATCAAATCGTACGCCGATGGCTAAAATGACATCACTCTCGTGCATTGTCAGGTTAGACTCATAGGTGCCGTGCATACCTAGCATACCGATAAATTGTTTGTCGCTGGCAGGGTAAGCTCCTAGACCCATTAAAGTTTGAGTAATAGGGAAATTAAGTGAGCGTGTTAACTCTCTTAATTCTTCACTCGCTTCTCCTAAAACGACACCACCACCCGAGTAAATCACAGGACGTTTAGCGTTTAGTAGTAAATCAATAGCTTTCTTAATTTGTCCTAGGTGGCCTTTTGTTGCCGGACTATAAGAGCGCATTTTAATTTTCTTAGGGTATTTATAGGGAACCAAAATATTAGGATCGGTAATGTCCTTGGGAATATCAATAACAACGGGGCCTGGCCGACCTGAGGTTGCTACGTAGAAAGCCTTTTTCATGGTTTCTGCAATATCGTTAACATCCTTTACTAAAAAGTTATGTTTAACGCAAGGGCGAGTGATGCCAACCATATCAACTTCTTGGAAAGCATCACTTCCAATCACTGCCGTTGGGACTTGCCCCGAAATGACAACCATAGGAATGGAGTCCATATAAGCTGTGGCAATACCGGTAACGGCGTTTGTGGCACCTGGACCTGAAGTTACCAAGACTACGCCGGGTTTGCCTGTAGCACGCGCATAAGCATCAGCCGCATGAGTTGCCGCTTGTTCATGTCTGACTAATATATGTTTGACCTCTTCCTGGTGGAAAATTGCATCATATAAATGTAATACTGCGCCACCAGGATACCCGAAAAGATACTCTACGCCTTCATCTTTAAGGCACTGAACGACAATCTGCCCGCCACTGAGTTCCACTTTATAAAACCTCTTAATAATAAGAATACACTGTGCATTGAGAGGCTTGAAATAAGCTTACTCTTTCAATACACTTTAGACTTAAAGTCAGCTATAGACATGAAAAATCATGTGATTTGCTTATTTCTACTTTTACCCTTAAAAAATAAAAGGGCTTATTTGAGTGGAAAATAGACTTTAAGTTATAAAAATCTGTCCAAAATAGCGGAAAATAGCTATTTCGTCAAGAATTACATTTATTATCACTGAACTATAAAATTTATTAAAAACAGACTATCCTTATATACTAAGTATAGGCGTAGTAATAAGGAAATGGGAATGCAGCAAAATAGAAAAGATTATCGGAAAAAATTCACCTCAACAGGTGTTATGTTTCTTGCTGGCGAGTTATTGAGCTTTGTTAGTTATGATGTCTCTGTTAAAGGCGTGCAAATAGAGCTGGTTCCAGGCGAGTTTATCAGTACGGTAACGGATGTTAGAAATATATTAAATGAAATACATAGTGCTGAAGTGTTTGTACATGACTTAATGTTAAGTGCGGAGGCAAAGATTGCTTGGGTGCGGGAGGTAGAAGGTAAGATTCTTCTTGGTCTGGAATTTAGTGATGTCAGGCATAATGCAGATAAGTTATGGTTGCAACGACACTATTACCGTAAGGCTTTGGTTATTGACGCAAGCCTGCTGTTAAATGAGCAAGAGATTCTGGCGCAAATGACAGATATTTCAAAAGATGGGATGAAATTAAGTATCACTATTGATATTAAGCTAAAAGTTGGGGATGCGCTTAAAGTGTTTGTTCCTGACAAAAAGCTTAAAGCCTTAGCCGTTGTCGTCTGGCTTAACCATAAGCCTGATTCTACCGAGCTTGGTATGCGCTATATTGATGTTAGCTAATAAGGTTTGCGAGGTAAGTAGCCTTTATAGAAACAGTAGGCAATAAAAAAGGCTTAATTACTTTAGGTAATTAAGCCTTGTGCTGCAACACTTAGTCGTGATGACTTACTTAGTCACCTTCAAAGTTATAGTAGATAGATTTAACTTTTTTAAACCTTTCAACTGCAACAGTCATTATTTTTATAGCTTCTTCAGTGTTGCCTTTCTTAAAAGCAGAACGTGCTTTGCTCAAAGAGCTTTGTGCTTTAGCGCGAGCTGGTTTAACGACTGCACTTTCGATTGTTTTAGATTCTTGCTTAGTGTGTTTAAATAACGCTAAGCCAGTTTCCATATCAACGCCATCTTTAAGGCCTTGTAATGTGGCTTCAGCGGCTGCAACGGCTGAGTCCAAAGCACGAGCAACGCCTTCGCTAGTTTGGTTTTCTTGTTTACCTGCTGGCTTAGCCATTACGGAAGGAGCAGTTGCAAGCATTGCAGTGCTAATGAAACCAGCTAAAACTACTTTTTTCAATAAACTCATTATAAAATCTCACCTTATGTAAATAATTGTTATATTTTTATGCGTAAATTAGCACGCATATTTATTATCATAGCACAGAGATTAAATGTTTTTTAAAAATAATAACCGGTTAAAGAGTGTGACTTTGCCTGGTTTCATTGTAATTCATATTGCGAGTAACGGGTCTAGCTCCTTTTTTAAATCTAAGGCACGCAAGTCATCAAACCCCCCAATATGGCGTTCGCCTATATAGATTTGAGGGACAGTTCGGCGTTTAGTTTTTTGTACCATTTTTTCTCTTAAGCCTGCTGTGGTATCCACATTTAATTCTGTATAAGTCGCCCCTTTTTCTGTTAACAGGCGTTTAGCCATGGTGCAGTATGGGCAGAGGTTGCTGGTATAGATAATGATTTCTGGCATGAGAGCTAGGTTCCTAAGGTAAAAGGTAAATAAGTAAATGATTATACGCTAAGCTAAGGAATTCGGAAATTATGCTGTAAATATTCAGGGCGGTAAGGAGAAGATGTTAAAATGCCGCTCTTAATTCTTTTTAGCTTCTGCGCCGCAAGGTACGAACTTTTTAAATAAGTAAAATCTATGATCTACTCTCTAAATCGCCTGATTCTTATCGACTCTTATAAAGAAGGTGAATTACAAGAAGTTCGCTTAGATGGGCATACCAATCTAAATGGTGTTAATGGCGCGGGTAAAACCACCTTACTGCGATTAATTCCTTTGTTTTATGGTGAAAGGCCCGGACGTTTAGTGCCTAAAAGTCGTGTCACCGATAGCTTTGTTAAACATTATCTGCCGCGCGAATCTTCCTATATTATTTTTGAATACCAGCGTCATGAACAAACTTGCATGGTCGCGATTTATGCTTCGACTAACGACGAAGGTTTGTGTTATCGCTTTATAGACAAAGGTTTTGAACCAGAGGATTTTATTGAACAGCATGAGGATGGCGCAAAATATCCCATTTCTTGTCGGCAATTAAAATCACATCTCGTTACGCGTCAGGTGCAGCACAGTAATCAAGTGACTGCTTGTAGCGATTACCGCACGATTATCCAAAATTTGCCACATAATAAAGGTCAAGACATGCGTCAGTTAATAGCGCGTTATAGTTTTTGTCAAGGCAGTTCGGGGCAGCGCTTAAAGGATATAGAGAAAATTATTACCGGCATGTTTATGCGTTCTACAGATTTCGCCGATTTACGTGAAATGTTGGTTAATTGTATTGATGAAAATCGTGAATCCATTGCTTTAGAGCTGCAAATGGAGACTTTAGATAACTGGTATAAAGAGTATCGTGCTTATCTGCAGGTTGAGCAAGAGCGGCCAAAAATAGAGTTATTAAACCAAGTCGAAAGTGCACTTTTGCAAACTGAGCAAGGATTGGGTGAATTGCAAGTGCGCTTAGAGAAGTTATTAGTGCAAAGTGAACAGGCGGAGCAAGAGCAACGTCAGGCCGGAGCTGCTTGTTATGAACAATTGGAGCAAGTGCAGAAAGCTTGGGAAGAAGAAGAGCTCACGCTTAAATCTGCTTTGGCGACGACAAAAGCTGAATTGGCACAGTTACAGCGCCAAAAAGGGCAACTAGAAAAAGAAAAAGAGGTTTGGGATGCGCAGGATATAGCAGGTAAAAAACAGTTGTATTCACGCTTAGAGCAACTTAAAGTATCTTTGGAGAGTGAGCGCGATAATTTAAGTCAGCTTATGTCTGACGTACAAGATATTGAAGCAGAATTTCGTCGCTTACAGGCGGAGAAAGAACAATATTTTGCGGTACAAATTCATGACTTTGAACTGCAAAAACAGCAGCGACAACAGGCATTAGGCGAGCAAAAAGCGCAAGTGACTGAGGAGTTCATGGAGCGTAAAGAGACTTTGCGCGATACCAGCGAACAACAGCAAGAGAGCAAGCGTAAGTCAACATTGGCTTTAAGCGAGCAACTGGGCGCATTAAATAGCCAGATTATGCAAGTCCAGGCTGACCCAGTATTGATTGCTGATCGTGAGACAAAGCTAGAGTTACACGATACTTACCTACAGCAAAAACAAGAAGCTGAGGCTAATGAGCAGGCGATAGAAGAGGAAATACGCGTGCATAAAGTGGCAGTTGAAGCTGTGTTTCAGAAAAAGCGCAAGCATGCAGAAGAAAAACAAATACTGCAAGCGAAAAGCGATGCCGTTGAAGCGCAAATTAATGCCGATACCAGCACCTTATTGGGGTTTTTACGTGAATATAAGCCAGATTGGGGGGAGAGCCTTGCCAAAGTCATTCAGCCTGAGTTGTTGCTACGCGATGATTTAGAGCCGGAACTGTTATCTGAACAGGCAGGCTTGTATGGCGTTGCTTTACAATTGGATGATATAGCAGCAGATTGCTCGGTAGATGAACAGAAATTACGTAATATTTTAGGTGATTTACATGAGCAAATGCAGCAGCAGATTTTGGCAGAAAATAATGCTGAAGAAGAGCTACAGCAGTTAAGTAAAATTGATGCGGGTCTGCAAAAAAAGCATAAGCAACGGCTTTTAGAAAAAGGTCAAGCCAATAGTCATTTGCAAACAGTAAAAGAGGAGTTAGGTTCTTTAAAATTGCAAATTGTGCGCAGTAAAAAAGAGCGTGAACAGCAGCTAAAAGTACAGCGTACAGAAGTAAACCATAAAATTAAGCAGAATAACTTACAGTTAGCCGCACTGCAGCAGCAATTAAAAGATGAAGTTCGTGTATTAAGTCAAGCGTTAGCAGAAAAAATAGCTGAATTTACTCGCCAAGCGGAGCAAGAGCGAGCTGTTGCGGATCAGGAAATTAACCGTCTAAAAGAGCAAAAAGCTAACGAGCTAGCGGAATTAAAACAGCAGCGATTGCAAAGTATGCGTGAACGTCAGGTAGATACCGCAACTTTAACGGCTTTAGAGCTTAAAGTAAATGCGTTCAAGCAGGAATTGGCAGAAGCAGAAAATGCCGAACTATTGGTTGGTCAATATCAGCGTTGGCTGGATGTAGAATGGCAAAATTATGATGCTATACAGTCTGATTTAATTACCTGCGCCGCAAGCGAACAGCAGCAAAATCAGCAATATGCAGCGGTGTATACAACGTATCAGCAGCAACGTAAAGCCTTGGATGATCGTTTAGAGCAGATTAAAAATAGCATTAAGAAATACGAGAAAGAAGTTGGTACGCTGAAAAAAGTGCTGGAAGATTTAGCTCTCTATCCGAAAAAAATACCTGAGCAAGTCTCGTTCGATAGTTCGCATCATTTGAATTTACTACAAGGGCATTTCAAGATTCTCAGCGCTAAGCATAAAACCCAGCGTAAAGAGTTGACTGATTTAGTGCGTCACTTAAAACGAGTCTTGTCTAAGATCCCTAATACACGACCTTCTAGTTATTACCTTGCTTTTGATAACGAGCTAGGTGTTGATAGCGATGAAATGCAATGGTTACCCGCCATACAAGACTGGTTTATTTCCAGTGCAGATGATACAAGGCGTTGGCTGGTGATGCAGGCGCAGACTTTTGGTAGTGCGATTCGTAATTACCAACAAGCTTTACAGCGTTTTGATCGCGGGATTGATTCTTTATCACGTCGTTTGGCAGCGAATATTGATCAAAATATCAGCTTTGAGAAAATTGAAAGCATACAAGGCCGCTTAACTTCAAAAGTTAAGACTTTGGGCTATTGGGAGCAAATTGTTAAATTTACTGACCAATATGATGAATGGAGTCGTCATACTGATGGACAACTACCTGCTGATGATTTTGCCGAAATTGTGCGCCGTATTGCCGAGCAATTACAGAGCAAAAATAAGGTGGAAATGAAGCTAGTCAATTTATTGGAGCTGGAAATTATCGTTACTGAAAATGGCCGTAGCAAACGCGCAACACATGCTGAAGAACTACGCCAGATTTCCAGTCATGGTTTATCTTATTTGATTTTATGCGTATTTTTTATTGCTTTAGTAAATATGATTCGCAAAGATCAGCCAGTACGGTTTATCTGGCCGATGGATGAGCTAAAAGAATTACATCAATTAAATATAGAAATGTTGATTGAGTTGTTAACTAAGAACAATATTACTTTATTATCGGCATTTCCTGATCCTGATCCTGAGATATTAGGCTTCTTTAAAAATCGCTACCAGGTGCATGGTTTCCGTGAATTAATTGAAATGGACATGGATACGGAATATATGGCTAGCTTAGAAACTTTAGCTTTTGATGTTGAATTGCCGGAAACAAAAGCAGACGATATTGCGGAGAGTATGGATGTTTGAGTCTTTGGTAAAACGTTTATTGCAGGGTGAATTTATTTGTGAAATCACCGATGAAGCCGGATTTCAGTATTTACAAAATCCAGAAAACCTCTTTCAGGTAGAAGATTATTTACAGCATTTAAATTATCGTTTGGCGAGCACGCAGAATAAATTATCCTTTTATGCCGCGTATATAGAAATTGATAATGTAGCACGGCAAGATATTCGCAAAGTATTTCAGCAGTTTCGCTTGGAATTGCACCCTGTGGTCGAATGGCTGGATATGATGATGGCGTGTTTAAAGCAGGATGCCGTATTATCACCTGGCGATACCTTAGCTTTTTCCAGTTTATTGCAAGTGATCGAAAATAATCAGGCGCTTGCAGATCGCTTACAAGCTTTTGCTAAATTTAAAGACTTCACCAGTAATGAAGATTCAATTAAAGGCCGTTTGGAAAAATTATTAAGTACTTTGCAGAAATGGGGCTATTTGCAATTAGCTAATCGTGATACTTTGATTTATCAAGTGACTGGCAAGCTGGATTATTTTTATCAGTCACTACAGTTTATTCAGGAGCATGAAGAAATCCCTATTGAGCAAGGTGAAGAGGACAGTACTCAGGAGTCTTTATTTTGAGTCAGGCGCAAGGGTTAGAGCGTTTATTTAAAGCGCTGGCAAAGCACAGTGATTTAATTGCTCAAGCCTATTATGAAGGCGTTGTTTACAAAGATAGCAAAAACCAGCGTGCATTGAATCAATTAAAACAGCTTAAAGTACTCGTTAATCACAGTATTGATGGTTATCGTATTTCTGGGCGCTTAGGGCAATTTGTCGATAGTGCGCTAAGTAGTGATCGTTTACGCCGGTTAGATACCGACTTAGCCAGCTGGGTTGATACTTTAGAACAGCAGATTCTTATGTATCAGGATGCTTGGGATGAAAATCGCATTGAAGACGCAGAAAATTACAGCACCGAAGTTGGGCGGGTCATTTTTGATTTGTCAGATAATTTAGAGGAAAACACCAGCTATTTGCTAATGCTGATTAATAGTCGTTTTGCCAATGTGCGTACTTTAGCTGAGAAGAAAAAACAAAATGTGTTTTATATCTCACGTGTTGAGTTATTGGTACAAGCGATTAGCTCTTTGCGTCCTGAGTATTTATTAGAAATGGTTGATGAGCACCCCGCATTATACGCTTTGTTAGAAGAGCAATTAATGCGTTTATTGCCCGTTTATCATCAGCGTTTGCAGGATATTTTAGATAAGCTGAAAACCTTTTTGTTTGAATTGCGCAAGATTGAAGCGCGCGCACAATTGGTACAAGGTTTTGCTTTTTTTCTACGCCAGAATCCTAGCTATGAAATGCAAGACTGGTCTGAGCAGGATAGCACTCCCGAGCAGTGGAATCAGATTAACCCTTTACAGTTCACTATTTCAGCCAATACTCAAGATTATGCCGTAGAAGCGGAGTTGATCGAGATTGTACAGAAATTGCGTATCGACAGCGAAGCTTTATTGACTAAAAAGCGTAAGCCGAAGATTAACAAGGTAGACGTGATTAAGCGAGAAGTACAAGTGATGGAATTACCGCTGTATCGTAAATGGTTACGCCGTTATTTTTCCTTGCTGGAGCAGCAAGCAGGGCAGAGAATTTCGGCTGTTAGTTTTCAGCAAAAATACGTACAAGATATAGAGCCAGCTCTATGGCTAGGCTGTGTATTAAATGAATGGCTCAGGCAACAACAACGGGATACTAAGATAAAAATGGAATTTATCCAGTTTGCCAACCATGCCGCGTTTACTGGCAATAAGAAGGTGAAGGATATTGTGCTTTACTGGCGAGAAGAGATGAATAGCATCACGTAGGTTTTTTGTAGGGCGCGGCTTTAGCCCGCCTTTGCCCCACAAGTAAATAAATAATTAAATACAAATGTACAAGGTGTGCCGAGGAACGAAGCGCACCCATTTTTTCGTAAATGATGGGTTTCACCCCGCGGCTCATCATCTGCAATGTGAGAGCCATGAAACTAAGTAGAACCCAATTACGCGTAGCGGAAAAAGCAATCAAAGCAAATCTTGAACTCGTCTCTTTACACAAAAGCTGGCAATTTTTTCATGAAGAATATGCCATTGGCTCAACTCAAGGTACTAAATTAAAACTAACGGAACAAGACAGAGCCAAGCTACAGGAAATGATCCGGCTGGAAACAGGTATTAATATACAGCAAACAGCTATCGCTGATTTCTCTAATATGAACAGAGAACAAGCCTTAGAGCATGGCACTAATGAAAAGCTGGCGGGGAAAAGTGTAAAAGAGCAGCGCTTAGCGTTTAAAACTTTAGCTGGGCTACCTCTCAAGATCAATCAACAGCAATATTTTTTGCCCACAAAGGGACATATGGATATGTGCCTAGATCAGCTGGAAAGTATTGAGCATAACTGTCTTTTAATTATCGAAAATTACCGCTGTTTTGATCAACTACAGCAGATTAAGCTGCAATTACCCACGCAATATAATCAGCCATTAGTGGTTTATCGGGGTGATAATTATTATAGTGAAAAAACATTAAGGCGGTTACTTGCGACAACAAATTTACCGGTTATCGCTATGCTAGATATTGATTTGAAAAGCCTAATGATTGCTTGTTCGTTTCCGCGTGTTATTGGTTTAATGTGCGTGATTATGCCTGAATTTGAAATATTACTACAAGAAAAAGGCAGTCCTGAGCTTTATGCTAAACAATTACCCGAATGCCAGCAGGCGTTAAATTCAAGCGATGAGCCAGTCATTAAAACGCTGTGGAGTTTGTTACGAAAATATCAGAAAGTCTGGGTGCAAGAGCATGATTTGGGGACGGGGTATGAGCTTGGGTTGATGGCATTTGATGATGGCGCAGGCTGTTGAATTGACTTTGTATTGGAGGGCTGATTGTAATTGACTGATATACCAATTTTTTTAATCTACCTGCACACGATAGCTTGTGGGTTGAGTATAGCAAGTTTGCTTATAACAATTAGACATGGTGACTGTATAACGGCCAGCGGCTAAATTTAGTGTAAAAGCTTCGTCGCTGGCCATTAGTAATTGCTTGTCGATATCATACACGGCGATATAAAAAGCCATATTAGAAAACTGACTACTGCCTATAAAAGAGTGTATTCCAGCAGGTAAATCTAGGCTATAGCTATCCTTGTCATGCTTATCAGAGATAAGGCCCTGCATAGATAAGCCACTTTGTTGATCACCTGCCTCTAGTGGGAAGTTAATGTCGATAATATTTTGATAGTCGATCAACACATCATAATGAATGCTGATTGTTTCGCTTGATTGATAGCGAATATTATCAATAATAACGGTATACCAAGTATCGTATTGCCAGTTATCCACTTCCCAACTTAGATTATTGGGTACGCCAATGCCTGTGGTATCGGTGTGAATATTCTTGAGGGTTAGTACATGACCATTACTTTTTTGTTTCACCGTAAGATTGATATTCGCAAAATAGTCCTGTTGATTTACCCATAAGGAAGATTTATCCTCAATTAGGCTAAAGCTCCAAGGTGTGTTTTTAGTGGATATTTTGTCGGAAAAGAATAGATAGGGATAACGTAAATACGGAAATGCAACAAAATCTGGTTTTTCAGTAGGTTCGGACATGGAACTGTCAGAAAAATTAAATACTTTTACGGCAGATGCTCCCAATACTTGACCATAGTTGGTTTGTGATAAAAAGGGATTTAAAAGCGCGCGACGATGCCCGACAGCTGCGACAGTTGATAGGTTAAAAGCATCATCAACGAAACCGATTAAGTCTTCGGCGGGGTCGCTATTGCCACTGCCCAAATGTAAATTACTACTACTGCTCCCATCAAATCCCGCTTGGCTATAACAAAGTGCGCTGGTGCTGGGTTTGTGTGCTAAGAAATTATTAGCCCGTTGAATTAATGCCGACTGTTGTACCTCAAGGTCAGCTGTGTGGTCGTAAATGACTGGAGGGAGTTGGTGCAATTCGCGGATTTTATTCAGTGTTGTTAATGCTCTGTTTTTGGCGGTATCACTTAAAGAGCCTGCAAAACAAGATTCGACAGCGGGTAGTTGGGCATATAAAAAATCAGAGTTGGCAAAAGTAGCTGCATTGATTTCTTTGCTAAGTATTTGCCAGAAATCACGGTAGCCTGCGCCTCTGTCTTGAATTTGTAAAAAACCAATATTGGAATAGCCACTATTTTGCTGGCTGCTATCGTAGGCTTGTACGGCGACATAAAAGGCAGCGTCTTGCCATAAGGCTGTTGTAAAGTTCGTTGCAGAGTGCATATCAATACTGCCAATGCTGGCTTCTCCTTGAAAAGGAAATGCGGCATAAAATAAACGATAGCCAACTGCATTGTTGGTGCTAGACCAGTTTAAGCTGACCTCTGTACCTTCTGTTTTAACATGTAATATCGGAGCAGCAGGTTGTGCTTGACTAGCAAAGGTAGTAAAGAGCATAACGATAAATAATACTTTGTACATAAATAATCCTTCGATAAGTACTTTGCAGCTAAAGGTAAATGTTACCCTCTGAAAAACAACGTCTCTTTTAAAGTGCTGCCTTTTTCAAATGTATTGTACAGATATGTACTTTTGAGTTTATATAATTTCTTTAATTAGAGCTTGTAAGGCTAATCCAAGTTGGTATGTTATTTTGTCTTCATATATATTATTACTCACATTTAACGCGTCAGCCGTAATGTGCCGATTGGAAAAGTGTAGCATTTTCCGATATATTGCTTGCTGTGGGTATTTGGCTTTCTAGCTGTGGTGGAAGCACTGCCGCTATTTCATCCTATAAAATATAAAACTAATGAAAAAATACTTTCCCGCATTACTCTTTATTCTCTCTATTGGATTTTTAATTCCCGGTATTATTCAGCCTTTTATGACTATTAAGGCTGAGATGAATAAGCAGGCATTATTTGATATTGCTGCGCAAGAGATTTTACCTCCAGCGAAGAGAAATAATGATATTATGCAAAACATAGTACGTTCAGTTATTCGTGATGTTCATTTCGAAGGCTCCCTGAATGTTTTTGAATCAACGCGTAGTTTGTGGGCGACCCTGTCTGACTTGGTTGCTCATGATTATGTTATCGTTGGCTTACTGATTGGTTTATTCGGCATTATTATTCCCTTTATTAAAATTATGCTTAATCTAATAGCCTTATGTTTAGCGTCGGGAGAAACAAGAAATGATCTATTAAAGATCAGTAGCGTATTGAGTAAATGGTCTATGTCAGATGTCTTTTTCATGGCTATTTTGGTAACCTTTTTTACGGTGAATGCGAATTCTCAAGAGGTCAATGCCATACAAATGAGTGCTAGATTTGAGTCTGGATTTTATTTTTTTGCCATTTATTGTGTATTAGCGATTGCAGCGAGCCAGTTGATGCAGTTGTGGAATGATGAGTTAGCTGAGTAAATAATATATACTATCCATTTTGCACAGTAATTTAATATATAAGGAAAGATTATGTTAAAAATATCACTTCGAGGTCTACTATTTTCTATTCTTTGCGCCAGCTCTTCATTTGTATATGCGGCTGAAGAGGGTATTGCTTCCTATTACTCTGATGTTTTTCAAGGTAGAAAAACAGCGAGCGGTTCAGTTTATGATAGGAATAAGTTGACTGGCGCTCATAAAACAATCCCATTTGGTACTAAGGTCAAAATCACTGACTTAAAAAATAATAAATCAGTTATTGTCACAATTACCGACCGTGGCCCGTATAGTAAAAAACGCATGGTTGACTTATCTTATGCAGCGGCAAAAGAAATTGATTTGATCACACCAGGTATTAGCAAAGTTAAGCTGGAAATTATTGAATAATCGCCTAAGTAGAGTCATATAGGTAGAAAGATAGTTTGCGGAGGAGGTGTGAGTTATTTGAGGGGGAGTTTGGCTATCCTTCAAAAAACAACTTCTCCTCTAAGGTTTTACCTTGGCTAAACTGGCGGTATTGCCAGTTGTTATCCGTGAGGCAAGTAAGAATTTTTATATCCACTTTAGGTTCGGTGGCCGGATTATATTCGATAATAAATTCATTTTTTTGTGGGTTAGAAACCCGTAGTACGCCAGCGAGTTGTTTTAATTGATGCCTCACTTCCGTTGCTGGACACGCTTCCATCTGCAGGGTTATAAATCGGGTGGGGCTGTCTTGCTCGGAGGTGTTGAGCTGCATACTGCTCATATTCCCCTTTTCTAGCAATAATATTTGCTGACACAGGCGGCCTAGTTCAGCGAGATCATGTGAGCTGATCATAAAGGTAGTGCTAGGGGATAGCTCGGCAATGATCTCACGAATATTGCGAGTGTTGACGGGGTCTAATCCAGCCGTTGGCTCATCTAATAATATTAATTCTGGACTACCAATAAGAGCTTGAGCAATGGCTACGCGTTTAGTCATACCATGGCTCAGCGTATCGGGCTTCTCTTTGATCGAATTTTTTAGTGCAACGGCATCTAAAACACGAGTAGTTTCGTATAGCGCTTGTTGCTTACTTAAGCCTTGTAATCGGGCATAAAAATTGAGTTGATCGCCAATAGTAAAGCTAGGATCTAATTTCGCATCTTGGGGTAGGGCAGAGACCTTGCCATTTAATGCGGATGCGCCAGGTTTATGTCCAAATAGACTTACCGACCCCGATGTGGGGAGTATAAAACCACAAAGAATGCTGAGTAGAGTTGTTTTACCAGCGCCATTAGGGCCGACTAAACCGATGGGCTCACCTGTTGTTAGTTCGAAGCTAACCTGACTAAGCACTGATTTGCCAGCATAAGAATGGCAAAGATTGTGGCAGCGTATCATTGGGCTATTGTTCATAAATTTTGTCTTGACATAACCCAGCGCCCGATACTTAGGAAAACGAGAGATTGCAAGATAGGAATATATGCCAGTTTTAAGGTCTGCCATTCCGCTAGTTGAGATAAATCAGCCATTTGGTAACCTGGGATCAGAATTTTTAAAACAGTTAGCGCAGGCAGGTAATAAGACAGACCACTAATGATTCCTGCTAGAAAACTCCAGATGAGAATAGCCCAAACGGTGGCTTGTCTAGCGGATTTAACACTGGCCGATAAGGCTGCCATCATCGCGGTAAAGGGCAGTAGCACTAAAACTAAATTAAGTGCAATTGCACTCGCGCTATTTAAGGCGACTAGTAATAAATTGGTGTCACGATAGATTGTTAATATTAATGTTGTTAGCGCTGTGACTAGGATTAACAGTGTCTGAATCGCCATGGCACCTGCAAAACGACCCAAAAATAAGCTATCACGGCTAGCACGCAAGGAAAGAAAACGTAAAGTACCTCGCTCTCTATCAGAACAGCTTTGATCGGAAGTAATAGTAATACACAATAAAGGAAACATCACTAAAGCAATGTGCCAATACACACCAAATTCGGGTATTTGCCAATTAAGTAATGCGCCAAAGCCGATAAATTCAAAAAAATTACTGCCTAGAGTGGTGTTTTTATTTTGTGCAAATAGATCGGCGGAAAAGCGAATGGGGTAGAGCAAAATAAAATACCAAACTATGGTAAAAGTAATAAGGTAAAGTAGGCCTTTACGTGTGGTAAATAGCCTTTTTAACTCAAATTGACTGATGAGTAGAATGGCGTTGAGAAAACTGGGAGTCATGATGTTCTCTGTCGCTTAATAGGTGAGGTGTTGTGAGAGACTTTTGGTCGTGATTTTATACAAGTTACGGCTAAAAGTCTCTCTCACAATACCTTTATGTTTTATTGCGATTGCGTGCATTAGCCCAAACATCCTTTTTTGGCCATTCTGTGTTTAGGTAAAGCGTTTCTACTTTTTTTCGTGCCCAAGGGGTTTTACGCAGAAATTTAAGACTAGAAGTAATACTTGGGTTATCTGTAAAGCACTTTATTTTCACGTGCTGCCCTAACTCTTCCCAACCATACTTCTCGTATAATTGGATCATAATCTCTTTTAGTGTGAGTCCATGGAGCGGGTCTTGGTTAACACGCTTTTTTTCTTGAACAGTCGTCATAGTGATTTTGAGCCTTAGTCTGCTGCTTGTTTGGTTTCAGCTTTTTTAACGCGTAGTTTGCTGCCCTCTATATCTTTGCCATTAAGCCCTAATATGGCCGCTTTAGCCTCGCCTACCTTGGGCATTTCGATGAAGCCAAACCCTTTGGATAGCCCGCTTTCTTTGTTCATAACTAAGGTGCAGGACTGAATGCTGCCATAAGGCTTAAATAATGCGAGAAGTTCTGCTTCTGTTAGAGTGCGAGCGATATTACGAACGAGTAAATTCATGAGCTTGCCTTGTGATGAATTAGAAAAAGGGTTATTTATTAGATATTGTACCGCGTCTTAATAAATCGTATGTAGCTAACTCTGTTTTAGCCTTAGCTAGATTATTGCAACTCTTAATGTGGATTAAGGGAAAACTACTACGCAGTGCGCGTATCTTGCGTTATGATGAAGAAAATAATTATGAATAGAAAGAAATTTGAATAAAAATAAAGTTAAAATTATGAGCGAATCCTCAGATAATATCGATTTTAGTACCGTTGCCGATCCTTATGCGCAACGCGAGGCTGCTAAATACGAGCAGCCTATTCCTAGTCGGGAATTGATTTTACAATTAATTGAGCAACATGGTAAGCCGATAAGGCGCAAGCAAATTGCTGAGGCATTTTCATTAGAGTCTGAAGACCAGTTGGAAGCTTTGCGTCGCCGTATGCGTGCAATGGAGCGTGATGGCCAAGTTTTATTTAATCGCCGTCAGCAATATTGCTTGGTTGATAAGCAAGATTTAATTGCTGGGCGTATTTTAAGTTACCCCGATGGTTTTGGCTTTTTAAAGCCTGATGATGGTGGGGAGGACTTATTTATATCCCCGCGAGAAATGAATCAAGTCTTGCATAATGATCGTGCTTTGGTACGCGTTTCAGGGGTAGATAGAAAAGGGCGTAGAGAAGGAAAGATTGTTGAGATTTTGGAGCGTAATACGCATCAGGTTGTCGGTCATTATATGAGTGAGCATGGCGTGCAGTTTGTTAAGCCAGACAATAAGAAAATTACGCAAAATGTTTTGATCTCTAAAGGTGGGAGTCATGGTGCCAAAAAAGGCGATATGGTAGTGGCTACCTTGACTAAACAACCGACCTCTCATCATCAGCCTATAGGTGAAATTACTGAAGTGCTAGGTGCGCATATGGCGCCAGGCATGGAAATTGATGTTGCAATACGCACTTATGATTTGCCTTGTGAGTGGCCTGATGAGGTCTTAGAGCAAATTAAATCGCTGAAGAAAGTGGTTGCTGAAGAAGCAAAAGAAGGTCGTGTTGATTTGCGTAATATCCCATTAGTGACGATTGATGGTGAAGACGCGCGTGATTTTGATGATGCCGTTTTTTGTAGTAAAACACCGAAAGGCTGGAAGTTATTGGTTGCTATTGCTGATGTATCTCATTATGTACAGCAGGGTACAGCATTGGATCTTGAGGCGAAAAAACGTAGTACCTCAGTGTACTTTCCTGAGCAAGTCATTCCAATGTTACCGGAGATTTTATCCAACGGTTTATGTTCAATTAATCCAGATGAAGATCGTTTGTGTATGGTCTGTGAGATGATTATTAATGAACAAGGGCAAGTAATGCGAACTAAGTTTTTTGATGCTGTGATGCGTTCACATGCTCGTTTAACCTATAACAAGGTTTCAGCGATGCTAGAGCATGATAATACTAAGTTAAAGGAAAAATACCAAGCCGTACTACCACATTTAGAAGAAATGTATGCTTTATATAAGGCGATGCGTGAACAGCGCGAAGTGCGAGGCGCAATGGATTTTGATACACAGGAAACGCAAATTATTTTTGGTGAAAACCGTAAAATTGAAAAAATTGTGCCTACCCAGCGCAATGATGCACATAAGTTGATTGAAGAGTTTATGATTGCAGCAAATAGTGCAGCGGCACGTTATTTGAATCGTAAAAAAATGCCGCGTTTATTGCGTATTCATGAAGGACCTTCAGAAGAAAAAATTAAAAATTTAAAAACCTTTTTGGGAGAAGTTGGTTTACATATAGGAGGAGGTGATAAGCCTACTCCAGTAGACTATATGAACTTAACGCGTACCATTAAAGGTCGACCAGATGCACATTTAATTCAGACAGTATTATTACGTTCTATGTCGCAAGCGGTTTATAGCCCTGAGAAAAAAGGACATTTTGGTTTAGCTTTAGATGCTTATACGCATTTCACTTCGCCAATTCGTCGTTACCCTGATTTAATGGTGCATCGTGCCATTCGTCACTGTTTACAAGGTAAATCACCAGAAAGCTTTTATTGTGGTTTTCCAGAGATTGCGTTGTTGGGTGAGCACTGTTCATCTAATGAGCGACGCGCTGATGATGCTACGCGTGATGTGGTTAGTTGGTTGAAATGCGAATTTATGCAAGATAAAATTGGTGAAACTTTTCCTGGAATTATTTCTGCGGTAACAGGTTTTGGCTTATTTGTTGAGTTGGCTGATTTGTATGTTGAAGGCTTAGTGCATGTGACCTCTTTGGGTCAAGACTTTTTTAAGTTTGATCCACTGAGTCATCAGCTAAAAGGCGAGCGCACAGGTGTGTGTTATCGCTTGGGTGATAGTGTAAATATTGTTGTTATTGGTGTTAATTTAGACGATAAGAAAATTGACTTTGAGTTATTAGGCCAGCAAAGAAAAACTAAGGCACGGACGCCAGCAGCAGATACGCTAGATAAACCAGCCAAGAAGAAAAACAGAAAGAAACCAAAACGTAAAAAGCCTAAGCATAAAGGTAAGGCAGAGAAGAAGGTACACAAATGAGTTTAGCAAAAATTTTTGGTGTGCATGCTGCGCAGTCAGCACTGGATTATTCGCCAGAGAAAATTAATCAGGCTTGGGTCGATCAAAAAAGACAAGATGAACGATTGCAAGGCTTAGTAAAAGGTTTAGGGCAACGAGGCATTAATATTCAGAAAGCGGATCGTAAGCAATTGGATAGTTTGTCTAAAGGGGCAAATCATCAAGGTATTATTTTAGAAGTAGAAATGCCAGCAATGCTTTCTGAAAATGATTTAAAGTCGGTAGTAGAAAGCGCTAAACAAGTACCGTTTTGGTTGATTTTAGATCATGTTCAAGACCCGCATAATTTAGGCGCCTGTTTACGTACTGCTGATGCGGCAGGAGTGCAAGGTGTGATTGTCACCAAAGATCAAGCTGTGGGCATTACGCCGACAGTCTGTAAAGTAGCCAGTGGCGCAGCAGAAACTGTCCCTGTTTACCAGGTAACGAATATTAGTCGGACGATTGCTTGGCTAAAAGATCAAGGTGTTTGGGTCGTTGGCGCGGCTGGGGAGGCCGAAAAAACGATTTATGAAACTGATGTTAATATGCCGATTGCTTTAGTGATGGGAGCTGAAGAAAAAGGTATGCGTCGTTTAACGCGCGAACAGTGTGATTTCTTGGTTAAAATTCCTATGCAAGGTAGTGTTGAAAGTTTAAATGTTTCGGTTGCTGCTGGAGTGTTGATTTATGAAGTATTTAGGCAAAGACTGGGTGCATAAGCGATGGGTGTTCTTGATCAATTAAGAAAAGAAGCGGATCAGAAAAAATTATCCGAACAGGAAACTGTTGATCAACAAGCACTTCGAGCTAAGTTATATAAAACGCAGGTTTTGCCTAAAATGCAGCAGATTTTTAAGTATTTACAAGAGTTAGCTGAGCATTTAAATTACCTTGAGGTGCCTGTACAAGTGGAAAATTATAGTGATCGCTTTCCACGCCTAGGTACGCTGATGCAAAAAGACTATAAGATTAACACGGATGGTTATGGTGGGTTTTCTGATTTCAATAAGTTAGTACAAATTAACCTCACTTTTTATTGTATCGGTAAGGGTGAACTTGAATATAACGTGCAGACTAAATCGGCGATTGAACAGGAAAATGCTTTTTTACATGCTAAGCGGGTCGCTTCAAAAATGTATAGGCTTGGTGGAGCAGGGTGTGAAGAGTCAGCTAAATTTGTGGTGACCAAGAAAATACCAGTACGTGTACGTTTTGAGGTGGATTATGAGCAGTCACAGATTAAAGTCATGGTGAATAATCATACCGATTTTTCTACGTATACAGAAATATGGCAGCCTGCAGATATTGATGATGCCTTTTTGGATACTTTAGCGCGCTATTTACTGCGTAAAGATAGTGAGTTTGTTAGTCTGGATATTACTGATGAAGATAGGGATGAACTGCGTAAGAAATTACAATCCATAAAGTATAAGGAAGAGCAAGAGAGACTTAGGGGGGGGAGCGAACAGAAAGATTTTGAGCCTGAGAAAAAAGAAAAGCTGGGCGATAAGATGAAATCTTTTATTGCAGGCAAGATCAATCGATAGACGCTTTTTTATTGTTTTCAGTGGAAGTCATATTATTGGTAATTGAAATCTTTTGTAAAATCATCTATTTATTTAGAGTCAGGATTAAATCCTTAGCTAAGCTCAGCATTTGTTTATCACTTAATAATGTCTCGGTTTGAGTGTTCAGGAAAAATATATCCTCTGCGCGACTGCCTATGGTGGTGATTTTTGCGCTGATAAGATTGAGTTGATGAGTGCGAAAAAAATGCGCTACTTTTGCTAGTAAGCCAGGGTGGTCGGTAGTGGTTAACTCTAAAATATTATACGAATTCTGTGGGCCTTGATAGAAGCGAGCTTGAGTTCGAATGGGGAAATGTGTGGCCTGTCGAGAATGAAGGTGCAGTTTTTTTTGTTGCGTATTAGGAGGGTCACTTAATTGTTGTTTTATTGTAGAGCAAATGTGTACTTCACGTCCTAAATCAGAAATAGGCTCGCCAGATTGCTCTAGTACCTGGAAGCTGTTGAGGGTGTATAGCTCGTTTTGAGTGGAGATGATTCTTGCATCAAGAATAGTTAAGCCTAAATTATCCAATGCGACTGTGCAGCGCGAGAAGATAAAGCTTTCTTGTTTTTGTTGGGCGTAGATAAAAATTTCTGCGCTACCACGCTGGTTTTGTGGACGCAAGAGGATGAGGGGCAAGTCTTCTTCTGAGGTGGCATTAATAGCGATAGTGTGCCAGATGGCCTCATCAGCATAGTAGCGTAGAAAATAATCTGGGCTGATATGGCTCCATGCTTTTTTGATGCTTTTTGCTGAGAGACCTTTTGCGAGCAGTTCTTTGTGTGCTTCAGATTGCGTTTCTCTTATAGTGTCTAATTGTAGGACGGGGTTTTCTAAACCGCGTCTCAATGCATTTGCGGTGGCGCTATAAAGTTCTTTTAGTAAAGAATCTTTCCATGATGTCCATAGCTCAGGATTAGTGGCACGAATGTCAGCAACGGTGAGTAAATATAGGTAGTTTAAGTATTCTATTTTGCCTACTCTGGTGGCAAATTCATGAATCACTTCGGGGTCGCTAATATCTTTTCGTTGCGCTGTCATCGACATAACTAAGTGATTTTGCACCAGCCAACAAATCAATTTTGTATCGTGAGTTGATATTTTATGATCGATACAGAACTGTCTAGCAATGACTTGGCCTAGTTCGGAGTGGTCGCCTTTTTTGCCTTTGGCTATGTCATGAAATAATCCGGCCGTATATAAAATATGAGGCTTAGGGATTAAGAGAAAAATACTGTTACAAAAGGGCAGTTCTTCGTTGTGTTTTTCTAAGGCAAAGCGTCGCAAATTACGGATCACAAAAAGTGTGTGTTCATCCACTGTATAAATATGGAATAGGTCATATTGCATGCGTGCGACAATATTATTAAAGCTGGGCAGGTATGCAGCGAGGACGCCATAGCGGTTCATCATGCGTAGTACGCGGTTAATCCTGCAAGGTTGGCGGAGCATATCTATAAAGAGCTGTCGAGCAAGAGGGTCTTGGCGAAAATGTTCGTCAATCAGATGTAAGTTACAGCGGATAAGGCGAATGGTGGTTGCTCTAATACCTTTAATTGAAGGGATTTTTTGTATTAATATAAAAATCTCTAGCAATGCGCGTGGATGAGCTTCAAAAATACCAACACTTCTAGCAGCAATGTAACCGGCAATGCTATCAAATTTTTCGTTGATGACTTGAGGCTTGTAAGTTTTTTCGTCGTGAGCTAGGCAATGTTCGTCAAAAAATTGCAATAAAGTTTCGTTAAGTCGCTCTAGCTGCATGACTGTTTTGAAGTAGTATTGCATAAACTGTTCTACGCCTTCATTATTTTGCTGTTCGGTAAAGCCAAAAGAGGAGGCTATTTCGCGTTGGTGATCAAAAAGCAGCCGATCTTCGCAGCGCCCTGTTTGTAAGTGGAGGGCAAAGCGTATTTTCCATAAGAGTTCTTGTGCGGAAAATAACTCTTCATATTCACTTTGAGGGAGGAAGTCGTATTGAGTTAATTCGCGTAGAGCGGTTGTTTTGTAATGGTGATTAAAGACCCAGCTGATAATTTGTAGGTCTCTTAATCCGCCGGGACCTTCTTTTACATTGGGTTCTAAATTATAGGCTGTGCCATGAAATTTTTGGTGCCGGAGTTGCTGCTCTTCAAGTTTAGCATTATAAAACCTTTCTGAGCTCCAAGGAGTTTGCTCAGAGAGTTGCGTGTCTAGATCACTGCTAAGGTCTTGGTTTCCGGCTAAATGACGGGACTCCATAAGGCTGGTCATAATGGTTTGGTCGCCTGTTGCCGCTTGAATACATTCTGTAGTGCTGCGTACGCTCAGCCCTAGTTTTAAGCCTGTATCCCAAAGGAAGGTGCATAGCGCACTGAGCTGTTCTTTTGTTGGTTCTGGCGTCTTGTCGTCAAACAAGATAAGAATGTCTATATCTGAATACGGAAACATCTCTTGTCGACCGTAACCGCCCACAGCAATTAAGGCAAAATGTTCTGGAGCTTGAATTATAAAACGCTTCCATATGGCATGTAACACTTCATCTATAAACAGTGATTTTCCCAGTAACAGCGGTTGAATTGGTTTTTTCGGGGAGAAGATGCTTTTTAGATAATTGTTATGCTTTTGTATCGCTTGTTTAATTTGCTGTGCGCTATTAAGGTTATGGGAAGTAAGCATTTACATTTCTTCTTGACGTAAAGTGAGAATCTCATAGCCTGTCGGTGTTACTAGAATGGTGTGCTCCCATTGTGCCGAGAGTGAGCGATCCTTGGTAATGGCTGTCCAGCCATCTTTAAGAACTTTCATATGACGTTTGCCGATATTAATCATAGGCTCGATAGTGATTATCATGCCCGCTTTTAAAGTGGTGCCTTCACCTGGTTTGCCATAGTGTAAAACTTGAGGCTCTTCGTGAAATTTTTTGCCTATGCCATGACCGCAAAATTCTTGAACTACTGAGTAACGATTAGATTCGGCATGTTTTTGTATGGCATAACCTATGTCGCCCAGCGTACAGCCTGGCTTTAGTTGTTCAATCCCAAGCATAAGGCACTCTTGAGTGACTACACATAGGCGCTTAGCATAGGGAGTGACTTCGCCTACATAAAACATTTTGCTCGTATCACCATGGTATTCGTCTTTAATAACAGTGATATCAATATTAATAATATCGCCTTTTTTTAGTTTCTTTTCGTTAGGGATGCCGTGACATATAGTGTGGTTAACGGAAGTGCAGATGGATTTAGGGAAGCTATGGTAATTGAGGGGGGCAGGAATGGCATGTTGAACATTAACGATGTAATCATGACAAAGTTGATTTAGTTTATTGGTGGTGACGCCGGGAATAACATAAGGCGCAATGAACTCTAAAACTTCAGCTGCGAGCTTTCCGGCAATGCGCATTTTTTCAATTTCGGCGTCTGTTTTTATGGTGATTGACATGACTGTGTGCTTGCTTATTGTGGGAATAGGGATATGTTAACAGGATTTGCTTAAAGATAAATTTTAACAGAGTATGCGTTGTTGTAAAAAAGTATATATGGTATAAAGATAAGTTCATTTACTTAATACTCACATCTATCGACACGGTTAGTTGGGTGCTGGTTCTTAATAAAGCTAGTTTCTAGTCGGGATAGGTGGAGGCGTAACCCTTCCGGAATGTCCGGAATTATTTGGAGAAAAGAATGGCCGCAGTATCAATGCGTCAAATGCTAGAAGCAGGTGTTCACTTTGGACATCAAACTCGTTATTGGAATCCACAAATGGCACCTTATATTTTTGGTGCACGCAGTAAAATTCATATCATTAACTTAGAGAAAACTCTTCCTTTGTTTAATGACGCAATGAATTATGTGGGCCAGATGGCTGCAAATAAAGGTAATATTTTATTTGTTGGTACTAAAAAATCTGCCCGTAAAGCAGTTGCAGAGCAAGCAATGCGTTGTGGTATGCCTTATGTAAATCACCGTTGGTTGGGTGGGATGCTAACGAACTTTAAAACGATTAAAAAATCAATCAATCGTTTAAAAGAGCTTGAAGCGATGACGGCTGATGGAACAATGCAGCAACGGTTCAGCAAAAAAGAAGCGTTAGGCATGGAACGTGAGATGGGGAAACTAGAGCGTAGCTTAGGTGGTATTAAAGATATGCGTGGGATTCCTGATGCGATTTTTGTTCTGGATGTTGGCTACGAAAAAAACGCGCTTAGTGAAGCTAAAAAATTAGGTATTCCAGTTATTGGTATTGTTGATACTAATAACTCACCTAAAGATGTTGATTATATTATTCCAGGAAATGATGATTCAATTCGTGCAGTTCAGTTGTATGTTGAGTCGGTTGCAACGGCAATTTTAGAAGCTAAAGCTGCGCAACTAGATATGTCGGCTAAGTCTGATGAATTTGTTGAAGAAACAGCTAGCGCAGCTGAATAAGCGCGCATGATTGTGTATGATAATTAGCAAATGTGCTAATTATCATAGGTCATTTATGGACGCCTCCATTTGGGGGCGTTTTTATAGAATTAAAGAAAATATAAAGGTAAAAAAGCATGAGTGTTACAGCTGGAATGGTAAAAGAACTACGTGAAAGAACGGGTTCAGGCATGATGGAATGTAGAAAAGCATTAATTGAAGCAGATGCTGATATGGAGCTTGCGATTGAAAATATGCGTAAAGCTGGCTTAGCAAAAGCGGATAAAAAATCAGGTCGTATTGCTGCTGAAGGGCGCATTGCTGTTGCACAAAGTGAAGATACGAAAAATGCAGTTATTATTGATGTTAACTGTGAAACTGATTTTGTTGCTAAAGGTGATGTTTTCAAAGCCTTTGCAAATGATATTGCTAAGGCAATTTTAGCATCAGATATTGCTACTCCTGAAGAGGCTTATGAGCTGGTACTGACCGATGGTAAAACAATTGATGAAGTACGTCGCGGATTAATTTCTAAGTTAGGCGAGAATATTACCTTAAGACGTTTCCAAAGAGTTACTACTGAAGGTGGTACTGGGTTTTACTTACACGGCGAAAAAATTGGCGTGTTGGTTAGTTTAGAAAAAGCAGATGATGCGTTAGCGAAAGATGTGGCAATGCATATTGCAGCGAGTAAGCCAGCGTGTGTTTCTGAGGCTGATGTAGCACCTGAAGTTATTGAGAAGGAAAAAGCAATTTTTGTTGCTCAAGCAGAAGAAAGTGGTAAGCCAGCAAACATTATTGAAAAAATGATTGGTGGACGAATTAAAAAATTCTTAGCGGAAATTACATTAGAAGGGCAAGCCTTTATTAAGGATGACAAAATGTCTGTAGGTCAACTTGTTAAAGGTAAAGACAACAAAGTACTTGCTTTTACTCGATTAGAAGTAGGTGAAGGTATTGAAAAAGCAGAAGGTGATTTTGCTTCTGAAGTTATGGCACAAATCCGCGGTTAGGTTGGCGACGACAGGTCGATCCTCAGTGTGCTTATGTACTGATAGATCGGCCTAGAGCAAACATAAGGAATATTTTATAGTGCAGATTAATCTGTGATTTATCAAATAACACCATTTTTATCATTAACTTTAGATAGGTAGGACTTATGACTAAACTTATTTGCCAAAGAATTATGCTCAAATTAAGTGGCGAAGCGTTAATGAGCGATAAGGGTGGAAATATCGATCCAGGTATCGTAAAGCGCTTGGCGACAGAAATAAAAGAACTATGTGATGTGGGTGTTCAAGTTGGTTTAGTCATAGGCGGTGGTAATATCTTACGTGGCTCAGAACAAGCGGCCGAAGGCTTGAATCGTGTTACAGCTGACCAAATGGGTATGCTGGCAACCGTTATTAATGCTTTAGCCATGCAGGATTCCTTGGAATTTTTAGGTCAACAAGTGCGTGTTATGTCGGCCTTGAAAATTAATCAAGTGTGCGAGGATTATATCAGGCGGCGTGCGGTTAGGCATTTAGAAAAAGGGCGCGTGGTTATTTTTGCCGCCGGTACAGGAAATCCTTTTTTTACGACTGATTCTGCTGCAAGTTTAAGGGCAATTGAGATTAACGCGGAACTAATGATTAAAGCAACGAAAGTTAAAGGTATTTATTCAGCAGACCCAGAAAAAGTACCAGAGGCTACATTTTATTCACGGTTAACTTATGATGAAGCGCTTGATCAGCGATTGAATGTTATGGATACCACTGCATTAGTGCTTTGTCGAGATAATAATTTACCTATGCGCGTGATGAATATTTTTGAAACTGGCGCAGTCATGCGTCTAATGCAAGGTGAAGAGATAGGTTCACTTATAGAGCGAGGAAACTAACAATGATTAATGATATTGAGCAAGATGCAGCTAGCCGAATGGGTAAGAGCATTGAAGCGCTTAAAAAAGGCTTTACTAAAATAAGGACTGGACGTGCACACCCTAGTTTGCTTGATCAAGTCGTTGTGTCTTATTATGGAGCAGATACCCCTTTATCGCAGGTAGCGAATGTTTCAATTGATGATGCGCGTACATTAGCGGTTACGCCATGGGAAAGAAGCATGGTACAAGCGATAGAGAAGGCGATTATGGCGTCTGATTTAGGCTTAAACCCAGTGACTAATGGAAATATAATTCGTGTCCCTTTGCCCATGTTGACGGAAGAGCGGCGTCGTGATTTGGTGAAAGTAGTGAAAGCAGAAGCAGAAAATGGGCGTGTTTCTATTCGTAATATTCGTCGTGATGCTAATAATGAAATTAAAGAAGCTTTAAAAGAAAAAATGGTTTCTGAAGATGAAGCGCATGCTGGCGAAGAAAAAATTCAGAAAATTACTGATGAATACATAAAGCAAGTAGAAAAGCTTTTAGAGAGTAAAGAGGCTGATTTGCTATCTATATAATTTATAAGGCATCATTATATGCAATCTGTATCAAGCAAAATGGATCGATCGCAATACCCTAAGCATATTGCTATTATCATGGATGGTAATGGACGTTGGGCAAAAAAACGCCATTTGCCACGTGTAATGGGACACCCTGCCGGTGTTAAGGCGGTTAAGCGAGTGGTTGAATTTTGCGCACAGGAAGAAATACAGGTGTTAACTTTATTTGCATTTAGTAGTGAGAATTGGAGGCGACCCAAAGAGGAAGTCGCTAAGCTCATGGATTTGTTTATGAGTACTATGCAAAAAGAAGTTAATCGTCTAGATAAAAATAATATACGTCTGCGCTTTATTGGTGATCGCACTGAATTTTCTGATAAATTGCAGCAGAAGATGGTGGATAGTGAACGGCAGACAGAAAATAATACCGGTTTAACACTCGTGATTGCCGCCAATTATGGTAGTCATAGGGATATGACTTTAGCTGTGCAAAACATAGCAAGAAAAGTACAGGAAGGCACTTTAGTTCCTGATGATATAGATGAGACTCTCATTGCTAGCGGTCTTTCTATTTCTGACCTTCCAGAACCTGATTTGTTTATTAGAACAGGTGGAGAGCAGCGTATCAGTAACTTCCTTTTATGGCAGCTCGCCTATACAGAGCTTTATTTTACCTCGAAGCTATGGCCTGACTTTAATGCAGCAACCATGCAAGAAGCAATAGACGATTTTCTTACACGAGAACGACGTTTTGGTCGTACTAGTGAGCAAGTACAAAAACTGTCTAAAGGAACTTAAATGCATTCCTGCGCCTTTTTATAACCTTCTTAAAAATAATAAAAAAATGTTACTACAAAGAGTTATTACCGCTTTAGTTTTAGCCCCCTTGGTGGTGTTGGCTATTTTTAAATTACCGCATCTTTACTTCGCTATCATTTGGGGTGTTGTGCTATTGATTGCTGCATGGGAGTGGGCAAATTTAGCAGAAGTAAAAACAGTATTAGGTAAATGCTTATTCTTGGTTGCTATGCTAATACCTATGGTGCTATTGCAGTTTTGGACGCAGTTATTAGAAGCACTGGCACAGTTAAGTAACTGGCCAGAAATACGGACTTATTCAGGACTCATTGAAGCGCTTGTTGTTCCAGCAGTCGTGTTTTGGGTTTATGTCATGTTTAAAATCCGACGAGCAGGCGCTGATTTACTCGATATTAAAATGGGCGTTGGTAAAAAATTATGGATCGGTGGTTTTGTTTTGGTGTCAGCCTGGTTGTTTTTGTCGCGCTTAATCGTGCTTGAAGAACCCGCAATGACCTTATTTTTATTTATTTTAATTTGGTCAGCTGATATTGGTGCTTATTTTGCCGGTAAAAAATTTGGTAAAACAAAATTGGCCATTGAAATTAGTCCAGGAAAAACACTTGAAGGCTTATATGGTGCATTGTTTGCATCAGTTGTCGTTGGATTAGTTTTCACTTTGTATTTTAACTTTTCGGCAATGAGTATTGGTGACTTTTTAATGCTCTCTGTGATTACTGTCCTTGTTTCTGTTTATGGTGATTTATTTTTTAGTGCAGCAAAGCGTATTCGTGGTGTTAAAGATAGCGGTATGATTTTACCTGGGCATGGTGGTTTGTTAGACCGTCTCGATAGTGTGATTGCAGCGATTCCTGTTTTTTATGCAGGTGTCTGGTTTATTAGATGGATGTATTCATGAAAGGCATATGTATTCTAGGCGCAACAGGTTCTATAGGTGTTAGTACTTTAGATGTCGTTAAGCGACACAGTGATTTATATCGTGTTGTTGCATTAACAGCTAATACCAATATTGATGTTTTATATGCGCAATGTTTAGAATTTAAACCTGAATATGCAGTTGTTGTTAATGCGCAAAAAGGAGCTGAATTCAAAGCGAAATTAGTGGGGACTGTGATTGCTGATATGACCGTTTTGATCGGCTCAGAAGCATTGGTTACTGTTGCTACTTTGGGTCATGTTGATTCAGTTATGGCGGCTATTGTTGGTGCTGCTGGCTTATTATCTGCATTAGCAGCCGCTCAAGCAGGTAAAACCGTTTTATTAGCAAATAAAGAATCATTAGTTATGTCTGGTGATATTTTTATGCAAGCGATAAAAGATTCGGGTGCAGTTTTATTGCCTATTGATAGTGAGCATAATGCAATTTTTCAATGCATGCCGGCTAGCTATACGGCTGGACATGATGCACCTTCAGCGCGTCGTATTTTATTAACAGCTTCGGGTGGCCCCTTTAGAACAACCCCAATTGATGAACTAGATAAGGTCACTGTTGCTCAGGCAGTAGCCCATCCTAAATGGGATATGGGGAGAAAAATCTCAGTTGATTCTGCAACTATGATGAATAAAGGTTTGGAATTAATTGAAGCCTGTTTGTTATTTAATATGCAGCCAGAACAAATTCAAGTCGTTATTCATCCGCAAAGCATTATTCATTCAATGGTGGATTATGTTGATGGGAGTGTTTTGGCGCAAATGGGTAATCCAGACATGCGCATACCTATCGCTCATGCCATGGCTTGGCCTGATCGTTTTGATTCTGGTGTTGCTCCTTTAGATATATTTGCTGTTAAACAGATGGATTTTGAAGTAGCTGATTTGCACAGGTTTCCATGCTTACGTTTAGCGATAGAGGCCATTACTGCTGGTGGTATTATGCCGACGGTATTAAATGCTGCTAATGAGATTGCTGTAGAAGCTTTCTTAAGCGAGCAAATACGCTTTATTGATATTCCAGCGGTTATTGAGAAAAGTATGGCTAAATTTACTGCGACGCAGGCAGATACCTTAGAGCATATTCTAGCGGCAGATCAACAAGCGCGGGAACAAGCGCAGCAAGTTATTTGTGGTTTAGTTGCCTAATGGAAACCTTACATAGCCTATTTTATTTTATTGTTGCGATTGGTTTATTGGTTGCAATTCATGAGTTCGGACATTTTTGGGTTGCGCGAAAAACAGGAGTTAAAGTCCTGCGCTTTTCTATAGGCTTTGGTAAAGTCATTTGGAAATACCAAAAAGACAGCTCAGCGACGGAATATGTGCTTTCAGCCATTCCGTTGGGGGGGTATGTCAAAATGGTCGATGAGCGCGAAGGTGACGTTGCGCCTGAAGACTTGCCGTATGCTTTTAGCCGTAAACCCTTATGGGCGCGTTCCGCTATTGTTGCTGCCGGACCTATCTTCAATTTGGTTTTAGCTGTATTACTGTATTGGCTCGTTTTTATGATGGGTGAAACTGGTATGCGTCCCGTTGTTGGTACGGTTGCACCTACGACACTCGCGGCCCAAGCAGGTTTTGTTGAAGGTGAAGAGATAGTTTCGGTTAATGGTATTAAAACACCGACTTGGCGTGAAACGATGGAAACTCTATTTGCTTCAGCGATGGATGCAGAAGAAGGTCTGCCTATACAAGTAAAAACTCAAGATGGGATATTATTAACCCATATTTTGGTTATTCCTTTGGCAATCAGTCAAAAGCCTGAACTTTTATTTAAAGAATTGGGTTTGAAGGCATGGCAGCCGACGATACCTGCCGTAGTAGGCAAAGTTATAGATAATAGTGTTGCACAACATGCAGGGTTGCAAACTGGCGACTTGATTTTAAGTGTTGATGGTTATGAAGTTAAAGACTGGTTGGAATGGGTGGCTTATGTGCAAAAGCATCCAGGGCAGGTTATGTCGATAGTCGTTGAGCGAGATGGTTTAGTTGTTGCGCTGAATTTAGTGCCTGAAAGTGTTATTGAAAATGAAAAAATAATCGGAAAAATAGGCGTTGGCGTACAAGTACCGCCTGGCTTATTGGACTCCATGATGGTTAAGTATTCTTTATCCCCCGTGGATGCACTTAATGCTGCAGTTAAACGAACCTGGTATTATTCAGGTGCGACTTTAAAAATGATGGGTTATATGTTTGTTGGCAAAGCGTCGGTAGATAACTTAAGTGGTCCGATTAGTATTGCTCAATATGCCGGAAAATCTGCTGAAATGGGATTGGTGTCTTTTCTGAAGTTTTTAGCTATCGTTAGTGTTAGTTTAGGTGTTTTAAACTTGTTGCCCATTCCTGTTTTAGATGGTGGACACTTATTAATGTTTGCTATTGAAGCAATTAAAGGTAGTCCCGTTGCGGAAAATGTACAATTAGTTTTTCAGCAAATAGGCATGGCAGCTTTATTAGGCTTAATGATTCTCGCGGTATTTCTGGATATAGGCCGCTTATTTTAAATTACCCCCATATACTCTCGATTATCTTAAAGGATTATTATGAATAACTTAAAACAAGTTTTGATTGCTGTATTGTTAATTGGATTATTTGTCGCTCCAACGGCTTATGCTGACAAAGAAGCATTAAAAAAAATACTAGCAGAAACCATGCCTTCAATTACTGTCGATGATATTTCTGACTCAGAAATAAAAGGTCTATATGAGGTAATGGTTGGTGCAGATGTTCTTTATGTTTCAGAAGATGGCAAATACCTGATTCAAGGGCATATGTTTGATTTAGTCGCTAAAAAAGATTTGACAGAAGGTAAATTAGCTAAAGCAAGAGCGGCACTGATTAATGGTGTAGCAAAAGATCAAATGATTATCTTTAAGGCGCCAAAGCAAAAGTATACGATTACTATTTTTACCGATATAGACTGTGGCTATTGTCGTAAATTACATTCTGAAATAGATCAATATTTGGCTGAAGGTATTACTGTACAGTACTTATTTTACCCAAGGGCAGGTAAAGATTCTGAGTCTTACAAGAAAGCTGTCTATGTCTGGTGTGCTGATGATAGAAATGCTGCTTTAACGGCGGCTAAGTCAAACTCAAATCCTCCGCCAGTGAAAATGTGCAAAAATCCTGTTGATAAACACATGGCTTTAGGTGAAGCATTAGGTGTGCGTGGCACCCCGATGATGGTAACTGCAAAAGGTACGATTTTTCCTGGTTATATGCCAGCTAAGCGATTAGCCGCAGCATTAGCCCAAGATAAATAAAAGCGTATAATAATAACAATTTTAATTAAATGAGGAGTCATAATATGGCTGATAACTGGATTGCACCTTCTATTCTTTCTGCTGATTTCGCTAGATTAGGTGAGGAAGTGGATAATGTTTTAGCCTCTGGCGCTGACATTGTGCACTTTGATGTAATGGATAATCACTTTGTACCTAACTTAACGATTGGGCCATTGGTTTGTGATGCGCTTAGAAAACATGGCGTGACTGCGCCAATTGATGTGCATTTAATGGTTGAGCCTGTGGATCGTATTATTCCTGACTTTGCAAAAGCAGGTGCAAGTATGATTACTTTTCACCCAGAAGCATCAACTCATATAGATCGTTCATTACAAATGGTGCGTGATTTAGGTTGTGAATCTGGCTTGGTCTTTAACCCAAGCACACCCTTACATTTTCTTGATTATGTGATGGATAAAGTTGATATTATTTTATTAATGTCAGTAAACCCTGGCTTCGGTGGCCAATCTTTTATTCCTGGCACATTAGATAAATTGCGTGAAGCAAGAAAAAGAATTGATGACAGTGGTTATGATATACGCCTAGAAATTGACGGTGGTGTTAAAGTAGATAATATCCGTGAAATAAAAGCCGCAGGTGCTGATATGTTTGTTGCTGGGTCTGCTATCTTTAGCCAACCCGATTATAAAAAAGTGATAGATGAAATGCGTGCCGAATTAGCCAAAGCTTAATTTTACTCTTAGCCGAGTTAATAGTTTTAATTCAGCTGATAGCGTTGTCTTAATTATTGAGGAAAATAAGATATGACACAAGATGAAAGTAAACGTAAAGCCGCAGAAGCAGCCTTACCTTATATTAAAGATGTTGCTATTTTAGGTGTAGGCACAGGCTCAACAGTTAATCATTTTATTGATTGCCTCGCTGACTTTGACTTAACTAAAGATATTAAAGGTGCAGTATCAAGCTCTATTGCTACCACTGAGAGACTGAAAAAAATCGGTATTCCGGTGATGGAATTAAGTGAATCTGGCAACTTAGATGTTTATGTCGATGGCGCAGATGAAACTAACGCATTAAAGCAGCTAATTAAAGGGGGTGGTGGAGCTTTAACGCGCGAGAAAATTATTGCAGGTGCAAGTAAGAAATTTGTTTGTATTGTTGATGAAAGCAAAACGGTTAAAGTACTAGGTAAATTTCCTTTACCTATTGAAGTTATCCCGATGGCTCGTAGCTTTGTTGCACGTGAAATTGTTAAATTAGGTGGCCAGCCTATTTGGCGTGAAAATTATGTAACCGATAATGGTTGTGAAATCATTGATGTACATAATATGGAGATTTCTGAGCCATTAGCATTGGAACGCTTAGTTAATAATATTCCTGGTGTTGTCACGGTGGGTATTTTTGGTTTACGACCGGCTGATGTCGTGTTGGTTGCCAAAGCATCGGGCGTAGAAACGCTGTAATTGTTGCGTTAATAGTTGTTTTTGTGGGCGAGGCTTTAGCCGCGACTTGTATAAAATTGGGATTAAAGCCCCGCCCACAATCTATTATTTTTTAGTTCCTTTCCCGTAGAGCCTCTGTCACCGCCTGCAAGTCCTGCATAATCCACGTCGGTGCAAAATCAATATTTTGTAAATCTTCACGTTTTGACGTTCCCGTTAAAACCATTAAACTACGCATCCCTGTGCGTACCGCACCCAAAATATCCGTATCTAAACGATCACCAATTGCAATAGTGTTTTCTGGCGTAGAGCCTAATAAGGCGAGTGCTTGTTGGTACATAATCGGTTCAGGCTTGCCAATAACAGTCGGTGTGTGTCCTGTCGCTGCATGTAGTGCGGCGAGAATTGCTCCATTACCTTGCACTAAGCCTCGCTCAGTCGGTAGTGTTGTATCTGCATTGGTGGCAATAAATTCTGCGCCTGCTTGTAAATTCAGCGTTGCAGTAGACAGTTTATCCCAAGTAATTGTTTCATCTTTGCCACAAACGACAATATCCGCGCCTTGATTGGGTGTTTCTGGACTATTTAATTGGTAAATATCGGTTAAAGTAAAACCTTGCTCTAATAGTGGCTGGCTCGCCCCTTGTTCACCTAACACGAAAATACGTGTATTCGCTGGGTCTTTATGTTGAGCAAGATACAAGGCGGTAGCCATGCCCGAGGTCAGTACTTCTTCCTGTTTAATGCTAACGCCCATACGCGCTAATTTTTTAACATATTGCTCAGCGGTATGACTGGCATTATTGGTTGCTAGAATAAAAGGCATATCTTGCTCACGTAATAGCTGAAAGAAATCGCTTAAGCCTGCAATAGCCTGCTCACCGTGCCATAATACGCCATCCATATCGACAATCAGCGCATTAATATTAGTCAAAGGTATGTTCATGAGAGTAAATGTATTGAGTCAGAAAAAGAGTAGTAAGGGTGTTAGTATATTAGTCAGCTTAACGCTGCTTGTTATTGTTTTAAGTATAACAGGCTGTAGCGTAAAACAACCAAGCCAAGTAGCGATAGCTTCCGCGCACCCCTTAGCGACTCAAGCCGGTTTTGAAATTTTAAATAAGGGCGGTAATGTTTATGATGCAGCGGTGGCTGTCAGCGCTGCTTTAGCCGTGGTCGAGCCTTCAGGTTCTGGTTTGGGGGGAGGTGGATTCTGGTTATTGCATAGAGAAAGTGATGGCTTGGATATTATGTTGGATGGGCGTGAAAAAGCACCCTTAGCGGCAGATAAAAATATGTTTCTGGATGTGCAAGGTAACGCGGTTACAGATTTATCGTTAAATGGTGCTTTAGCGGCAGGTATTCCTGGTATGCCTGCAGGCTTAGTGCATTTATCGAAACACTATGGAAAATTGAGTCTAGCTGAAAGTTTACAGCCCGCTATTCGTTATGCAGAGCAAGGCTTTAATATTGGCAAGCGGCATCAGAAGCTTTTAGGCTTTCGTAAAACGATTTTAAATAAAGACACTGAAACGGCCGCTATTTTTTTACAGCAAGGTAAAATCCCTGCGAAAGGCAACCTACTGGTACAAACTGATTTAGCCGACACTTTAAAACAGTTAGCCGATAAAGGACATGCTGGATTTTATGCGGGGACTATTGCTGATAAATTGGTATCTGCCGTACAAAAAGGAGGTGGTATTTGGTCGTTAGCAGACTTGCAAAAGTACCAAGTCGTCGAACACGAACCGGTTACGGGGAGTTATAAAGGTATAAAAATCATCAGTGCTGCTTTACCGTCATCGGGTGGTATCGTTTTAATAGAAGCTTTAAATATATTGGAAAATATCGATTTAGACTCAGTTGATAGCATAACGCGTAAACATTTAATTGTTGAAGCATTACGCCGCGCTTATCATGATCGCGCTTTATATTTAGGTGATACAGATTTTATTGATGTGCCTGTGAAGCGCTTGCTAAATAAAGATTATGCGCAAGGTTTAGCCAGTACACTGCGTGCAGATAAGGCTTTACCCAGTGATTATTTAATAGGACAAACAGAAGATAGGCTGGGCGGTCGCAATACCACGCATTTTTCGATTATTGATGCTGAAGGCAATCGAGTCTCGGCGACTTTAAGTGTTAACTTTCCGTTTGGTGCTGGGCTAGTGGCTTCGGGAACGGGCGTGTTATTAAATAATGAAATGGATGATTTTGCCAGCGCTAAGAATTCGGCTAATGGCTATGGCTTAGTTGGTGGTGCAGCCAATGCTATTGCCCCAGAAAAACGCATGTTATCCAGTATGACGCCGACTTTTTTAGAGGATAATAAACGCATAGCCGTTTTAGGCACTCCGGGCGGCAGTCGTATTATTTCTATGGTGCTATTAGCGGCACTGGATTTTGCTGCAGGTAATGCCCCTGAATCATGGGTGAATGTTAAACGCTTTCATCATCAATATATTCCTGACCAGATCTTATATGAGAAAAATGGCTTAACTGAAGACGAAGTACAAGGGTTACAAGCCCTAGGTCATCAGCTGATGCAGACATATAATTATGGGAATATGCAGGCCGTGCAATTAGATAAAGAGAATAAAGAGTTATCTGCGGCTAGTGATTCACGTGGCGAGGGCTTTGCCAGTGTGCAAACGGTTGATTAATAAAGCTCAGCTTGATGTTTACACGACGACATCGGTATCTAGTTTTTATCACCGGCACGCGCATTACTTAAGCTTATTAGATGCTAATGAACTAGCCGTTATTGAAAGGTTTAAATTTCCCCAAGTAAGAGATAATTATATTGTTGCCCATGGTTTGTTAAGGGAAACATTGGCGAACTATATTAACGAATTCGCAGGACAATTAAAATTTTTGCAAACAGAATTTGGTAAGCCATTTTTAGCCGATTACCCTGAGTTAAGTTTTAATATGTCGCATTCAGGTAATAGCCTAGCGATAGCCGTCGCGCAGCAATGCCAACTAGGTATTGATATTGAATATTATAAGCCACGCGCTACTTGGGCGGGATTGGTCAAGAAATGTTTTGCTCTTGAGGAAGCCGATTACTGGCATAGTTTAGATAAGGCAGAGCAGGGGCGTGCTTTTTATCAATTTTGGGTAAGAAAAGAAGCCTTTGTTAAAGCAGATGGCAAAGGCATTACTCTGGGTTTAAATCAGTGTGTGATTAATCCTGTTGATTTAAATGGTTTTTTACGTGTGCCAGAGAGTTGTGGTTCTGCTGATCTATGGCGTATTGATGCGATTTCTTTATCAGAAGACGTTATGGCGGCTGTCGTTTGTGATCAGCAAGATATTACGTTACGGTTTTTAGACTTTAATCAGGTAGAGCAGCTGAGTTTTATTGCTTCTAAATTGGCGGACTAAATATCGGCCTATAAAATTAAAGCATGCTCCTTGGAAATATTAAAAATAATGAGTACTACAATGATTAGACAGGACACTTTAGATTATCAAAAATTATTTTTAGATGATATACCGTTACTGGATGTCAGAGCCCCTGTTGAGTTTGACCGAGGCGCTTTTTCTCATAGCCAGAATATTCCCTTGTTAGATAACCCGCAACGAGAAGCCATTGGTACGTGTTATAAAAACGAGG
>Ga0256840_1000399_pt1 | contig 44767 bp, 38 predicted proteins | sample 355202metaG_FD_185969 | JGI IMG/M metagenome (GOLD analysis project Ga0256840, IMG submission 185969) | Hydrothermal vent microbial communities from Mid Atlantic Ridge, Atlantic Ocean - 355-202 | ecosystem: Environmental > Aquatic > Marine > Hydrothermal vents | place: Atlantic Ocean: Mid...
CGACATCACAGAATATGTCTGTTAATTTGTTCATGAGCCTGTTTTCCTTTCATCAAAATCTTTGTCGTAAAAGATCTGATCGGTTAACAGGCGTTTAGTTCCCTTTTCTTAAACAGGATTCAGGTTATATAACATGAAAAAAATTGACCTGACACCCACGCTAAAAATCGCACTCGAACTACGTCACACTAAAGTGCGTGATGGTCATGAGCGTGACAGGATCAAAGCGGTTTTATTATGCTCAGAAGATTGGTCAAATAAAATGATTTCTCAGGCACTCAGAAGAGACCAAGGAACCATTGCGCGCTACCTTGATGACTTCATCAAAAACCAAAAACTAATACCTGAAAATGGTGGTTCAGAAGGCTATTTAAGTGAAGAACAAACGCAACAACTGACCATTTATGTGAGACCACCTATTTACATCAGCATGAAATAGCGGCCTATATAAAGGAAACCTTTAATGTCACGTACAGTATTCCAGGTTTAAATAAATGGTTACATCAGCACCGGTTTAGTTACAAACAACCCAAAGCGGTTCCTCATAAATTTGACCCTGAACAACAAGCACAATTTATTGAAGACTATACTGAACTCAAAGCAAACCTAGATAAGGATGAGCCATTACTCTTCATGGATGCTGTTCACCCAACACAAGCTACAAAAATCACCGCTGGCTGGATAAGAACAGGGACAGACAAGCCCGTCAAAACAACCGGTAGTCGCACACGACTTAATGTGATTGGTGCAATCCAATTAGGGCACTTATCCCAAGCGGTTATCAAGCATGCTGATAAAGTGAATGGTGACAGTATTGTTGAATTTTTCCACCAAATCAGGGCGCAATACCACACGCATGAAAACATCCATTTAATCTTAGATGGTGCTGGATATCATAAATCAAAAACAGTGATTTCCGTTGCCAAAGAGCTGAATATCATATTACATACGTTACCTCCTTACAGCCCAAATCTTAACCCCATTGAGCGGCTATGGAAGGTGTGATGAATGAACACGTACGCAATAATCAGTACTTTGCAACGGCGAAAGAATTTCGACAGAAAATTGAACGGTTCTTTTCACTCACTTTACCCGATATTGGCGACTCATTAAATTCAAGAATTAATGATAATTTCCAACGCCTTATTTCTGCATCTTGAATGATTTCGGGTATAGAGTCTCCGGCAAACTCGGGCAGTTCCTTTGCTATAGCTATCAATAAAACATATGTTTTGGTATTATATAGTGATCTTTTTCATAGGAACTTTAACGAAGTGAAAACAGCAATTATTACAGGTGTGACAGGTCAAGATGGCGCTTACCTTACAGAATTACTATTAGAGAAAAATTATAAAGTAATTGGCACATATCGTCGCACCAGCTCTGTTAACTTCTGGCGACTAGAATCACTAGGTGTTACAGAACACCCTAATTTAGATCTTGTCGAACATGATATAACTGATCTTGGTAACAGTATTCGCTTAATACAAAAGGCACAGCCAGACGAAGTCTATAACCTTGCTGCTCAGAGTTTTGTCGGTGTGTCGTTTGAACAACCACAAACAACGGCAGAAATCACAGGAATAGGCGCATTAAATTTATTAGAAGCGATTCGAATTGTAAATAAAGAGATTCGCTTCTATCAAGCAAGTACATCGGAACTTTATGGCAAAGTTCAAGCCACCCCACAGAAAGAAGACACGCCTTTTTATCCTCGCAGCCCTTATGCTGTTGCAAAATTATTTGCCCATTGGTCTGTTGTCAATTATCGAGAATCGTATGGTATGTTCGCGAGCAGTGGTATCTTATTCAATCATGAGTCTCCACTACGTGGGCGTGAATTTGTAACACGTAAGATCACAGACAAAGTGGCCCGTATTTCGCTAGGAGATACCACTCCGCTAGAATTAGGCAATATTGATGCAAAACGTGATTGGGGTTTTGCTAAAGAATATGTAGAAGGGATGTATCGAATGCTTCAACACGATATGGCAGACACCTTTGTTTTAGCGACTAATGAAACGCATACAGTTCGTAAATTTGTAGAGCTTGCTTTTGCAGCCGTAGAGATACCAATTGAATGGAAAGGTTCAGAAGAACAAGAAAAAGGTTACCAACCTGAGACAGGTCAGTTACTTGTGCAAATCAACCCTAAATTCTATCGACCTGCAGAAGTTGAATTATTAATGGGTGATTACAGCAAAGCTGAAAAAATATTAGGCTGGAAACCGCGCACAAATCTTGAAGCTTTATGCTCAATGATGGTAAAAAGTGACCTAGAAAAAATTAAAGCAGGAAAGGTATTCTAAACGTGTCAACACTACAAAAAGTGTGGCTGATCGGCGCTGATAGTTTTACGGGAATTCACCTGATTCCAACGTTGGAAAAAGAAAACTATCACGTTGACAGAACAGGGGTTGATATTACCCAGCAACAGCAAGTTGAAGAGGCTATGCTCCGGATCCAGCCAGATTACATTATTAGTCTTGCCGCGATAAGTTTTGTGCCCGACGGTGAAGATGAGTCCATTTATGCCGTAAACACATTGGGTCCACAAAATATATTAGAAGCCTGTTTAAAATTAGAACAAGCTCCAAAAAAGATCATTCTAGCGAGCAGTGCTAATATTTACGGTATTCAAGCCCAAGAAGAAATGGATGAAAGCTGTACACCTAATCCTATTAACCACTATGGTTGCAGTAAATGGGCAATGGAACAAATAGCAGCCACGTATTTAGAACAATTAAATATTATTATAACAAGACCTTTTAATTACACTGGAGTTGGGCAAGATATAAAGTTTTTAGTGCCTAAAATCGTTGATCATTTCAAACAAAAAAAGACCATATTAAAATTGGGGAATATTGATGTTTGGCGTGACTTTTCAGATGTACGTTGGGTTTCCGAGGTCTATACACAACTGTTAGGAGTGCTTAATCCCGTCGTAAAACCTGTTAACATTTGCTCAAGTACAATCATCAGCATTAGAGAGATAATCCTCACACTACAAAAGTTAGCAAATTACACTTTTGAAGTTGAATCTAACCCTGAGCTTACCAGAAATTTAGATATAAAAAGGCAAAAAGGGAATAATGAGAAATTATTTAAGCTACTTCCAGATCTTGCTCCACCTATAGCCATTGAGGAAACCTTACAATGGATGCTAGAAACATTACCAGAAAATGAAGTAAAGCACGATGACTAACGCTCGGCTAATCGCACTCTGGCGATATCGTTCTTTTATTATATCGAGTGTTCGCCGTGAATTTCAACTGAAATATCAAAACTCCCTACTAGGTACTGCATGGACAATACTAAACCCCTTAGCAATGATTATTATCTATACTATAATCTTCTCCCAGATTATGCAGGCCAAACTCCCAAATAGTGAGTCATTCTATGCATATAGCATTTACCTTTGTACAGGGATTATTGCATGGGGGTTATTTGCCGAAATTTTAGGGCGGTTACAAAATCTCTTTCTTGAAAATGCCAATATATTAAAAAAACTTAACTTTCCAAGGCTAACGCTCCCGATTATAGTCGTGCTAAGTGGCTTACTTAACTTTGCTATTATCGCCAGCCTTTTTTTGATTTTTTTACTCTGGACAGGGCAGTTACCAGGAAACGCAATTTTATTTGTGGTTCCTGTCTTAATTGTTCAACTCTTATTTAGTGTAGGGTTAGGTATCAGTCTTGGCATCTTAAATGTATTTTTCAGAGATATAGGACACCTTTTCACCATCATCATACAATTTTGGTTTTGGCTTACCCCTATCGTTTATCCTGCCACCATTTTGCCCGAAACTATCCGCATGAGCTTAATGATAATTAATCCCATGGCTCCCATTATTTCATCCTATCAAACAATCTTTGTATATGGGACTCAACCTGATTGGTTAACCTTAATTATACCATTGGTAGTAGGTATAATCATGATGTTCGCAGGGCTACATCTTTATGTGAAGCACGCACATGAAATAGTGGACGAACTATAATGTCAGTCATTCAAATAAACCTGCTAACGAAAGCCTACAAACTCTACCCAACGTCTTGGGCGAGATTAAGAGAATGGCTTTCCCTAATCGCTAAACCACGCCATCAACTGAAATGGGTTATTAACGACATTAGTTTTAACGTAGAACAAGGTGAAGCTCTCGGTATCATCGGGCTAAATGGTGCTGGGAAAAGCACCTTATTAAAAATGATCGCCGGCACCACCCAGCCTACAACAGGAACAATACAGATCACAGGGCATGTTGCAGCACTACTAGAATTAGGCATGGGCTTTCATCCAGAATTCACAGGCAGACAAAACGTTTATATGTCAGGGCAGTTACTCGGCTTAACACAAAAAGACATTAACGAGCTAATGCCAGAAATAGAAGCCTTTGCAGAAATTGGTGACTATATAGACCAACCTGTTCGTATCTACTCCAGCGGTATGCAAATGCGGCTAGCATTTAGCATTGCAACAGCAAAACGACCAGATATATTAATTATTGATGAAGCACTCTCAGTAGGTGATAGCTACTTTCAACATAAAAGTTTTGATCGTATCCGACAATTTCGTCAACAAGGAACCACCTTGCTCCTTGTCTCGCATGATAAAGCAGCAATTCAATCAATTTGTGACAAAGCCATACTACTCGACAAAGGTCGAATCGCCATGCAAGGGCCACCAGAGCATGTAATGGATTTCTATAATGCCATGATCGCTGAACATGAAAATAATACTGTTAGCCTCAACACCACAAGCGAAGGAAAAACACAAACAAACTCAGGCACTGGTGAAGCAGAAATAAAAAACATCAACCTATTAAATAGCAACCATGAAGCAATAGACGTTGCAGATGTAGGACAAAATGTAACCCTATCAATTGATATAAAAATTAACGAAGCCATTGATGAACTCGTACTTGGCTACATGATCAAAGATAGACTTGGCTTACCTATCTATGGCACCAATACCCATCACTTAAAACAACACCTTTACACACTACAACAAGGTGACAAAATCAACTACCAATTTGACTTTTCTCTAAACCTAGGAGAAGGTACATACTCCATTGCGATTGCACTACATACCGCAGACACACATTTAGAAAAAAACTATCAATGGCGAGACTTAGCCTTTGTATTTAACATTATCAATATAAATAAAGCAGAATTTGTAGGCACAACATGGTTGCCACCAATATTGAGATGCACACATGAATAATGATTTTTACAAAGTATTTGAAGACAAACATCGAGGCTCACGAGAGCTTATAAAGTCACGGTTACATGCCTACCTACCTTTTATCAACCCACTCAATGAGCTATACCAACATAGCCAAACGGTGGATCTGGGTTGTGGGCGAGGAGAATGGCTCGAACTACTTACAGATAAAACAGACTTTGAAGCACTTGGTGTTGACCTCGACGATGGCATGCTTGCCGAATGTGAACAACACAAATTATACTATAAGCGACAAGATGCTTTAACATTACTCAAAAGTCTAAGTGGCGAAAGTCAAGCATTGATCACCGCATTTCACCTTGTTGAGCATATTTCTTTTACAGATCTACAAGAACTTGTCCAGCAAGCATTGCGTGTATTAAAACCAGCAGGTCTATTGATACTTGAAACCCCCAACCCTGAAAATATAGTCGTTGGCACGGCAGAGTTTTATATGGATCCGACGCATAAACAACCGATCCCCCCAAATTTATTAGCCTTTATTCCAGAGTACTACGGTTTTCAACAAACAAAAATAATAAGGCTACAAGAAGACAAAGCATTACACAAAGAAACAACCACATTAATTGACGTACTAAAAGGCGTTAGTCCTGATTACGCCATCATTGCACAAAAAGAGGGTCCAGCAGAACTGACCACTAAATTTTCATCCTTATTTGCAAATGAGTACGGATTAACCTTGGAGGTATTGGCAGAAAAGTTTCACCAGCAAGAAATAAAAAAAGTAGAACAATACAGACAGAAAATAGAAAGAGCAGAAGCCAAAACACAAGCTGCAGAAGCTAAAACACAAGCTGCAGAAGCTAAAACACAAGCTGCAGAAGCTAAAACACAAGCTGCAGACGAAAAAGTTACGGCACTATTAAGCAGCCACTCATGGCGATATACTAAACCAATAAGGCAACTATTCTCTTTAACCAAGCGGATTTTAGGCAAATAAGCTGATTCAGCCTTAGAGTTATTGATGATGTCAAGATATACCCTATGATTTTACTTTTAAAACGACTTATATTTTCTTTTTTACAGCTGTTATTACTTATTTTGAATAGATACCCTGTAATGAAGAGATTCTGTATCTATGTGGTCAAAAAAATCGGACTATATGATCTTTTATCTCGTTCACAGCTCCGTTTAAAGGGAAGAGCCAAAGCATTGGTGCTTTCTCGACATGAGCGAGCTATCTTTGATGAAATTAATCACTTCTTAGAGAATAAAGACATCCCCTCTAGAACAGATTATCATAATAAAAAGCGGCTTGCATTTGTCTCTCCTTTACCGCCCCTTCGCAGTGGAATTAGTGATTATAGTGCTGATTTATTACCGTTACTGGCTGAGCACTATGTGGTTGACGTAATAGTTGATCAGGATGTACTGACTGATTCATGGATAAAATCGCACTGCATTATTCGCACCGCCGATTGGTTGCTAAATAACCCCACTTATTATGACAGGGTTATTTATCACTTTGGCAACTCACCTTTTCACGTCTATATGTTTGATCTTATTGACAAAGTTCCGGGTGTTATTGTCTTGCATGATTTCTATTTAGGCCACCTTGTCAACAACCGCTATCACGTTGATTTTGTTCGCCAGTTATATCGCTCTCATGGTTATAAAGCGGTTGAAGAATTACATCAATCAAAAAATCGTGATTCATCTATTTGGGCCTACCCCCTCAATATTGAAATCATTCAAAAAGCATTAAAAATCATCGTTCACTCCACCAATAGCCAACGATTAGCAACACAGTTTTATGGTGAGAATATAGCGGATAACTGGGCCGTTATTCCATTGCTAAGAGCGCCTGCTGACATGACTGATCGTATCCAATCACGATCAACATTATCACTAAATACTAACTCGTTTGTAGTGTGTAGTTATGGCTTAACAGGGCCAATCAAACTCAATCACGAATTATTAGAGGCATGGCTAGCATCTGATCTGGCTAAAAGTGAGCAATGTGAGCTTATTTTTGTTGGTGAAAATGAAGGGGAGGACTATGGGAAATCATTGCTTGCTCGTATTAATGACAGTGGTTTGGCATCTCGCATCCACATTACAGGCTGGGTAAATAACCTTGATTATAAACACTATCTTTGTGCCGCTGATATTGGCGTACAACTTAGAACACGCTCTCGTGGTGAAACCTCAGCCGCAGTCTTAGACTGCATGAACTATGGATTGGCAACCATAATCAATGCACATGGAGCAATGCATGAGTTGGCTGAAGATATTGTATTCAAACTTCCAGATGAATTTAGCATCTCAGAGCTCACACAGGCATTAAACACACTATGGAAAGACAAAGAATATCGACAGCAACTATCGACTAACGCCAAGGCTGAAATTGAACGCCATCATCAGCCGCAACACTGTGCTAAGGCTTATATTACCGCGATTGAATCAGCCTATTTCAACACAAATAATACGCTAGAACCATTACTGACTGTCGTCGATTCTGTTGGCTTTGATGTCCCTGACACCTCTGACGAAAAAGTAAGAAAGCTAGCTAAATCTATTGCACGAGCCTACCCACCTCACAGCCAGCCACGACAACTCTTAATTGATATTTCAGCGATGGTTGTTGAAGATTTAAAAACAGGGATCCAACGTGTAGTACGCGCCCAACTTGAACAATTATTACGCCGCCCACCCAAAGGCATACGCGTAGAACCTGTCTATCTTTCTGATGAAGGAGGGCAGTGGCACTTTAATTATGCACACCACTGGACAAGTCAGTTTCTAGGGCTTACCAATGAGATCAACCCTACTGATGAAGCCGTTTCTTTTTCTCGTAATGATGTTTTATTTTGTGCTGACTTATGCACAGGACTAGTTGTTCATGCAGATAATGCCGCAATATATCAGAATTTAATCTCTTCTGGTGTTCACGTTTATTTTCAAGTGTTTGATTTATTACCTATTTCCCATCCCCTATGGTTTCCACCTGAAGCTGAATCAGCCCATATTGCTTGGGCAAACGTTGTGGCCAAATGTAATGCATTATGTATCTCCAAAGCCGTTGCCGAAGAATTTAAAGCATGGTGTAATACAATGCAGATCACGCCCCCCGAGCCTCGCTATTTTCACTTAGGTGCAGATATTGACACATCCGTACCCTCGTTAGGAATGCCTGATAATGCACAGACTATTTTAGCAGCGCTTACCTCCTTACCAAGCTTTTTAATGGTAGGAACAATTGAACCTAGAAAAGGTCAGGAACAAACGCTAGCCGCAATAGAATTACTTTGGCAGCAAGGGATGAGCGTCAGCCTTGTTATTGTTGGTAAAGCGGGCTGGATGGTTGATACATTTGTAAGTAAATTAGTAAAGCATCCAGAACGAAACCGGCACCTATTTTGGCTTGAAAGTATTAGTGATGAATTTCTAAATAAAGTATACCAAGCATCACACTGTCTAATAGCCGCAAGTGAAGGAGAGGGCTTTGGCTTACCATTAATTGAAGCAGCCCAACATGGCTTACCTATCATCGCCCGTGATATTCCTGTTTTTCGTGAAGTTGCAGGTGAGTTTGCTTATTATTTTGAAGGGCTAAAAGCCGAAGACTTAGCGTCATCAATCACAAAATGGCTTGATCTAAGAGCAAATAATACTCACCCCATGTCCAGTGATATGCCATGGTTAACATGGCAACAAAGCACCCAGAAACTGGTTCACCTTCTCGATCTCAAAGAACAAAAGTAGCAAAGAAAAATCATATGACCGGATACATAAGGCTTATCCTCGCCATACTTGTACTGCTTTCCCATACAGGTATAACTATTAATGGTCTAAACCCAGGCGTTATCGCTGTCATCATCTTTTACATGTTAGCGGGCGGGGTGGTTACCCATTTATGGCATGATATTATTCCTCAAGGCAAAGGCAAGCTACGCGCTTTTTATATTGACAGAATTCTACGAATCTTCCCATTATACTTATATGTGGCAGGTCTAACAGTCATATTCATTCTCATCACAGGTTACGGCGACCCACACTTTCAGCCACTAATCACACTCAGCAATATCGTCATCATCCCGCTAAATTATTACATGTTTATCGACAACACTATATTAAGTTCGCCCCCGTGGAGGCTTATACCACAAGCATGGTCACTTGGCACAGAGCTACAAGCCTACCTCCTTCTCCCCTTTATCCTAATGTACAAAAAAGCAATTCTGCCTATACTTGCTATCAGTTTTATGCTTTACACTGCTGCTAATCTTAACGTCATCCACACTGACTACTACGGTTACCGTCTTCTCCCCGGTATTCTCTTTATTTTTCTCATCGGAGGCATATTAAAACAAGAGCAAAAGAAAGCTACCCGACCCATAAGGAGTAATTGGCTGTTTTTAATTGCCGTCACTAACTACCTCATCTTTCACTATGCAAGCCTATTTCAACATGTTTACACCCAAGAAACACTAATCGGCATCATAATCGGGATTCCATTACTGCGCCTAACAAGTACAAGTAGCATAAGATTGCGCTATAATAAAGTAGCCGCATCACTTTCCTACGGCGTATTCCTATCCCACTTCTTGGTCATCTGGTTTTTAGACTATAGTGGCTCTATAGAAAAAGGCACGTTAGAATACTATATAGCATTAATGATACTAACGCTAGTCATAGCATACAGTGGCATTAAGCTAATAGAAGAGAGGGTCAACATAATTAGAATGCGCCATACATCCAGTATTATCAATAAATAACACCTAACAGCATTGAGGTGACCTTGTTAGGGTTGGTGTTAAATCTTTTTTTAAACAATGGTTTACCGTGTTGCTTTGAATCTAAAGTCTTAAAAATGTGAAGAATGCCTATAATAATTCAAATTAAGGTTTGCATACCCCCCCAGCCTTTGTGGTATGATTATCCGTGGTATTTTATGTTATGAAATACTATCGATAGTTACACTATGGACTGCCTTGCTGATGTTCGCGGCAATATCGAAAAGATGTTGAGAGAACCCACAGCGGTGCACCCTTAAGTGGTTTTAGAAGCGTGCGACAGCAATAGCTGTTACATAGTGATATTTTTTATAATTCCTATTTAGGAGAAAGAAAACATGGCTTTAACACAAACTCAAGTTTCTGAGCTTTATGTTGCTATATTCAATAGAGCATCAGAAGGTAACGGAAATACATTTTGGCAGGGGCAGGCTGATGCGGCCTCGGCCGCAACAGCAATGCTTGCAACGACAGATGCAGCAGCATACTTCGGCACAAGTCTAGATACTGATCAAGCATTTATTGAGCATATCTACTTAAATACTTTTAATAAAACGCCTGCGGATGATGCTGCTGGCATCGCTTTCTGGGTGGGTCAATTAGCAACAGAGTCTCGCGGTTCAGTAGTGGCAGGTATTGTGGCTGCAGCAACTGATGCGGCTAACGCCGGTGCGGCACAAGATCAATTCAACAATCGTGTAGCTACTTCTAATTACACTGCAAGCCAATTGGCTTCAGCACCATCAGATTACGCAACATCATTAGCGTTCGACGGTGGCCTTACAGTGACAAATGTTGCATCAACAGTAACGTCTGCTCAATCAGCTGTAGATGTCCTTGTTGCTAATTCTGGTGGCGGTAGCGGTACAGCGGGTAGCACTTACTACTTAACCGAAAAGCAAGATATGCTGACAGGTACTGCAGACGATGATGTGTTCATTGCGCGTGGTAACAGCTCATTAGATAATGCAGACATTCTTGATGGTGGCGCTGGTCGTGACACTGTTGAAGTAATGCTTGATAACCTAGAAACAGCAGAGTCACCTTTGTTCACCAATATTGAAGTGCTTAAAGTGCAGGCGCAACAGCCACTTGATATTAATGGTAATAATAATATTGATGAAAACGGTGAGAATGATGTAGATGCTTCAGGCTACAACTCAAACATCGACGCGGGTGATATGCGTAGCGTTGAAGAGTATTGGTCTGAAGACAGTCGTGCACACGTGACCATTGAAGATGTGAGTCGCAACAGTCATATTACAACGGTAGGTTTCAGAGAGTCTGATCCGGGTGCTGGAGTTGATTTAAACGTATTTTTTGATCCAGAAAACATTACTGCAAAAGGTGTGGCAGATACAGGTTCAACGTTACTTATTAAAGTGGCAAACGTATTTAACATCGCTGAAGGCGCTAACCCACTTGAAGGGTTTGCACGAGTTACCTTTAATGTGGGTGGTACAGATATAGAAACAACGTTTGGAGGTTTAACGAGTTACGCTGACTTGGTTACTGCAATTGACGCAGCAATCGTGGCTGCTGGCTTCTCAGGTGTTTCAGTTACTGCGCAATCATCGCAAAATGCGTTCTTCTCGATTGATATTGCGAAGCCAGGTGGCGGCACATACACTGCCGGTACATTAGCGGGTCAATACTCGCCAATCTTGCTATCTTCAGCTTCTCACACCATCACAAATGGTGCTTTCATATTGGATGATGAGCAAGGCAGTGGTAACATGGTACAAACGCAAACTGACGTGCAAAACTCGCCAGTTCCAGCACTAACAAGTGTAAATGTTATTGTTGATCGCGTAGGTAAAGACTCAGACGGTGGTGACTTGCTAATTGGTAGCGACTCAACAGGTGCTTCTGGTTCAGCAGGCATTCAGCAGTTCTTCGTTGACGTAGATAGAGATTCAAATGTTAGAACAATGGCATCTACTAATAACTCACTAGAAGTGGTTAACGTTAAAAACATCAGTGATAATAATGCTTCAGGCGATGGTAACTTGAAAACAGCCGTTTCAGATGTGCGTGTATTTGATGCAAGCACAATGAAAGGTGATGTAGCGCTAACTGCTTCATTGTCAGGCAATGTGGTTGCTAAATACCTAGAGTTAACTGATGAAGCTAACCCTACAGCAGATAATAGTCAAACTCAGGCATATCGTGATGTGGTTGATACTGAGTTTAGTTATGACTTGGGTGCAGGTGATGATACGTTAGCGCTTTCTATTTCAAGTGATAACGCAGCAGCTTCTGGTACCGGTTCACGTGAAGATTTCGTTTTAGAAATCAATGCGGGCGCTGGTGATGATGTGGTTAATACCGTAATATCAAAGAATGCAGTTAATGCTGATAACTGGTATATCAACCAAAAAGCACAAGGTAACTTAACGGTGAACACTGATGCTGGTAATGATACTGTAAACTCACGCGGTGCGGGTGACTGGGCGATTAACACAGGTTCTGGTGATGACACAGTCTATGCTAACAACGAAGACTTAGACACTGAAGCTGCAACATGGGCTATTGCTAATGCAGCGGGTATTGCGCTTAATGATTTGCAAGCAACAGGTTCAGCAGCAGCAGCGTTTTTGTACAAATCATCTATCACTGTTACGTTCTCAGGTGCGCAAACAGCGGGTTCATCAGGTGTGACGGGTGCAGCAGCAGCCGCGGCAAACTTAAATGGTTTTGAAAAGACTATTCAGTTAAACACTGTAAATGGCGTTGGTAATCAGTTAGATATCAATCAAGCGATTAAAACAGCCATTAATTCTGATGCAGTATTATCAAAATTATTGATAGCTAAAGATGGTCCGGCTGATACGTTAGTGATTACATCGTTAGTTGATGGTCAATATGCCGTAGATGATTTAAACATCCAATTGGGTGCGTTAGACATTACTACGCTTTCGGCTGCTGAATTATCAAGCACACAAGATAGTTACCGTGCCTTTGTTAATGATTCAACTGCTGTATTAACTCAAGCAGTTTTAAACACCGGTACTGATGTTTATGCCTCTCCTGCGGTAGTGGGTGGTGTAGGTCTTGATAATATTGATAGCTTCCAGTTTGCACAAACTGGTGGTGCTGCCGACATCGATGGTTTCGCAACCAGTGACTCTGTGAGTGATAATGTTATCAACTTAGGTTCAGGTAATGACGTTGCGGTATTAGGTACAGATGGCAACTCAAATGACACGATTGTATTATCGGCTTCATTTGGTACGGACACTATCTTTAACTTTGTCGATGCAAATGCTGATGCGGCACAAGATTTCATTGATGTAACAGCATATCTTGGTGGCGTAGAAACGTTACCAGGTGGTAGCACAAGTACTGTTTCGCAAACTGTTATTGCAACAGGAAATAATGCAGGTAGTTTTGCAGGTGCAAATGCTATTGAAGCAAACGATGTGTTTATCATTAATGACTTTGCACAGGCGGCAACTGAAACGTGGGCTGGATTAACAGGTGCAAGTTTACTTGCAGCTATTAACTCAACCACTAACGTGGCTGCAGCAAATGATTATGCTAACATTAGCGCGGCTGACTTCACGGTTGGTGATACTAATGCTAACCTTGTTGGTACAACACTGAAATCAGTATTCTTCGTTGAAAATGATCTAAATGATGGTGAATACAAAGTGTTTGAAGTTACAGCAACGGGTGGTGCGACTGATGAATTCACTAGCGTCTCATTAATGGGTGTTATTGACTTTGGTGATACATTGACTAACGTAACATCAACATTTATTTAATATCAGCTTAAAGTTGTAATACTTAAAACTGTATTTATTAATAAAGCAACAAAAGGCGAACGATTAAAAACAAGTAACCTTGGGTTCTGACTAAAGAGCCTGAAGAAAGAAGCCCCAGCCCAGAAATGGTCTGGGGTTTTTTTTATTCCTTAGTAAGGCTTGTAAAACCAGAAATAAGCCCCAACTATGATATGCAAGATAACTCTAACCAAATAAAGGAAACAGCAATGGCCGAGAATAAAACAGAAAGAAAAATTAAAATAAATGATGTTGATTATAATTTCAGCGATTTATCTGATAATGCTAAGGGTCAGTTACAGGGCTTACAAATTGCAGAGGCTGAGATGAAGCGGTTGAATATGCAATTAGCCATAGCCCAAACAGCACGGAATGCATATATGCAAGCATTGAGTGCTGATTTGCCTGCACAACAAGATTAGCTAAGCTGAGTTCTGGATAAGAATAGGTACAAATCTTTTAGTTCCCTTTCTTATTCCGAGCTGAGGTAAGTTATTTACAGAACACATGGAAAACAATAGAGTCAGTGGAATACGGCCACATTAACATGGGTGGATTGGTTCAATAATCGACGATTATTAGAGCCTATTGGCAATATTCCTCCGGCTGAATTTGAAAAGCTGTATTATGATAACCAAGAAGAGTCAGCCAAGGTGGCATGACTCAAGCAAATGGGTCTCCGATAAGCTCGGGGCGGTTCAAGCTATTGGAAGGCCATATAACGCAGAGAGCTACTAAAATAGAGATGCTGGATGCCTGTGCATATCCAGAGATCCGCTTATAGAATCTCCGGTAACTCGGGGCGGTTCATTTATCATAATATTTGTCGTAAAAAATCTGATTGGTTAACAGACTTTGAGTTGTGTTTTCTTAAACAGGGTTCAGTACGTCAATCGATAATATTATAATATTGAGGTATATACCCAAATTACTTGAAGATGCAGATTTCAGAGCTTAGCACGAAGGTCAGGACAAGGCGCAATGTGAAGGCAATGACTAGTCCTTGTCGAGCATTGTAACGCAGTGCTGGCATTCGTGCTAAGCTCCCGCAGGGCAAGAGGATAAACCATTATCTTCGTCGTTATAAAACTTAGAATTAGAACGACTAATTCCTGCGTTTTATGCCTAGAATATAATGGCTTCTTCTCTTGCTGAAACCTGTCTCTTCAAGTATTTTGGGTATAAATGTCAGTGGTTTTTTCTGCTGTATTTTGCCATGAAAAAGTTTTAACTCGTTGTCTTCCCCGTTTTTTTAACTGGGCGTGTAGGGTGCTATCTGATGCAATATCCAGCATGGCTTGGCTGATATCATCGGTTGAATAGGGATCAATCAAAATGGCTGCATCACCCGCAACTTCCGGCAACGATGTTACCGTTGATGTAATCACAGGAACATCAGATGCAAAAGCTTCGAGTACGGGTAAACCAAAACCTTCATACAGTGATGGAAAAACCAGTGCCAAACTTGATTGTAATAATGCGTATTTATCTGTGAAGGATACATAATCTAACCAATAGACTGTTCGGCTTAATTTAGCTTTGGCTTGGTTTAATTGTTCAACTAACTGTTCACACATCCATCCATCTCGCCCAACAATCACCAGTGGATGCGCTCTCTGAATTGATTCAGGAAGTTTAAGAAATGCCTTTAATAGGCGCTCAACATTTTTTCTCGGTTGCAGTGTGCCGATAAAGATAAAATAGTTTTCAGGCAAATTATAGCGTGATAATACAGCCTGTTTTTCTTGCTCTGGAATACGATTAAAACACTGTTCATCAACCCCTAGAGGAATCACAGAAATATTCGATTTAGGAATATGAAAATACTCTTCTATCGCATTTGCAGAGTAATCTGAAATGGTAATGATATGGTCAGCCCATTTTGCCATTCGCTTAAAAAAAATATTCTTTAACTGCCGGTAATTTCCACTCACCCACTCAGGATGCGCTAAAGGAATAGGATCCATAATCGTAGCCACTACGGGAATTGTGCTTAGTTTTGGGATGTAATGATCGGTCGCATGAAAAAGGTCAATCTCTTTTTCCATTTGTTTTGTACTATAAAAAGGCAAGCCTGTTACCGCGCTTACTATACCTTGATGAGAAAACCTTCCTAGTGATCGAGTCTGACTATTTTTTTGTTGCAGTAAGAATGCAAAACTACTTAGATTAGTATCAGGAGCAGGAATCTTTTCACGTAAATGTTTCGTATAAACAGCAATCCCATCAAGATGACCTGATGATTCTCCTTTCATTAATACCGTTGTGCCAAGACCTATATTCATTTTGCTAAGGTTATGCAATCACAGAATGATAAAGTTCGGTATAACGTTTACCCATCATATCGGCAGTGAAATTCGCTTCAAATCGTTGTTTGGCTGCAAGCGACATTGTAGTTACTTTGTCACTATCCTTTGTTAATGTGAGCATTGCGTCAGCCAGTTCTTCTGCATTCTTGGCTGAAACTACTAAGCCCGTTTCATTGTGTGCATTAATATAACTCGTGCCAGAACCTAATTCTGTAGAGATCATCGCGGTTGTTTGTCTTGCCGCTTCTACAAGTACCATTCCATAGGCTTCTGACCGTTCTGATGAGGGTAAAATAAGTGCTGTTGTAAGATCAATTAAGGCATATTTTTGTTCATCGTTAACATGCCCTAAGAAGTGAACATTTTCTAATTGATTTTCTTGTACATACCGGTGTAATTCACTTGACTCTGGACCCTCTCCAGCAATAACAATAGGAAGTTTTGTCTTTTTTGCCGCTTCTAATAAATAGCTTAATCCTTTGTAATAGCGAAACACCCCTATAAATAAAAAGAATGTCGTACCGTATAGTTGATAATATTCTGCTCTTTCTTGTTGATAAGCGACCGGATTAGGTTCTGTATCGATTCCATTAGGGATAAGTTCAACGGTTTGTTTCAATTGGCTTAGTACTGCACTACTGATAATGTATTTGGGTGATGTTGCAACCACTGCCGCAGCACTATCAAGAAATGTATTCATCAAAGGTTGATAAAGTTTATTTAAACCTTGCTGGCGGATTATATCTGACTGGTAGCTGACAATATAAGGGGTCGAGTTACCCTGCCGCGTCAATGCCAAAATATCTGCAAAAGGCCATGGAAACTGATAATGGATCACATCGGCCCACTTAGATAAGTGTTTAAACTCTTTCCACAACGCCCAAGAAAATCCACACGAAGCCACTTCAAATGACATTGGATAACAATAAATTACTGCTTCAGGTGTTTCAATAATTTCTTTTTTCTTACATTGGTTGCTGATACACACAATTCTATTATTCAGGCCGAGCTGACTCGTTGCTCGACAAATTTGATGAATAACTTCTTCTATGCCACCTTGTGTATAGGGTGAGCATGTCTTATAAACATGTAAGACATTAATGGTCACCCTTTACATCAACCAACTATTTATTTCAGTAATCACTTCATCGTTTAATGTGCCTGAAAGGTGTTGTAACCGTGATTTTGTGATTATATAATCATATTTAGCTTGTTGATATGTTCTTGTTGCTTGCGAATAGACTTGCTGTGCATCAAGAACATCTGATACTGTAGCTATTCCTAGAGAAAAACTTTTATTCATTGCTTGATATGACTTTTGAGCCGATTCAATCGATTTCTTGGCTGCTTCAATACGTCGAACTAATGCGTTCACACCTATAAACATATCTCGTAATTCTTTAATCGTTTGTCGATATTCTTGTTCGTAATTCGCATGGGCTAAAGAAAGTTGTTGTACTGCCTCAGAAATTCGTCCCGATGCTGAGCCGCCACTATATAGAGGTAATGTGAAGTTTAATGCTGCCACTTCAGTACTTATCGAATTTGATAATGAGTTTTCAAAACCAATGTTACTTTTTTGTTTGCTTAGTTGGAGGTCTATTACAGGATAGCGCCCTGATTTTTGTTGTTCTACATTTTTCTTGGCCGCATCAACTGCTTTTTGCAAAGCTCGTAAAGAAGTATTTCCTACTTTAAATTTTTCTATCCAGTCATCAATATTTTGAATACGGTGTGCAAAGCTCGCTCTGTCGGATAGGTATGCCGCATTTTCTATTGACGTGTTTGTTAGCTCACTTATTCCTTCTTTTGCTAAGTCAACAGCCTGCATTGCATCAATCTCTTGAGAGGAAAGCATGTCTACACGAGCCGTCACTTCATAAAAGTCTGTAATTTTAACTAGTTTCTTTTTATATAAAGCTTCGATTTGTTCGGCTTTCTTTTTAGTCGCCTCTTTTTCTTCATGAATCAATGCTAGCTCATCGTTTGCACGAAGTAATTGAAAGTAACGCTCAATGGTGTCTAATCTAACGATTGATTGCGTATCTTTTTGTTGGAAAGAAAATTGCTTAGAAAGATCTAGTGAACGCTTCCAGCTATAGTATTTAGGCATGTCAAATACTGATTGGCGGATAGATAAGGTATACCTTTCCCCTGAATAAGTATCTCTATTAAACCCTTCTGATTTTCGTTTATTTTCTGTCCAGTTACTATTTATCGAAACTTGAGGTAATAAGGAGCCATAGGCCTGTTGCACCCTCGCTACTCCGACCTCAACTCCTAATTCATTTATTAATAAGCGAGTATCTGCTTGTAAAACTTGTCTGTAAATCTCTTCTAGATTTTGTGCTGAAACAGGCGTGACCATCAATACAGAAACAGTGAGTAGGTTTAACTTTAACAACTTCAACATTGCTTAATCCTCTAAAAAAGAGCGAATAAAGGCATCTGTTACAGGCTTAGCTAGATACTGTAATAATGTCCGCTCACCTGTTGATATTAATACTTCTGCTGGCATACCAGGTAATAATTCTAGTCCAACTAGATCTTGAAGGCTCTCAGGTAACAATTCTAATTGGGCTTGATAGTAAGGCATTCCTGTTTGTTTATTAATTAATCGATCTGCAGATAAATTAATCACTTTTCCCCATAGCTTAGGTGTTGTGGCTTGGTTAAAAACACTAAAACGAATTTCAGCTTCCAGCCCTACTCTAACGCGATCAATATCCATTAGTGACACTTGTGCGGTAATTGTTAACTCCTCACCATCTGGAACAATATTTAATATTGGCCTTCCAGGAGATACAACACCCCCCTCCGTATGAACCTCTAAACTAATAACTGTTCCACTCACAGGCGCTCTAATAATTGTTCTTCTTAATCTATCTTCAATTGCTGTTAATTTTTCAGTTAAATCAAATACGTTTGCTTGAACTTGGGCAAGTAAATTTGCAACTTCTTCATCCTGTTCTTTGCCAAGCTGAATAATTTGTAGTTTTGTTTCACCAACCTGAATATCGATTGTAGCTAGCTCTGCTGTTAATTCTGCAATGGATCCTTGAACATTTGTATACTGGCGTTGACGCTCTCTCAGACGTTGTTTGTCGGCAAAACCTTCAGATAACAACCCTTTCAGCTCCTCAATTTCTTCATAAAATGAGTCTTTTAAATGTTCATTACTTTTTTTCTGTGCCTCTAAACCCCGACGTTTACTATATAATTGATCAATCCGTTGTTTTAAGACTGCTTTTTCACCCTTAGCTGTTTGATTTCTGGCCCTAAAAATATCATTTTGAGTTTTAATTGCTTCTTTCACACGAGGATCTGAATTTGATTCTAGATCTTTAGGATACTCAACATGTCCTAACTTGTTTTGCTCAGCCAATAAACGTGATTCTAGAATTTTAGAACTCAAATATTGACCAAAAACAATTTCTTTTTGTGACCGAATTTGCGTGTCATCAAGCTCAAGAAGAACATCGTCTTTTTTTACTTTACTTCCTTCTTGTGTTAACAGTTTCTTGACTATCCCTCCTTCAAGATGCTGCACCGTTTTACTGTTATATTTGACAGTAACGAATCCAGAAGCGAGAGCGGCGCTATCAATTGGAGCATAATAAGACCACGTTCCAAAAACACCAAAGGTAAGAAATAAGATAATAAATCCCACCCATCGAATTGAGCCATCCTTTGTCCTTACTTTTATTTTTTCTTCTTGTTCAGATTGTATCTGTGACATAGTTATTCTTCTTTATCCCTTAAACAACAGGAGTAACGGTTATTGGCGCTACGGATTGTGAATTTTTAGCAACATTAGATTGAGCTTTTTGTTGCATCTGGTTCAATACCTCGTCACGAGGGCCAAAGGCAACCGTCTGTCCTTCATTCATAATTAAGACTTTATCTAAAATACCTAGAATAGCAGGACGATGAGTAATGATAATAACTGTAATTCCTTTTTGTTTTAATGCACCAATTACTTTTGCAAGCGCAATTTCACCCTGTTCATCTAAGTTGGAATTAGGCTCATCCAATAGGATAAATTTTGGATCGCCATATATTGCGCGAGCCAAACCTACTCGCTGCCGTTGTCCACCCGATAAAACACCACCCGCAGCACCAATCGTGGTGTCATATCCTTCTGGTAGCTCTAAAATCATTTCATGAACATCAGCCATTTTTGCAGCAGCAACAACCAGATCAGGGTTTATTTCACCAAATCGAGAAATATTTTCACCTATGGTTCCTTCAAATAACTCAATATCTTGAGGCAAGTATCCAATGTAAGGTCCGAGTTCTGCACGATCCCAGTCAAAAATATCGACGCCATCTAATCGAACCTTTCCGCTTACTGCTGGCCAGATTCCAAGTAGTGCTCTAGCTAGTGTTGATTTCCCGGCGGCACTAGGCCCAATAATGCCTAATGATTCCCCCGCAGCGAGATCAATTGTTACACCTTTTACTATTGGAGTTCGAGTGCTTGGAGGAGCTATCACAATGTTATCGACGCTTATCTGACCTTCAGGGGGAGGCAGTGCCATTTTTTCTTTCTCTTTAGGGATCTGCAATAAAATTTCATTTAATCGTTGATATTGCCCCCGAGCTGCGACAAAGCCTTTCCATGAATTAATCATCAAATCAATGGGGGCTAATGCGCGACCTAATAAGATCGATCCAGCAATCATTAAACCAGGTGTTATTTCTTGCTGAAGAACCAGATACCCACCCAAGCCTAATACTAATGATTGAGCCATCATTCTTAATGTTTTTGACAATGATGTTACCGCTCCGGCTTTTGAACTTGCTTTGGCTTGAAGGAATAGAACCTTTGTTGTCCCTTCCTGCCAGCGTTGACGAATACCGGCCAACATTCCCATGGAGTCAACGACTTCTGCATTCCTTAAATTTTTGTTAACTAACCCTCTACTTTTGATAGAAAGCTCATTAGCTTCTTTTAGTGTATTGTTTGTTACTTGTTCGTTAATTAAAGCTAAAATAATTAAAATAATAACCGTACCCACTGCCATCCACCCATACCATGGGTGAAACATAAACATCACTGCAATATAAATGGGCATCCAAGGAGCATCAAAGAAGGCAAATAGACCGTTACCTGTTAGGAATTGACGTATTCCTGTTAAATCATCTAATGGTTGTGAGCTGCCGCTATTTTGATACAGTGCCTGCTTAAACGTTGCACCAAATAATCTTTCATTTAGTAATGTTTCTAGTCGAGATCCAACTCGAACAAGAATCTGTGAGCGCACCCATTCTAATGCCCCCATGGTAATGAAAAGAACGACCATAATCATGGTGAGCATTAGCAGTGTCGGTACGCTACCACTCGTAATTACGCGGTCATATAGCTGCAGCATATATATTGCAGGAACCAACATCAAGAAGTTTATAAATAAACTAAAAAAACCTGCGGTGGCGAATGAACCTTTACATAAACTTATAGCTTCCTGTAGATCAGAACGTTCCTTTGCTTTCATCGTGGCTGTAACCCTAAAATTTAAAACATCTTCGATCAAACGATCTATTATATACCATTCGGATATGGCTCGCTTAACAATCTGCTTTACTATGCAGGGCGGGATTATACCCAAATTACTTGAAGATGCAGATTTCAGAGCTTAGCACGAAGGTCAGAACAAGGCGCAATGTGAAGGCAATGACTAGTCCTTGTCGAGCATTGTAACGCAGTGCTGGCATTCGTGCTAAGCTCCCGCAGGGCAAGAGGATAAACCATTATCTTCGTCGTTATAAAACTTAGAATTAGAACGACTAATTCCTGCGTTTTATGCCTAGAATATAATGGCTTCTTCTCTTGCTGAAACCTGCATCTTCAAGTATTTTGGGTATATACTTTGTTCATTTTTTGACCAAATAAGATCTCCGCTCTAAAATTATCATCCCAGCCTGCCCTCATCATCTTTCCCGCCACACTGTCTTTAAGCGGATGTTGTTTAATCATATTGAGTAATGCACGTCTAAACAAAGCCATGTTTTTTGCGCCGTCTCCCGCATATATAGTGCTGCTATCTTCGCTAAAGGTGACGTCTAAGATCCAGTGCTGGCTGTTCTCAATTGACCCGTGGTTGCGGATCACCTGTGAAAGTACATCAATGCCTTGTGCAGAGGAAGTCATATAATAGGCTATCTCTTGTGTCGTTTTACCTTTTATCTCTCGCTTGCGTGTCACTTCAATAAGCGCATGGCTATCTGTCCATTTCTTTGTTTCTATCAGCCAGTCGGTAATAGGCAATAGTCGATAATGGCGTTGTGCTATCCGGCCATGGTCGCCGTCGACTTCAGACCGGGTCTGTTGGTTATAGCATTCTGGTTCAGTGTGCTGTGTATTTTGAAAAAAAGCACGCACGTCTTGTTGTAGGTTTTTCTGATTGCCTTTGATTTGAACGATATAATCGGCACCTTGTTGTCGGATCATATCGACGGTTATTGTCTGGCAATGCATAGCATCAGCGGCTGACGAATCCCCACGAAATAGATAATAAAAACAAACAATTAAGCCAAATAAAAAGGAACTTTCACAGTATTTAACGATCTGATCAGTTACAACACATAACAGAGCAGAAAATACCGTGAAAGCAACGACCATTTTGAACCAAGTTTTACTTGAAGTCACGCCCTCAATGCATAAAGTACGAAGAGCCAGTCTAAATGCCATGGTCACCAGTTTAATTTCAGGCGCACAGTGCTCAGTGACGGGATTAGGCCGTAATATTATCAGCCAAACCACAGAGAAGCATCAAATAAAACGCAGCATGCGATTATGTAGCAACCCTCATTTACAAAGTGAAATAAGCACCCTTTATTCACATATGGCACGTCGATTAATAGGTCAGCAACACCAGCCCATCATCTTAGTAGATTGGTCTGATCTCGATCCTCGAAAACCACACTTCTTATTGCGTGCTTCTATTGCCGTTGATGGGCGGTCTTTGACCGTATTTGAACAGATCTATCCTATTACCCAAAAAGATAAACCAAGCGTTCATAAAACATTTATGACAAAGCTCAAATCCATACTGCCTCATACATGTAAGCCTATTATTGTCAGTGATGCCGGTTTTCGAGTGCCGTGGTTTAAATTGATTGAGTCATTAGGCTGGGATTTTGTGGGCCGCGTTAGAAATAAAACAATGTGCAAAGCGTCTAACGCTCAAAATAATAATTGGCAATTAATCAAGACGCTCTATCAGTATGCCACGGCGTTATTTGATGCGGAAAAAAGACAGTTTTGAATGTACGTTAGTGGTGTACAAACAAAAAAGCAAGGGCAGAAAAAACCTGACGGCAACAGGAGAGCGTGCACGAAAAAGCTCAAACTCACTTTCAAACGCCAGCCGAGAACAAGAGCCTTGGTTACTAGCCACCTCCATCACGACAAAGACAAGGGTGGAGGCGAGAAAAATAGTTCAATTATATCGAGCTCGGATGCAAATAGAAGAAAGCTTTCGCGATCTAAAAACAGGACTTAATTTCAATGAAAGCAATACACGCACATTAGCCTATTTATCGGTTTTATTATTGCTCGCCATGCTGGCTCAGTACGTATTATTTTTGCTTGGTATGGCGGTTAAACTAAGCAAGCAGCACCTGATATATCAGGCTAACTCGCTAAAAACGAAATCGGTGCTATCCTATCAATTCATCGGGTTAAGGGCATTTAAAGATAGGACGTTAAAATTACGGCGAGCTGATTGGCAGGCTGCTATGGATAAAATGCAGCAGTTAATGCAGGAGGCACTTAGTGTTTAAATGGTTTATATTTCGAGGGGATCGCTCAGCATCAGCGGTTATGATCGCCCCTTCTACTGCTAGACTTTCCAGCATGGCTTACATAGTACCTATCTCATTTTTCTTGTCGGTCATTAGCTGTAATGCATTAAAGGTATTATCACCGCGACGTTGGCGGGAACCTTTAAGGACTTTGCCATCAAAAGCGATATGCTCTTGGCCTAGCGATTGACGCTGTGTATTGACCCAGTGCTCAAAACAATCAATCACACTGTCGGCTTTAATGCTTCGTATGATCCGCCCAATTGAATGGCGGGTAGGGATTTCGTTAGGAAAAGGACGGTATTGTCGTAACCATTCTAATTTAGCGAGCCCAAAAAGTTCAATATCTTTCCAGCCTTTGGCGCCTGATAGTAGTGCGGCCATAGTCAAAAAGATAATGTCTATTAAGTCATATTCGAGATTGATGTCGCGACGATTATCTTCAAGTTGTTCAAAGTGGTGTAAGAAATCCATGTTTCGATCCTAGGTGATGAGTTCCTAAGATCTGATCCTATTTGTGTATTAAAGTTCCTTATTTTTGATAAATAAAGAGTCGCTTATTTTTAACTAGTTGATCCTTACTGGGAAAGTATGATCCCGCCCTGCTTTACTATGTAGGGATTAATTTTTAAAATTCAAGCTACTGTTTTAAAAAACATGAACTGCCCAGAGTTTCGGGAACGGGCGGTGCGCATGTTATTGGAACAACAACATGGCTACGCATCACAATAGGCAGCCATTCGTTCTATAGCAGAAAATATATCGATACCGTAGAAAGACTAATGAATCGGTTGGCACTGCAGGGTGTTGTACGAGGAAAGTACCGCAAAACAATGGTCAGCGAAGCTGAATTATTCAAGCCCGAAGACAAGGTTAACCGTCAATTTGTTGCCAAAAGACCGACCCCGCTTATCAATATTAAATTAACGTAAAATCAAAAACATAGCCTGACGATTTCGGGTGATATTTAGTAGTAATTGTTTGCCACCATTGAAAGCCAGCGGTTTAAACTCAATTAGATTACGAACAAGTTTTTTATTCACCGATGTAATAATATCGCCCTTACGCAGACCTGCACGATCTGCTGGGCTATTTGGTTTGATCGAATAGATCAGCACCCCTTCGACTTTTCCAAAGTAGGGCGATGATTCTTCGATATCACCAAATGTAGCGCCGGCCAATTTAGGGTGAACGGCATTATTAGCGATCTGTTTTTTAGTTTCTTTTACGGTGGCTTTGATTACGCGTGCTTTACCATCACGCACAATATCTAATTTGATGGTTTCGCCTACCATTAATAGGCCAATAGAATTACGTAAACTATCAGCGCTGACTAACATTTCATCATCGATCGCAATCACGATATCACCAATTTTTAACCCAGCTTCATCAGCGGCAGAATTTGGCTGAATAGAGGTCACGACAGCGCCTTTTTCTGAATCTAAATCAAAGGCTTTTGCTAAATCAGGAGTGATATCTTGCATTTGCACACCAAGATGAGCACGTTTCACTTCACCGTGTTTAATAAGCTGATCAGTAATTTGTTTAACCATATTACTGGGAATAGCAAAGCCAATTCCAATATTACCGGCACGTTGCCCGGGGGAGAAAATAGCAGTATTAATGCCAATGAGCTCGCCACGAAGATTAACTAACGCGCCGCCAGAGTTGCCGGGGTTGATAGAGGCATCAGTTTGAATAAAGTCTTCATAGCCTTCAATACCTAAGCCACTTCGGCCTAAGGCGCTGACAATGCCTGATGTGACGGTTTGCCCTAGCCCAAAAGGGTTGCCGATGGCGACCACAAAGTCACCAACACGTAATTGTTCAGAGTCAGCCAGTGGCAATGCAGTGAGATTAACAGCGGGAATCTTAATTAAAGCAATATCGGTAGCCGGATCTGTTCCCACTAACTCTGCTTGAAAACTACGGCCATCGGTCAGTGAAACAGTGATCTCATCAGCACGATGGATAACATGATTATTGGTTAACACTAAGCCTTTTTTAGCATCATAAATAACACCTGATCCTAAACTTTGTTTGGTTCTTTGTTGTTGGTGTTGCTCGGGAATATTAAAAAAACGTCGGAAAAAGGGATCGTTTAATAACGGGTTATCTTGAACGCGGAGATAACTTTTAGTAGAAATATTGACTACGGCGGGTTTAGATTGTTCCAGCATCGGCGCAAGCGATGGCATTTCATCTTCACCACCAAACCAGCTAAAAGGTAAAGCGGCACTTGCTACTTGAATGACGAGACTAAGGCCGGCAAGCCAAAGCAAAGCTGTTTTAAATTTTGTCATTACGGATCCTTATAAATATAGCCAAACAGGTGGAATGAATAGTATTTTAACCCAAGCCGTCATCCCCGAGATCTTTTATCGGGGATCTTAATCAAAGGCTCATTATAATGTTGCTTCTAAACTTTCCCTTGGGTTAAAACTAAGCTCTTCAGCCATTTGTAAAAAGAGTTTTTTAGCTTCTTTGCTATCAGTCGGCGGATTGATAATTTGTAATACTACAAATTGATCGCCGGGCGTTTTGCCCGGTAGCCCACGGCCTTTTAAACGCATTTTGTTACCACTTTGTGAACCTGCGGGAATGGTTAAATTAATTTTACCAGCAAGTGTTGGTACCGTTACTTTTGCCCCTAAGGCGGCCTCCCACGGTGTGATGGGTAAATCTAATAAAATATTATTACCATCAATACGATAATGCGAATGCGGCGCAATGGCAATTTCTAGATATAAATCACCGGGTTTGCCTCCCATTCCCGCTTTGCCTTGACCAGATAGGCGGATCTTCTTACCTGATGTAATACCGGCAGGCACCTTAACATTTAGCGTGCCTGTTTCTGTTGAGCCTGCGGGTCTGCGAATTGTTTTTGCAGCACCATTAAATGCATCTTCTAATGAAATAGTGATTTTAGCGTTAACATCTTCACCGGCTGCATAAAAATTATCTCTACCACCGCCACCCATTCCTGCGCCCGCGCTACCACCGAACATGCTTTCGAAAAAGTTGCTGAAGTTGCCGTGACCACCCGCGCCTGCACCTTGTTGTCCCCAACCGGGAGGCGGCGTGAATGATTGACCATTTTTATAATTGCTACCAAACTGATCATATTGTGCGCGTTTTTCAGGATCTTTTAGCACTTCATATGCTTCACCCACTTCTTTAAACTTGGCTTCAGCATTTGCTTCTTTACTCACATCGGGATGAAATTTGCGCGCGAGTACACGATAGGCCTTCTTAAGGTCAGCCTTTGATACGTCTCGTGATACACCGAGGATTTGGTAATAGTCTTTATATTCCATAATGCCAATTTTAAAGTTATAAGTTGATTTAGATCAGTAAATGGGGGCGTCAGACAGTGTTTTCAATAGTGATTAAGGAAAATCCTGATGCCGATTTTAGAATCTTATGAGAGAATTGCGACCTGTTTCACAAAAGTGACCTTCCATAAAGACCAGAAGGCCCAATAATTTTATAGGATTTTAAAGATGTATTCTGCACGAAAACTGCCGTTACTTATCGCCTTGGCAAGCGTATCCGCTACCACAATGGTATCCGCTGAAGACTTAATACTTGATGAGTTTGTTGTCACTGGCACGCGATCTGAAAGCTCAATAATGGATCTGGCGGGTAATACGGGTAAAGTCACAACCGAAGAAATTGACTTATTAAACGCTGATCATATTTCAGAATCATTATTACGTATTCCGGGTGTGAATTTACAACGTGGTAATGGTGTTGAAATGCAATTGTCATTACGCTCACCAGTATTAACGGGCCCAGGCGCAGGCGGCGCATTTTTATTCATGGAAGATGGTATTCCATTACGTGCCGCTTCTTTTGGTAATAACCAAGGCTTATCAGTTGCTCATTTTGAACAAGCCGGTAGCATTGAGGTTGTGCGAGGCCCAGGTAGTGCTTTGTATGGTTCAAATGCTGTACATGGCTTGTTTAACGTATTATCTCGCGACCCTTCATCTGAATTGGAACGTAAGATTGATTTGACATTGGGCTCTGATGATCTTTATAAATTAAGGGGAACGATTAGCGACACTGTAGGCGCACATGCTTATCGTTTTAGTTTTAGCGGTGTAACAGAACATGGTTGGCGCGATGAATCTGGGCTTGATCAACAAAAAGTAACTATTCGTGATGACTATACTGCAGAAAATGGTGATAGTTTTAAAACAATATTTTCAGCATTTAATTTGAATCAAGAAACAGCTGGTTTTATCACCAGTGGAACAGACAACGAATTATATAAACGTGGTCAGAAAGTTATTGAACGAAATGAGAACCCAGATGGTTATCGTGATTGGTGGTCTGTGCGTTTATCTTCGCGCTGGGATCATGAGATGGATAACGGTAATACTTTGAGTATTACGCCTTATCTGCGCAGTAACAAGATGGAATTCCGTCAACATTATTTGCCATCAAAAGCCATTGAAGAAAATGGCCATGACAGTGTGGGTGTGCAAACTGCCTATTATATGGACCTAGAAGGCGGTCATAAGGTTATTGTCGGTCTAGATGCTGAATATACAGATGGGTATTTAAAAGAAACGCAAGAGCGTGCCAGTTACTTTAAGTTTGGAAAGAGACGGCAGCAAGGCATTCATTATGATTATGATGTGGAAGCTATCTCAATTTCACCATTTATTCATGCAGAGTGGCAGCTAGCAGATAAATTACGTGCAACAACAGGTTTGCGTTTTGATCATACAAGATATGATTACGATAATAATGTTGCGGCTGGCACAGGCTTAGCTGATGGTAGCCCATGTAATATTGGTCCTCCAGGTGAGTGTTTATACCAACGTCCAGCTGACAGAAAGGATACATTTAATGATTGGAGTCCAAAGCTAGGTTTAGTATATCGCTTAGCAGATGATCATAGTGTTTATTCTAATTTGTCTCGTGGTCATCGCGCTCCACAAACGACTGATTTATATCGGATTCAAAATAAACAAGACATAGGTGCACTTGATTCAGAACGAGCGGATAGCTTGGAAATTGGGGCGCGAGGTACATTTGAACCAGTAGGCCTGAGTTATGATGTAGCGGCATACTACATGAAGAAAAAGAATTTCTCATTCCGTGATTCATTTGGAAATAGTGTGACAGATGCCAAAACAAAACATCGTGGTATTGAGGTGTCTCTTTCTATGCCTTTGGGTGAGCAATTTGATATTGGAGTAAGTTATACACATGCACTCCATACATATGATTCAGACCACGCAGCCAAACCAAATTTAGCTTCTCAAACAATTACAAAAGGTGATGAAATTGATACAGCGCCTAAAAATATTGCCAATGTACGTTTGGGCTGGAATTTCAAAACAGATAGCCGTGCTGAATTAGAATGGAGCCATATAGGCAATTATTATTTGGATCCTGCCAATACAGAGAAATATGAAGGGCATGACCTTGTGAATCTACGTGTAAATACACAAATTACAAAAGGCTTTGCAATTCATGCACAAGTTAAAAATCTGCTTGATGAAGAATATGCCGATCGTGCCGATTTTGCCTTTGGTGATTTCAGGTTCTTCCCAGGAAGAGATCGCAACTATGAAGTGGGTGCAAGTTTTAGCTTCTAATCTAGTTTAAAATTTGAGCAATAAAAAAGGCGGTGAGAATTAGTTCTCACCGCCTTTTTTGTAACCGTCATTCCGGTATGATTTTAGCCGGAATCTATTAAGCCAAGCTGCTTACGACGTTAGCCATATCCTTATCGCGGGAACTCACTACCTCAACTAAGATTTATAATAGCTTTTCCGTGCTCAATAAGATTCCGGCTAAAAGCTACCGGAATGACGATGATTTTCCTTTTAGAGTGGTGAAAGTTTTTTCATCTGAGTTTAATTCAATTAGGAGCGGCTTTAGCCGCGAATAAGCCTTAAGTTTAGAAAAATCCTGTTGAAAATCTTAAGCCCTTTCGCGGCTAAAGCCGCTCCCACAAGATTTTTGTATTACCTTTTATCGTTGTGAACGAGCAAATTTAATAGCTTTACGCACCTGATTCGGCGCCGTGCCACCCAAATGGTCGCGTGCTGCTACTGAACCTTCTAGTGTGAGCACATCAAACACATCATCAGTGATTTGGTCAGAGAAACCTTGTAGCGTCTCTAAGCTCATTTCTGATAAGTCTAGCTTATGTTTAATCCCATAGGCTACCGATAAGCCAACCACCTCATGGGCATCACGAAAGGCAACCCCTTTTCGCACTAGGTAATCAGCTAAGTCGGTTGCTGTTGCATATCCACTTAATGCAGCATTTTTCATATTATCAGGTTTGACGGTAATTGCACCCATCATGTCGGCATAAACTCGTAACGAGCCTAATAATGTATCGATTGTGTCAAATAATGGCTCTTTGTCTTCTTGATTATCTTTGTTATACGCTAAAGGTTGATTTTTCATTAGCGTGAATAAATTGAACATATTGCCGTAAACACGGCTGGTTTTACCACGGATTAATTCAGGCACATCGGGGTTTTTCTTTTGCGGCATAATTGATGAACCGGTGCAGAATGAATCACCTAAATCAACAAAGTCGAATTGTGCTGATGACCAAATAATTAGTTCTTCTGAAAAACGCGATAAGTGCATCATTAAGATAGAAGCAAAGCTATTAAACTCAATCGCAAAATCACGGTCACTGACGGCATCTAAAGAATTCAAACAAATACGTTCAAAGCCTAATAATTTAGCGGTTAATTCACGGTCAATCGGGAAGGTGGTGCCCGCCAGTGCCGCAGAACCTAACGGCGAAGAATTGACCCGTTTTTCACAGTCATCTAAGCGCTCGGCATCGCGCACCAACATTTCAAACCACGCCATCATATGATGACCAAAAGTAATGGGCTGGGCGACTTGTAAGTGAGTAAAGCCCGGCAAAATTGTGTCAGTTTCACGTTCAGCCACATCAAGAAGTGCATCTTGCAAGCGATGTAATTCAGACCGAATAGGTTCAATCATATCGCGCAAATAAAGCCTTACATCGGTGGCAACTTGGTCATTACGTGAACGACCAGTGTGTAGTTTTTTGCCTACCTCACCAATTAAAGCTATCAAACGTGCTTCAATATTCATATGCACGTCTTCTTGGGCAACTGACCATTCAAACTCGTCTTTATCAATCTCGCTGCGAATGCTTTCTAAGCCAGCAACTATCTTTTCAAGTTCATCCTCGGTTAACACGCCAACGTGGCTGAGCATGGTGGCATGGGCAATCGAGCCTTCAATATCCTGATTGTACATACGCTGATCAAATTGAACTGATGCGGTGAACTCTTCAACAAAGGCATTCGTTGGTTGAGTAAGACGAGCTGACGATAGTTTTTTGTTAGGTGAGGTCATAATTGAATTCTTGTGTCGGTATCTTAAAGTGTGAATTATAACGCGGATATGCAGAAATCATGTTAGAAATGATAGAATTGGATATAAATATTGAGCTGTACTTGGGGAAAGAGTCTGGCTTTAGTCCGCCCTTCCCGCATGTTGTTAGTGGGGATCTAGATTCCGGCTAAAAGCCTACCGGAATGACGATCTGTTTTTTATAGGAAAGTGAATAGATAATGACAAATAGAATCATAAAAATAGCGACCCGAAAAAGCCCGCTGGCATTGTGGCAGGCAGAATTTGTGCGTGATGAATTGATAAAGTTGTACCCAGACCTACAAGTTGAATTGGTAAAAATGAGTACGCAGGGCGACAAGATTTTAGATGTGCCGCTTGCAAAAGTAGGCGGAAAAGGCTTATTTGTTAAAGAATTAGAGCAAGGCATGCTGGCAGGTGATGCCGATATTGCAGTGCATTCGATGAAAGATGTGCCGGTGGAGTTTCCTGAAGGCTTACATTTACCAGTGGTGTGCCAGCGTGAAGATCCCCGTGATGCCTTTGTATCGAATACTTATGATTCTTTAGATGATTTGCCACAAGGCGCAAAGGTGGGTACATCGAGTTTGCGCCGCGAATGTCAGCTGCGAACGGAGCGCCCTGATCTTGACGTTATTCCACTGCGAGGCAATGTGAATACACGGTTAGCCAAGTTGGATGCAGGTGATTATGATGCGATTATTTTAGCTTCAGCAGGTTTGAAGCGTTTAGGGTTTGAATACCGAATTAAATCAGCACTGTCACCCGAACAAAGCCTGCCCGCGATTGGACAAGGTGCGGTTGGCATTGAAACACGTATTGACGATGATGAGGTCAATGCCTTACTCGCGCCATTGCGCTGTGCTGATACGTGGATCACAGTCAGTGCTGAACGTGCGCTTAATAAACGCCTTGCGGGTGGTTGCCAAGTTCCAATTGCGGGTTATGCCTTATTAAATGAGGGCACTATTTGGTTGCGTGGTTTAGTCGGTCGACCTGATGGAACTGAAATGTTACGCGCAGAAGTGACAGGCAAAGCGGAAGATGCTGAAGCATTAGGCATTGCGCTTGCTGAAGATTTATTGGCACAAGGTGCAGACAAAATTTTAGCGGATGTTTATGGAAGCTAAATCATCTCTTGATGGTTTGAAAGTCTTGGTCACAAGGCCGCAGCATCAAGCGCAGAGCTTATGTGAAATGATAACAAATGCGGGGGGTGAAGTGATTGCTTTTCCTACGCTTGATATTGTACCGATTGATGCTGGCGAGATGACTGATCTAGATCAGCACGAGATGGTTATTTTTGTGAGCCAAAATGCGGTGATGTATTTTGACAGCAAGTATAAACGTCAACTGGCTGATGATGTGATCAATATTGCGGTAGGCGCTAGCACAGCAAAATGCATGCAAGAACATGGGTTTGAACATGTATTACAAGCACCAGCGCCAGCGGGAACAGAAAGCTTACTAACACTGCCTGAGTTAACAGATGTTTGCGGTAAACAAATTCTAATTGTACGGGGGCAGGATGGGCGTGAATTGCTGGCGGATACGCTGATGGAAAGAGGCGCTCAAATACGATATCTTGAGGTTTACCAACGTGCATTACCTGAGCCAACCCAAAAGAGCATTGCGCAGGCCATGTCGGCAGAATGCATTATTATTTCTAGTGTGAATAGTTTAGACAATTTATGTCAGCTTGTTGGCAAAAAAAATATCAAAAATACGCATTTGATTGTTGTGAGTAAGCGCATCAAGCAGTATGCTATAGAACAAGGTTTTAAATATATTGATGTGGCAGAGAATGCGAGTGATAGGGCATTGATGCAACGAATAAATAAGGTGAGATGAGCAATGGCAGAAAATGACGAACAACAAGATGTAGTAGAAAGTGTTGTGGTGGAAGATGACGCTGTAACAGAAACAAAAGCAGCGAAACAGACCTTTTTATGGCTTGTAATTATTATTCTACTAGGTTTAATTGCGGCGATGGCTTGGTTTGCGTATCAAGAAGCCATGAATCAGCGAACAACATTGGCAGCATTAAACACTCAGCTAGAAAATAATCAGATAGCTCCGTTAAAGGGTGATGTTTCGCAAATTAAGCAAACCTTAGAAAAAGAAACACAGGCGATACAACAAAAAGTTAATGCACTCAATGAGGCCGATACATCTTTGGCTGATAAAATTACTGAAATTTCGGAAATGCAACAACTCACCAGTGAAGATGTTAAGCAGAAATGGTTATTATCGGAAGTGAAGTTTTTATTGCAGATGGCAAACCAACGTATTTTGCTGGCAGGGGATGTTGAAAATGCTCGAACGGCATTGGTCCTAGCCGATCTACAGCTAAAAGAGCTTGCAGATCCACGTTTATATCAACTAAGAGCTTTGCTTGCAGACGAGCAGTTGGCATTAGCATCAGTGGTTAAAGTAGATATTGATGGTTTGGCTGCTCAGCTACAAAGTGCCATTGATAGCGTTGATACAATAAAAGTGCTAACGGGGCCAGAATTCACAGCGGGGAAATCTGCTGGTACAGAGAGTGATACTGAAGTAGCTGAAAATTGGCAGGCGGCAGCATCAAATGCTTGGCAACAGGTACGTTCTTTGGTGGTGATTCGCCATCAGCAAGATGGTTCATCGGCCATTATTGTTCCTGAGCAGCGTTATTTCTTGTATCAAAATTTACAACTAAAATTAGAATCAGCTCGGTTGGCATTATTGTCGCGCAACGAAGCTGTTTTTCATGATAGTTTAGCGTCGGCCGAACAATGGTTGCAGAAGTATTTTATTGGTGAAGAGCGTGACGCATTATTACAAACCGTAACGGCTATGCAAGCAGAAACCATTACGACAGAGCTACCAGATATATCAGCATCTTTAGTCTGGTTACAGCAAAAAGGTGAATTGTAATGAAGCTTCTAATAATTATTGCGCTGGCATTAATTATAGGTGCTGGCATGATTTGGGTAGCAGAATTCGAGCCAGGATTTGTATTACTGAAATATGGCAGTTGGAGTCTTGAAACTTCACTAATTGTTTTTACCGTGGCTTTTTTATTATTGCTGGTGGCAGGGTATTTGTTGTTAAGAACCTTGGTTCTTGCAAAGCGGACACCGCAAAAAATTGCCAATTGGCAAAATTCTCGTCGTTATAAGCGAGCAGGGCAGGCACTAACGCGCGGTTTGATCACCCTAGAAGAAGGGCGCTGGGCAGAAGCGGAGCGACTTTTAGCACGCCATGCAGGTAACAGCGAAACGCCTCTATTACATTATTTAGCAGCAGCAAGAGCAGCGCAAAAACAAAATGCTTCTGAGCGGCGCGATGATTATTTACGTTTGGCGCATGAAACGACCAAAGGCGCTGATGTTGCAGTGGGCGTGGTGCAAGCTGAGCTCCAGTTAGCAGCCGATCAAAAAGAGCAGGCACTTGCAACATTACAACATTTACGTGAGGTTGCGCCAAAACATCCCTATGTGCTTCAGTTATTGCAGAAGTTATATGCCGATCTGAATCAATGGGAGAGTGTTCAAGATGTCTTGCCAGATTTGCGTAAACGTCATGTATTGCCTTCTGATGAAGTAAAAGCACTCTCTGTAGATGCCTCAACAGGTCAAATGCAAGCAGCATTAGAGCGAGGTGATTGGGCAACAATGCAATCACTTTGGCAACAAGCACCAACAAAAGTTAAAAAATCTGAAGAAATGCTTTCAGTTTATATTTTAGGCCTTGAGCAACATAATTTATCAGATCAAGCACAAATGTTGATTGAAGAATTCTTACATAAAAATTGGAGTGATCAACTCATTTATCATTATGGGAAAATCGTTCAAGGTGACTCTTTGCCGCAGTTAGCTAAAGCCGAAAAATGGTTAAATGATCGACAAGATAATCCCTGGTTATTATTAACATTGGGTCGCCTAGCGGTAGCCAACAAACTGTGGGCAAAAGCAGAAGAATATTTGCTCACAAGTATTGAATATGGTGAAAGAGGGGAAACGTACCAAGTTTTGGCGAAGGTTTTAACAGAGAACGGCAAAGAGGAGCAAGTTATTGAAGCCTATCAGAAAGGGCTTGAACTAGCATTATTAAATGATGACGCTACAATATAACTATGCTTGCGATAGCTAAATAATGGAAGATGTAAGCGCCTACTATTTGCTAGACATTCTTGCGTTATTATTGGCTACAGTTATTATCGTGCCTTTTTTCCATGCAATTCGCTTAGGTGCCATATTGGGCTATTTAACGGCTGGCGCTATTCTTGGTCCATGGGGTTTGGGAGTTATCACCGAGGTTGAGCAAATACGCCATCTAGGTGAATTTGGTGTCATTTTCTTATTATTTATTTTAGGAATAGAACTTAAACCTGAAAAATTATGGCAAATGCGTCATTTGATTTTAGGCTTGGGTTTAGGCCAACTTTTTATTACGGCAGCGGTGCTTTATGGTGTGACTGTCTGGCTGGGTATAAATCATCAAAGTGCCATTATCATTGGTTTTGGTTTGGCGCTTTCATCAACTGCCTTTTGTTTGCAATTGCTCTCTGAACGAGGGGGCATTTCAACACCAATGGGAAGGCGCGTTTTTTCAATTCTTCTGATGCAAGATCTTGCTGTTGTGCCGCTATTAGCGTTGATCTCAGTATTAGCGAGCAGTGACAGTAGCGTTGCGTCAGAGGGGCATAACTTCTTTTTTGCAATAGGTGCCATTTTTGCCTTGTTAGTTGCAGGCCATTATTTATTAAACCCTTTTCTCAGTAGAATTGTTGTCAGCCAAGATCCCGAAGTATTTATTGCGGCAGCTGTTTTATTGGTATTAGGGGTTGCATGGTTGATGGAATCAGTCGGATTGTCAATGGCCTTAGGCGCCTTTTTAGCTGGGGTAATGTTGGCAGATTCTCAATATAGACACCAAATTGAAGCTGATATTTTACCTTTTAGAGGAATATTACTCGGTCTATTTTTTATGACCGTTGGCATGGGCGTTGACTTTGGTTTATTGCTAGATAAGATTTTCATTATTATTGGCTTAACGATAGGGCTGATGCTACTCAAATCATTTATCGTTTATTGGCTGGCTCGGTTTAGTGGTACTCGTCATGATGTATCAGCACAAACAGCTGTTTTGCTTTCTCAAAGTGGTGAGTTTGGCTTTGTCATGTTTGCCTTTGCCGCCTCAGCGGGCGTTTTAGAGTTGCCATTAGCACAACTATTAACCTTGATTATTACACTCACCATGGCATTTACGCCTATTTCGGTCAAGTTAGTAAATGAGTTGCTACAAAAATTCTATACGCCAAAAGACATTGACGGCGATCAACAATTTACAGAGTTTCTCGATGAGAATAATGGCCATATTATTTTAGCCGGGTTTGGGCGTGTTGGAGCTAGGATTGGGGCAATATTAAGTGCCGCTGATGTTGCCTATGTTGCTATTGATTTAAGCCAAAGCAGGGTAAAAAAGGCAAGGGAGCAAGGTTTCCCTGTTTTTTTTGGTGATGCAAGTAATGTGAAAGTGTTACAGGCGGCAGGAGCAGAGCAAGCAAAAATGATTGTTATTGCATTAGATGACCCTGATAACTTCGCTCGTCTAATACCCTTGGTGAGGCACCACTATCCAGATGTTCCGATCCATGCCCGAGCCAAAGATAGGCATCATTGTGCAGATTTGGTTAACCAAGGCGCAACGACAACCGTATCTGAAACCTTAGAAACAAGCCTTCGATTAACCGAAGAGGTTTTGATCGGCAGCGGTGTTGATGAGCTTCATGCAAAAAAAGTTATTGATGAGTTTAGAGATGATTATTATTCAGAAGTTGTGCAAAAAATAACTGAAGATAAAGTGGTTATGGGTGAGTTGAAACATTAACGGTTTATTATTAGGTAGCGATTGAATAATGAAAAAAACAAAAAGTATGCTTCAAAAATTATCGGGTATCACAGCAAAAATATGTTTTTTATTAGCGGTTCTATGTGTAATAACTCTTTATTATAAAGTTCAGGAGATAGGGATGGAACACCCTGTTTCTGCTAGCTTTCTGGCCTCAGCCTTCTTTTTTGTTTTTATCGGGATTGTATTTACCGTCATTAATAATGCTGATATTCCAAGTTTCGATGTGACAGAGACATCTATACCCGTGACCATTCAATGTGCAGAATTCAGCATGAGAAGAAGCCATACTATTGTAGGCATAAAGTCGCAGAATTAGTCATTCTCGGCAACTGCTCCTGCGTTGCTCTACTTACCTACATCCATGTAGGCATAATTTAAGACTTTATAACGACGAAGAGTGTGGCTTATTCTCTTGCCCTATGGGAGATTAGCACAAGCGCCAGCGCCGCGTTACAATGCTTGACAAGGACTCGTCATTGCCTTCACATTGCGCCTTGCTCTGACGCTTGTGCTAAACTCTGAAATCTACAGATTGAATGGTCACGGGTATAAGCGTGAAGGGAATGAGAAATAAGTAGGGACTGCCGTTTTATCTTAACTGACTGCCCTTGCTTCCACGCCGGTTAAAGCTATGATGTTTTGCCTGTTGCTGGTCGAGTTCGCTTTGACAGTTTACACATAAGCGAACGCCTTGAATGGCTTTGCGTCGAGCTTTGGGGATTTCAGCTTCGCATTCTTCACAATGTATAAAGCTTTCACCCGTTGGCAGTTGACTGCGAGCTAGTTGAACGGCATCTTCGACACTAGCATCTATTTGATCTTGTACTGCGCCATCTTTAGACCAGCCGCCAGCCATGATTTGATTTTAAAGTCTCATTGGCATAACAACATATTGTCGCTCATGCTTTTCATTTGCAGGTGTGATTAATACACTGCTATTTTCATCAGAAAAAGTGAGTTTTACTTTTTCATCGGGAATGGCATTCAGTAGGTCGAGTAAATAGGCATTATTAAAGGCGATCTCTAATGATGGGCCTGAATATTCAACGGTAATTTCTTCTTCTGCTGATTCTTGTTCTTGGTTTGTGACGGTTGCTTTAAACAAATTTGGCTCAAGATTTATTTTCACGCTCCGGTGTTTATCATTAGATAAAATTGAGGCGCGTGATAAGGCTTGTTTTAGTTGTTCACGATCGGCAATTACCTCTTTGTCGCCACCTAACGGTAATACGCGTTCATAGTTCGGGAATTGGCCATCAATTAGTTTAGATGTGAAATGTAGGTCCGTTAATTCAACTTTAATTTGTTGATTACTAAAGGAAATGGTTACGTTATCGTCACTATCGTCTAACAGGCGACTTAGTTCTAGGATAGCTTTGCGTGGCACGATGATGTTGTTTTTTTCAGCAACAGTTGAGCTGGTGCTTAAGCTACCCAATGCTAATCGGTGACCATCTGTTGCGACGGTTCTAAGAATATCTTTTTCACGTTCAAGCAATAAACCATTGAGGTAGTATCGAACGTCTTGGCTGGCCATAGCAAAACTGGTTTCATCAAGCAATGATTTGAGTGCAGATTGTGGCAAGCTGATTTCATCAATATAGTCAGCACCTTCGCTATCAGGAAAATCTTCAGCAGGTAGCGTTGAAAGTGAAAAGCGACTTTTACCTGCTTTAACAATAGCTTTATTATTTTTAGCACTAAAGTTGATAGTGGCATTGCCGGGTAGCGCGCGACAAATATCAAGAAATTTACGGGCAGAAACGGTTGTGTTGCCTTCTTGTTCAACTGCAACGGCTAGAGTTGCAATCATTTCCAGCTCCATATCTGTGCTAGTCATGGTGAGCTGTTTGCCTTGTACTCGCAATAAAATAGTAGACAAAATAGGTAAGGTTGCACGACGTTCAACAATGCTACACACAAGTTGCAGTGGTCTAACAATATCTTCTTGGCTAACTGTAAACTGCATAGAAATTCTCTTAGATTTTAGGAACAATGAAACTATAACACAGGGCTTTTGCTTTCTAAATAGCTATGCTGTTTAGCTCGATAATGATCTAAATAAATTGCGGTGATCTTCGGCAATTCTATTATCCGTTTCTATTAATTCTGCGACTTTGCGACAGGCATGTAACACCGTTGTATGATCACGACCGCCAAAGGCTTCACCAATTTCTGGTAGGCTATGATTTGTCAGTTCTTTCGCCAAGGCCATGGCAATTTGACGAGGGCGCGCAATGGATCGCGTGCGTTTTTTAGAGAGCAGGTCTGACATGCGAATTTTAAAATAGTCGGCCACTGTTTTTTGAATATTTTCCAAAGTGACTAATTTTTGGTGCAGTGCGAGTAAATCTTTTAGCGCCACTTCAGCCATATCAATTGATAAGGGTTGATTTGTAAAGCGAGAATAGGCCATCACACGCTGTAATGCACCTTCTAAATCTCGTACATTTGATTTTATACGCTGGGCAATAAAAAAAGCGACATCTTCGGGTAGAGTGACTTGATTTTGTTGTGCCTTTTTAATCAAAATCGCGACACGAGTTTCTAACTCCGGTGGCTCAATGGCAACTGTTAGTCCCCAGCCAAACCGTGATTGCAGTCGTTCATCTAAATGTTCAACCTCTTTAGGAAAACGGTCGCAGGTCAGAATGATTTGTTTTTGGCCTTCTAATAAACTATTGAAAGTATAGAAAAACTCTTCTTGTGAACGCTCTTTTTTAGCAAAAAATTGAATATCGTCAATAAGCAAGGCATCCGCGCTACGATAATAGGCCTTAAATTGATCAATCGCATTTTTGCGCAATGCGGTGATCATGTCCTGAACAAAACGCTCGGAAGATAAATAAATAACACGGGCTTTAGGATCGTTCTTTTTTATCTGATTGCCGACAGCAAGCATTAAATGGGTTTTTCCTAGGCCTGTTCCACCATATAAAAATAAAGGGTTGTATCCGCTAGTGCCGGGGGACTCTGCAACGTGTAACGAGGCTGCTCGTCCAATTTGGTTTGATTTGCCTTCGACATAGGTATCAAAGGTAAACATAGGGTTCATTGGGCTGCCAAGAGCGGGTTCAGCAATAGAATTTCTAGATTTAGAGGATAGTGTGCTACTTTTTTCTGGTGGCGGATTAACTACTTTAGTGCCCACTTCAATTTGAACCGTGTTAATTTTGTCTTGAGTTAGCGCGCCAAGTAAAACATTAATTTTTTGTTCGAGTTGTTCTTGTACCCACGCTTGCACATAAGAGTTGGGCGCTAATAGGCGCAAACTCGATTCTGTTTCGATTGCCTGCAATGGACGTAACCAAGTATTCAGCTGTTGTGCTGATAAATCATCTTCAAGATGGGATAGGCATTTTTCCCACAGGGGTGAAGACACGGTAACTCCTTGGTTATGAAATGGTTTTTATGGGTTTTAAGCTCGCAAGCTGAGCTGTAATATGTTATAGTATAACGCTCATTGAGGCTGTGGATAAATTATATTTTGCACTCAGCGGAAGTAAGGGGAGCTTATTGTCTCTCTTGTTCAAAAGATGTTTGACTTCTACCCCCATAAAACACTATAATCTCAGCCCTTTTGCCCTCGCCAGATCTTAGTATTTGTAGCATTCAGGGCAAACCCTAAGTGTTTTAAACATTTGGGCAAGTAAGAATTTAGATTTTGGAGTTGGTAAAATGAAAAGAACTTTTCAGCCTAGTAATATTAAGCGTAAACGTACACATGGTTTCCGTGCACGCATGAAAACTGTTGGTGGTCGTCGTGTTATTAATGCACGTCGTGCTAAAGGCCGCGCAAGCCTAACCGTTTAATTTTCAACTTAACTATATAAATAGTTTAGGAGAACATGACTTGGCAAAATTTAGCCGGGGCATGAAAATGAATAAACCTGGGGATTTTACTCGGGTATTTCGTCAAGCAAAACGCGCATCTGGTGGTGGTTTGACGGTATTAACGGTTAGAAACTCGGTGGGTCGGCCACGGTTGGGTTTGGCGATTGCAAAAAAGCATATCAAGTTGGCCTCGAATCGTAATCGTTTAAAGCGGATTATTCGCGAGTCGTTCCGGCAACATCAATCTGATTTTGAAAATATTGATATTGTAGTGCTATCTAGAGCAGATGTGGTTAAACAACCATCAAAGCAGATTTGGGCAGCATTAGAACAGCACTGGAAAACGGTGGTAGGACAATGGCAAAAAGAGTCTTAATTGGTCTGGTTCGAGCATATCGATTGCTAATAAGCCCATTGCTGGGCGCAAGTTGCCGCTTTCAACCTACCTGTTCAAATTATATGATTGAATCAATCAATCGATTCGGTGCTCTGCGTGGCACATGGCTTGGCATAAGACGAATTTCTCGTTGCCATCCTTGGCATAAGGGTGGCTTAGATCCTGTTCCTGAATTAAAGAAGCATACAGACAATGGATAATTTCAAAACCTATATTATTTTCGGCTTAGTGATTGTGTCATTATTGCTGTGGGATGCATGGCAAAATGACTATGTGCGCCCATTAGCTACACAGCAACAGGCAGCAACGGCAATAAATGAAAATAGCGATTTACCCTCTGTTTCACCTGCAGTGTCTCAACAAGATCTGCCTGATTTGCCATCAGTCTCTGCAAATGGAAGTCTCCCTGAAGTCAATCAAGTAGCTTCTACCAATAATGCGAATAAAATTCATATTAAAACAGATGTACTAGATGTGTATATTGATCCGCAGGGTGCTGATATTCGAAATGTAGCACTCTTGAAATATCCTGTTGAATCAACAGCACCCGATGTGCCGGTTCAATTTATGGATGATAGTGCATCGCACTTTTTTGTTACACAATCTGGCTTGTTGAATGTTTCAAATAAAGCCCCAATCCATAATAGTCAATACACAGCGGAAAGCAGTAGTTATGTGTTGGGTGTAGGCCAAGATACGTTAGATGTGCCGTTTCATTGGCAATCTGAAGATGGACTATCTGTTACAAAAACATACCATTTTCACCGTGATAGTTATTTAATTGATGTTGATTATCAAATAACAAACAATAGCGGTGAACATTTTTCAGCTTATCCATATGCACAGTTTAATCGTACAAAACCAGGAAAGAAAAAAGGCTTTGTTTATACCTACACTGGCGCTGTATTTTCTAGTGAAGACAATCATTATGAGAAAGTAGATTTTGACGATTTAGATGATGCTGATTTTACTGGAACAGCATCAACAGGCTGGGTTGCAATGATTCAACATTATTTTGTTGCTGCACTGGTGCCAGAACCGCAAGAAAAAGAAAAAAGCTTTTACGGAAAATCAATTAATGGGCGTAACTATACTGCAGGCATGAAAATGCCAACTATTAGTATCGAAGATGGAAATACAGGTAAAACAAGCTACAAAATGTATCTTGGCCCCAAAGAACATAAACGCTTAGAAGCGGTGGCAGAAAATATTGATTTGACTGTTGATTTTGGAAAATTGACTATTATCTCAAAGCCATTATTTTGGCTACTGGAAAAGCTTCATAAAATTACCAATAACTGGGGCTGGGCAATTGTTTTTCTGACAATTCTAATTAAATTAGCCTTTTTCCAACTATCAGCGAAAAGTTATCGCTCAATGGCAGGTATGCGTAAATTGACACCAAAATTAGCTCAATTAAAAGAGCGTTTTGGTGATGATAAGCAGAAATTTAATGCTGCGATGATGGATTTATATCGCACTGAAAAAATCAACCCATTAGGTGGTTGTTTACCTATTTTAGTGCAAATGCCGGTATTTTTAGCCTTTTATTGGGTATTGGTTGAAGCAATTGAATTGAGACAGGCTCCATTTATGTTGTGGATACAAGATCTAACAGCAAGCGATCCTTACTTTATTTTGCCAGTATTATTTGGCTTGAGTATGTTCTTCCAGCAAAAACTGAACCCAGCGCCACAAGATCCTGCTCAAGCAATGGTGATGAAAGCATTCCCCGTTATTTTCTCAGTATTTTTTGCTTTTTTCCCATCAGGTTTGGTGTTGTATTGGGTGGTCAATAATACTTTGTCTATTGCTCAGCAGTGGTACATAACTAAGAAATTAGGGGCTCTGTAACCTAACAATGGATACGATAGTTGCTATCGCCACTGCGCCTGGGCGTGGCGGTGTTGGCATTGTTAGATTATCAGGTAGCAAAAGCGCTGAAATAGCGCGATCCTTTTGTGGAAAATTACCTGCCCCACGTCATGCTCAATTCAGTAATTTCAAAGATAGCGACGGTGAAATTATTGATAGTGGTGTTGTACTTTACTTTCCTAATCCTGCATCCTTTACCGGTGAAGATGTAATCGAATTACAAGGGCATGGTAGCCCTGTCGTCTTAGATCGCTTATGTCAACGTGCGATTAGCCTTGGCGCTCGCATGGCGCGACCTGGTGAGTTCTCAGAACGTGCATTCCTCAATAATAAAATGGACTTAGCACAAGCAGAAGCCGTTGCCGATTTAATCGATAGTTCTACTGAACAAGCTGCGCGAAGTGCTATGCGATCCTTGCAAGGTGTGTTTTCTGAACGAGTTAATAAATTACTCACACAATTAACTGAATTACGCATGTTTGTTGAAGCATCAATCGACTTCAGTGATGAAGAAATTGATTTTCTTGCTGAAGCGGCGGTGGGTGATCAGTTATTGGCGTTATTAAAAACGGTTGACGCGATTACCAGTAGTGCCCAACAAGGGCGATTATTACGTGAGGGTATGAGCGTGGTCTTGGCTGGTCAACCGAATGCAGGTAAATCTAGCTTACATAATCAATTAGCGGGCCATGATGCGGCGATCGTGACTGAGGTAGCAGGAACAACACGAGACATCTTGCGAGAACAAATTCATTTGGGCGGCTTGCCTCTTCGAATTTCTGATACGGCAGGGTTACACGATTCAGCAGATATTGTTGAGCAAGAAGGTATTCGCCGAACCCAAACCGAAATTGCTCAAGCGGATCATATTTTACTGGTGGTTGATGATGCTTCTGGCATGACAAGTAAAGATGAACAAATTCGTGCTGCACTTCCACAGCAAATTCCACTGACAATTATTTATAATAAAATTGATAAAAGCGGCAAAAAAGCGTCTATAAATAACAAGGGTGATCAAGCTAATTTATATTTATCGGCAAAAACTGGCGAAGGGATGGATTTACTCGAGAAGCATCTTTGTGACTCAGTGGGTTATCATCCACAAGATGAAGGAGTGTTTATTGCTCGTCGTCGCCACCTCGATGCGTTGGCACGTACCCACGTTGCGATTAACGCCGGATACCACTGTTTAACAGGAATGGGGGCGGGTGAATTGCTCGCTGAAGAGCTGCGCCAAGCACAGCAAGCCTTGGGTGAAATTACCGGCACGTTTAGTAATGAAGACTTATTAGATAAGATATTCTCTAGTTTTTGTATCGGAAAATAAGCTCTATAAATAACGGCATTATTTTTGCATTTATTCTTATTAGTTAACCTGAATCCTGTTTAAGAAAAGGGAACTAAACGCCTGTTAACCGATCAGATCTTTTACGACAAAGATTTTGATGAAAGGAAAACAGGCTCATGAACAAATTAACAGACATATTCTGTGA
>Ga0256840_1000400_pt1 | contig 44732 bp, 36 predicted proteins | sample 355202metaG_FD_185969 | JGI IMG/M metagenome (GOLD analysis project Ga0256840, IMG submission 185969) | Hydrothermal vent microbial communities from Mid Atlantic Ridge, Atlantic Ocean - 355-202 | ecosystem: Environmental > Aquatic > Marine > Hydrothermal vents | place: Atlantic Ocean: Mid...
GAGCATCACTTTGAACCTAAAGGTGATGATAATTTCAAGACTGAGTCATGAACGGGTCTTGTGACCCGTATCCGGACTTTAGTCCATTATACGAACCCACCAGCTTTAGCTGGTGGTTGTTTAGTTAGGTTTAGCAGTTCCAGCGTAAATTGGCGGTGTTAACTGGTGCATCCCAGAATTTAATCATTTCTTCATCAAGTAGCGTTAGGGTGATTGAGCAGCCAGTCATATCAAGAGATGTTGTATAGTTGCCCACTAAAGAACGGCAAATATCAATCCCGCGTTTTTCCCAGAATTGGGCCGCAATATTATAGATCAGGTGCAGCTCCATTAAGGGAGTAGATCCTAATCCGTTAATATGCAATAGAGCTTTTTGACCTTTTTGTGGTTTCAAGTCTTCATTGATGGCATTTGCTATCTGTTCAACTATTTCAGAGGCGCTGCTTAACTTGATGGTTTCATGTCCGCGTTCACCATGAATGCCTACGCCCATTTCAATTTCATCATCAGCCAATTCGAATGTGGGTTTGCCGAGAGCGGGGACGGTGCAGCAGTTTAATGCGACGCCCATACTGGCAGTCATTTGGTTGACTTTGTCCCCCAAAATTTTGCAGTCAGATAAGTTCATTCCGTTTTCAGCTGCGGCTCCTGTTATTTTTTCTACGATTAATGTTCCTGCAACCCCCCTGCGTCCAGTGCTATGGTTTTTTGGCAGAGAAACATCATCATCTATTAAAACAGTTTCAAAGGGACAGTCAATCATTTCGCTGGCGATTTCAAAATTCATTACATCGCCGGCATAATTTTTTACAATAAACAGTACGCCTTCGCCGTTTTCAGTTAATTCAGCTGCGGCCATCATTTGGTCGGGTGTTGGAGAGGTAAAAATTTGCCCTGGGCAGGCGGCATCAAGCATACCTATGCCAACAAACCCAGTATGCAGGGGTTCGTGACCAGAACCTCCGCCAGATATAAGGACTACTTTGCTAGCAGGGGCAGCAGTACTTCGAGTAACGATATTTGGCTGTGTATGGAGCTGAATGATATCTGCATGGGCTTTAGCAAAGCCTTGCAAGCTTTCATCCAAAAGAGTGTCGATATCATTTATAAATTTTTTCATAACATTTACTCCGTATTCTGCATGGTTATATAGCCAGCCTAACATAGGCTGTTATTCGTTTGCTAGCCGTAACGCATCAGTTATAGCAGGTAACCCCTGCATTATCCAGGTAGGCTGGTAGTCTATCGATGCTAGATCGTTCTTGGCTGAAATGCCCGTTAACACCATGATGCTTCGGATACCAGTTTTAACAGCGCCTAGAATGTCAGTATTTAACCGGTCTCCTACGGCAATTGTTTTGTCGGGCTTTACTCCCAATATTTTTATTGCTTGTTGATACATGATTGCTTCAGGTTTACCAATAACAATTGGTGATATTCCGGTAGAGGCAGTTAAAGCGGCAAGGATGGCGCCATTACCAAGAACTGGGCCCCTTTCAGTGGGAAGGGTAGTGTCCGCATTGGTTGCAATAAACTTTGCGCCAGCGTCTATATGTAATGAGGCTTCGGCAAGCTTGTCCCAAGAAAGGTTTCTATCTAGGCCGCAAATGACATAGTCAGCCGGTCGATCAAATCTGCTGTAGGGTAAATCAACAAGGTTGAAGCCCTTTTTGAGGAGTGGCTGGCGTAAACCCTCTTCGCCTATAACAAATATCTTTGTTGAGCCGGGTTCAGTTTGTTCGGAAAGGTGGGCTGCAGTTGCCATGCTTGAAGTGAGTATTTCATTGGCTGTGACAGCTATGTCCATCATACTAAGTTTTGAAATGTATTGATCCTGAGTAAGGCTCGCATTATTTGTTGCCAGTATAAAGGGCAGTTTTTGCAATCTGAGCAGTGTAAAAAAATCTTTTAGGCCAGGGAGCGGTTGGTTTCCTTCCCATAGAACGCCGTCCATATCAATGATAAGGGCGTGAATGTTAATGAGTGGCTGCATATTGGGATGTCTAGAATGAAAGTTAGAGTGTGAGAATGTCATAAAAAGGGTTAATTTGTCCAGATTGTTGGCGAAAAACAAATATTGTTGCTGTAAGGATATTGATAAAAATTAGAGTTTTTATAATGTCAGTTTTTTTTGCAAGGGGGGGGTAATTTGCTGTGTTTTTTACTCAATATATTGATTTATAGTGCTAATTTATGATTTTTCTGGGGGAAATGATTGTGCGTTAAAAGTGTATATATCCTGGGGAAATTGACACGCAAGTATGTTCTGATTTAGAGTGCGACTTGAAAAAAAGATTTTTCAATAAAAACTATAAACAATCGGAGTACACATTATGGCAACACCTTTAATTCAAATGGCATTAGACTCACTAGATTTCGACGCGACAGTAGCGCTTGCAGAAGAAGTAGCCCCTTATGTTGACATCTTTGAAATCGGCACACCATGCATCAAACATAACGGCATCCCCCTGGTTGAAGAGCTGAGAGCGCGATTTCCAGACAAGCTTCTACTTGTTGATCTGAAAACAATGGATGCCGGCGAATACGAAGCGACACCATTTTATGCTGCCGGTGCAGACATCTGTACTGTACTGGGCGTATCAGGCCTGGCGACATGCCAGGGCGTCATCAAAGCGGCCAAGGCACACGGAGCAGAAGCGCAGATCGATCTGATCAACGTAGACGACAAAGCCGGCTGTGCAGTTGAAACCGTAGCGGCAGGCGCACAGATTGTAGGCATACACACAGGTCTGGATGCACAGGCTGCAGGCGACACACCTTTTGACGACTTGGCAACAATCCTGGGATTGGGACTGGACGTACGCATATCGATTGCAGGCGGCATCAACCAGTCGACAGTGCAGGACGTAGTCCGTGCAGGCGCAAACATCATCGTAGTCGGCGCGGCAATCTACGGCGCACCGTCACCAGCTGAATCAGCACGTGAAATCCGTGAACTAGTCGAAGCGGCATAAGGCAGGGTAAACTATGTGGCAGCAAGAAAATCAAAAATTAGTCGTCAATAAGATTTCGGAAATTCTTGATGCGACTGATCCTACCTATGCAGAAAAAATGACAGAGATGTTCGACGGCGCCAAGCGGATATTTATCTCAGGCGCCGGACGGTCAAAGCTGGTCGGCAACTTTCTGGGCATGCGTTTGATGCACAGTGGCTACGACGTCAGCATGGTAGGTGAGATTGTGACGCCCAGCATCAGAGAAGGTGATCTGCTGATCATCATCTCTGGCTCGGGAGAAACGGAGCAGTTGATCGCCTTCACCAAAAAGGCAAAAAGTGTTGGAGCAAAGATCATACTCATTTGTTCGAAATCCTCGTCAACCATAGGAGATATGGCTGACGGAGTCTTTCAGATCGGAAGCGACGAATCATACTCGGCAGTAAAGGGGATGCCTATGGGGACATGTTTTGAACTGTCCACATTATGCTTTCTTGAAGCGTTAGTCGCACACCTTATCTGGGAAAAAGGCATTCCGGAAGAGGAAATGAGATTCAGACACGCCAACATGGAATAAAAAAATAGGAACGCGGGCGGTGAAGGCCGCCCGTTCAGCCTTGTCAGAAAAAGGCAGTAATCAACAAGACAGTACGCTGAGAGCGGTATCGAAAACAGCAAAGCTGGATTATTGGCCTCAAACGAATTCAGAATAACCATATTTTAGGAGAAGAACTATATGTCTTCACGTCGTCATTTAGCAAACGCAATCCGTGCATTAGCCATGGATGCAGTACAGAAAGCAAAATCAGGCCATCCGGGCGCGCCCATGGGAATGGCAGACATTGCAGAAGTGCTGTGGAACGACCATATGAAACACAACCCGACCAGCCCGGAGTGGGCAGATCGCGACCGTTTCATCTTATCAAACGGTCATGGGTCAATGCTGATCTACTCGCTCTTGCATTTGACGGGATATGACCTGCCAATGGAGCAGCTGGCATCTTTCCGTCAACTGCATTCAAAATGTGCGGGACATCCGGAATATGGCTATGCCCCGGGCATTGAAACAACCACAGGACCATTAGGCCAGGGCATTACCAACGCAGTCGGCTTTGCAATGGCAGAAAAGCTGATGGCCGACCAGTTCAACAGGCCCGACCATGAAATTGTAGACCATAACACCTACGTATTCCTAGGCGACGGCTGTCTAATGGAAGGCATCTCGCATGAAGCCTGCTCGCTTGCAGGTACATGGGGACTGGGAAAGCTGATTGCATTCTGGGATGACAACAATATCTCGATTGACGGACATATTGATGGCTGGTATACAGACGACACGGTAAGACGTTTTGAAGCATACGGCTGGCATGTTCTATCAGTAGACGGACATGATCCGGAAGCGATTGATGCTGCCATCGTGCTGGCAAAAAAAGAAGCAGACAGACCAACAATGATCTGCTGTAAAACGATTATCGGATTTGGCTCGCCAAATAAAAGCGGAAGCCATGACTGCCATGGCGCAGCCCTGGGCGATGAAGAAGTTGCACTGACGCGCAAAGAACTGGGCTGGGACTCGGCACCGTTTGAAATTCCTGCCGATGTCTACGCAGGATGGGATGCAAAGGCAAAAGGCGCAGAAGCAGAGACGGCATGGAATGATAAATTTGCAACCTACGAAAAGGCATACCCAGCAGAAGCTGCAGAATTCAAGCGTCGCATGGCAGGCGAATTGCCGGCAGACTGGAGTGCTGCGGCAGAAAAAATGATAGCAGACACCAATGCGGCAGGCGAGAACCTGGCAAGCCGTCAGGCCTCGCAGAAATGCATTGCGGCACTGGCGCCGACATTGCCGGAATTTCTGGGCGGATCGGCAGACCTGACAGGCTCAAACCTGACAAGCTGTGCAGACTTCAAGCATGTCAGTGGCAAAGAAATGGGCAACTACATTTCATACGGCGTACGCGAATTTGGCATGTATGCCATTATGAACGGCATGGCACTGCATGGCGGTCTAATCCCATTCGGCGGGACATTCCACATGTTCTCGGACTATGCAAAAAGTGCCTTCCGCATGGCGGCATTGATGGGCATCCGAACCATAGCCGTATTGACACATGACACAATCGGCCAGGGCGAAGACGGACCGACTCACCAGCCGATTGAAAATACGTCGGCGATGCGCCTGATACCCAATATGGATGTCTGGCGTCCGGCAGACAGTACAGAAACGGCCGTTTCCTGGGTCATGGCTGTAGAACGGACCGACGGACCGACAAGCCTGGTTTTGAGCCGTCAGGGACTGCCCTTCATAGCGCGTACAGATGATCAGATCGAAGCGGTCCGCAAAGGTGCCTATGTTATCTCGGAAGCGGATGGAGAAGCGAAAGCGGTCATCATCGCGGCCGGTTCGGAAGTTAACCTTGCACTGGAAGCGCAAAAGGAACTGCAGGCTGCCGGCACGGCGGTACGTGTGGTATCAATGCCGTCAACCAATGTATTTGACCGCCAGGATCAGGCGTACAAAGACAGCGTCCTGACACCGGGAGTTGTGCGCGTTGCGGTTGAAGCGGGCGTGACCGACTATTGGCGCAAGTATGTAGGCTTGGAAGGAGCTGTGGTAGGTATTGACACCTTCGGCGAATCTGCACCGGGCGGGGAAGTGATGAAGCACTTCGGCTTTACTGCCGAAAATGTAGTCAAGGTCGTTAATAGCGTTCTGTAAGTAAAGTCTCTGTTTACGCAAGGTATCATTATATTGGTACCTTGCGTTATTTTAAAGAGTCTTTTGGGAGTGACTGTTTCTTGTAAATAGCATTGTTTTTTCAGCGGTGTTATTTACAAGAATCAATCTGATTCCAAAATAATGAATAGTGAGGAATAATTTGATGAAAGGTTTATTGGCGGCGTTGCCGTTCTTCTCTAAACACTCTGAACCTGAGGTAAAAGTGGTTCAGAGGAAGTCGCAAAAGATATCTGGTGATTCAGATGGCTTAACCGGAGTTTCTAAATACGTTAATAATATGCCGGTTACTACAGGTGTTGAGAAATATTTAGGACGTCAAGAGCTTGTTGTCCATGTACATGATGGACCGTCAGGGGTTGAAAAATATTTAGAAAGTAGGCCCAAAAAATCAGGGGTTGAAAAATATTTAGAAACAAATCAATCGGTTGGTGCTACTGGTGTTGCTAAATATGTAAGAAACCAGTCAGAAGTTTTTGTTAGCGGTGTGGATAGGTATGTTGCTAATCAACTGGTTGCGATAAAAGAAATACGGAAACCGAGCAGTGTAGATAAGTATTTAAGCAAGCAACTGCCTGTAGAAAAAAAAGAATTAAGCAGTGTTGGCCAGTATGTGGCAAAACATATAGACACTGTTAAGCCTTCTTCATCTGTTGATATGTATGTGGCTAAGAAAAAGACAGAGGCAAGAGTTCGTTTTGATGCAACGGGCGTCGAAAAGTATCAGATAGAGCAGGAGGCGGTGGCAAGAAAAAAAACTGCAGCAGCTATTATTGATAGATATTTGAGGGAGCAGGCTATTATTGCTAAAGAAAAGGCACTGGCAGAAGAAGAGGCTGCAAAAGTAGCTGAAAGAGAGGCGCGTCTTGCGGCCAGTTTAGCTGGATTTGATGAAGAGAGTGATGAAGAATTAAGTGCTGTCGACAGATATATAAAAGAACAGGCTAAATTGTCTGCAAGTAAACCGGCCATTACAGGCGTTACTAGATATATGGCAAATAAGCTTGTAGAGGCTAGCAAAAAACCTGCAATAAGCAGTGTGGAAAAATATTTGAAAATTCAGTCTGTTGCAGGTAAATCGACTGAGGCAATAACTGCTGTTGAGCAATATATAAGAACACAGGCTGTTGCAAGGAAGTCTGCGCCAAAAGTTACTGGTGTAGCTAAGTACGTTATAAAAAAGTCTGTAGCTGATATGCATAAGCCGGAAATGAGCGGTGTTGCGAGGTATATGGCTAAAGTTAGATCAGTTATGGATGCCGCTGCGGAAGTGGTTGAGAAATGTTTGGAAGGTGAGTTTATACCTGCAGGACAGGATGAAGCTGGGATAACAGGCGTTGAAAAGTATTTACAAGATAAATCTGAGTTGGAAATTGAATCTAGGCAGTCGAGAGTTGAACAGTATCTGCAAGAACGCAAAGCGCAAATAAAAGATTTTTCAGGCCCTACAGGTGTTGAGAATTATTTAGATGCTCAGGCGGTCCTTGCTAGGGAAAACGCAGTGTCTGGAGTGGCGAAGTATTTAATTGCACATGCTTCAGATGCAGAGGAAAAAGAAGAGTTTTTGATTCAGCATATTGAAGATGCTGAGGAGGATGTTTCTCCTGTTGTATCAGGTGTTGAAAGGTACCTGCAGATTAGGCCAGAAACACCAGTAGCTGAAGAAAAAAAGATTGAATTAAGTGGTGTGGAAAAATATATGAAGCGTCAGGAAATTGATAATGCAACTGGTGTTGAGAAGTATTTGATGGGAATATCAGGTTAGATACTGAGCTTTTTTGTCAAAATAGAAAATGCCACTTTATGTGGCATTTTTTTTGAGTTAGCTTTGCTGGGATAGTCGGGGCTAGTATGAAATAAATAAATTTAGGCCGTGACTACTGATGATTAAATATTCTGCTCAGATACTAAGTTAAATTTGCTTATATATTTAGCAGTCATTTAATAATTTTTGTTGCAAAAAAGCAATGAAATTTGATTGTATCTGTAATGTCTTTAATGTAAATCCTAAAGCAATAAATTGAGAATAAAAGAGATAAGATGTTGGCTTTATAACATTTCAGTTGATTTTTCATTCTGAATAATCAATATCCATTGCTTTTTTGGAATGCTTTAAAAGACATTGATTTCATTCTTAGGTGTTAGATGGACATCTTTATTTGAGCTTAATAGGAGAAGTTTCATAAGACTTAATAAAGTTACGTGCTTGGTCGCTAGCAATTAGGAAGAAATTATTTTTTTGCAAAGAACAATATGGGGCTCTTTGCTTGTTACTGAGAATATGTTACAGAGATTTGAGTGTTTTGTGAAAGCGTTGCGAATTAGCTACAAAAAGGGCGCACTGGGGTATGGTTGAAATATGAGGGGCATTGACATAGCACTATAAAGTGATTTAAAGTTACGCACTCGTAACAAGTACTTTTTATTAAGTGCATGGTAAATACGTAACAAATTCGTAATAAAAATAATTGGAGTACGTAACATGGCAACACCTTTAATTCAAATGGCATTAGACTCACTAGATTTCGACGCGACAGTAGCGCTTGCAGAAGAAGTAGCCCCTTATGTTGACATCTTTGAAATCGGCACACCATGCATCAAACATAACGGCATCCCCCTGGTTGAAGAGCTGAGAGCGCGATTTCCAGACAAGCTTCTACTTGTTGATCTGAAAACAATGGATGCCGGCGAATACGAAGCGACACCATTTTATGCTGCCGGTGCAGACATCTGTACTGTACTGGGCGTATCAGGCCTGGCGACATGCCAGGGCGTCATCAAAGCGGCCAAGGCACACGGAGCAGAAGCGCAGATCGATCTGATCAACGTAGACGACAAAGCCGGCTGTGCAGTTGAAACCGTAGCGGCAGGCGCACAGATTGTAGGCATACACACAGGTCTGGATGCACAGGCTGCAGGCGACACACCTTTTGACGACTTGGCAACAATCCTGGGATTGGGACTGGACGTACGCATATCGATTGCAGGCGGCATCAACCAGTCGACAGTGCAGGACGTAGTCCGTGCAGGCGCAAACATCATCGTAGTCGGCGCGGCAATCTACGGCGCACCGTCACCAGCTGAATCAGCACGTGAAATCCGTGAACTAGTCGAAGCGGCATAAGGCAGGGTAAACTATGTGGCAGCAAGAAAATCAAAAATTAGTCGTCAATAAGATTTCGGAAATTCTTGATGCGACTGATCCTACCTATGCAGAAAAAATGACAGAGATGTTCGACGGCGCCAAGCGGATATTTATCTCAGGCGCCGGACGGTCAAAGCTGGTCGGCAACTTTCTGGGCATGCGTTTGATGCACAGTGGCTACGACGTCAGCATGGTAGGTGAGATTGTGACGCCCAGCATCAGAGAAGGTGATCTGCTGATCATCATCTCTGGCTCGGGAGAAACGGAGCAGTTGATCGCCTTCACCAAAAAGGCAAAAAGTGTTGGAGCAAAGATCATACTCATTTGTTCGAAATCCTCGTCAACCATAGGAGATATGGCTGACGGAGTCTTTCAGATCGGAAGCGACGAATCATACTCGGCAGTAAAGGGGATGCCTATGGGGACATGTTTTGAACTGTCCACATTATGCTTTCTTGAAGCGTTAGTCGCACACCTTATCTGGGAAAAAGGCATTCCGGAAGAGGAAATGAGATTCAGACACGCCAACATGGAATAAAAAAATAGGAACGCGGGCGGTGAAGGCCGCCCGTTCAGCCTTGTCAGAAAAAGGCAGTAATCAACAAGACAGTACGCTGAGAGCGGTATCGAAAACAGCAAAGCTGGATTATTGGCCTCAAACGAATTCAGAATAACCATATTTTAGGAGAAGAACTATATGTCTTCACGTCGTCATTTAGCAAACGCAATCCGTGCATTAGCCATGGATGCAGTACAGAAAGCAAAATCAGGCCATCCGGGCGCGCCCATGGGAATGGCAGACATTGCAGAAGTGCTGTGGAACGACCATATGAAACACAACCCGACCAGCCCGGAGTGGGCAGATCGCGACCGTTTCATCTTATCAAACGGTCATGGGTCAATGCTGATCTACTCGCTCTTGCATTTGACGGGATATGACCTGCCAATGGAGCAGCTGGCATCTTTCCGTCAACTGCATTCAAAATGTGCGGGACATCCGGAATATGGCTATGCCCCGGGCATTGAAACAACCACAGGACCATTAGGCCAGGGCATTACCAACGCAGTCGGCTTTGCAATGGCAGAAAAGCTGATGGCCGACCAGTTCAACAGGCCCGACCATGAAATTGTAGACCATAACACCTACGTATTCCTAGGCGACGGCTGTCTAATGGAAGGCATCTCGCATGAAGCCTGCTCGCTTGCAGGTACATGGGGACTGGGAAAGCTGATTGCATTCTGGGATGACAACAATATCTCGATTGACGGACATATTGATGGCTGGTATACAGACGACACGGTAAGACGTTTTGAAGCATACGGCTGGCATGTTCTATCAGTAGACGGACATGATCCGGAAGCGATTGATGCTGCCATCGTGCTGGCAAAAAAAGAAGCAGACAGACCAACAATGATCTGCTGTAAAACGATTATCGGATTTGGCTCGCCAAATAAAAGCGGAAGCCATGACTGCCATGGCGCAGCCCTGGGCGATGAAGAAGTTGCACTGACGCGCAAAGAACTGGGCTGGGACTCGGCACCGTTTGAAATTCCTGCCGATGTCTACGCAGGATGGGATGCAAAGGCAAAAGGCGCAGAAGCAGAGACGGCATGGAATGATAAATTTGCAACCTACGAAAAGGCATACCCAGCAGAAGCTGCAGAATTCAAGCGTCGCATGGCAGGCGAATTGCCGGCAGACTGGAGTGCTGCGGCAGAAAAAATGATAGCAGACACCAATGCGGCAGGCGAGAACCTGGCAAGCCGTCAGGCCTCGCAGAAATGCATTGCGGCACTGGCGCCGACATTGCCGGAATTTCTGGGCGGATCGGCAGACCTGACAGGCTCAAACCTGACAAGCTGTGCAGACTTCAAGCATGTCAGTGGCAAAGAAATGGGCAACTACATTTCATACGGCGTACGCGAATTTGGCATGTATGCCATTATGAACGGCATGGCACTGCATGGCGGTCTAATCCCATTCGGCGGGACATTCCACATGTTCTCGGACTATGCAAAAAGTGCCTTCCGCATGGCGGCATTGATGGGCATCCGAACCATAGCCGTATTGACACATGACACAATCGGCCAGGGCGAAGACGGACCGACTCACCAGCCGATTGAAAATACGTCGGCGATGCGCCTGATACCCAATATGGATGTCTGGCGTCCGGCAGACAGTACAGAAACGGCCGTTTCCTGGGTCATGGCTGTAGAACGGACCGACGGACCGACAAGCCTGGTTTTGAGCCGTCAGGGACTGCCCTTCATAGCGCGTACAGATGATCAGATCGAAGCGGTCCGCAAAGGTGCCTATGTTATCTCGGAAGCGGATGGAGAAGCGAAAGCGGTCATCATCGCGGCCGGTTCGGAAGTTAACCTTGCACTGGAAGCGCAAAAGGAACTGCAGGCTGCCGGCACGGCGGTACGTGTGGTATCAATGCCGTCAACCAATGTATTTGACCGCCAGGATCAGGCGTACAAAGACAGCGTCCTGACACCGGGAGTTGTGCGCGTTGCGGTTGAAGCGGGCGTGACCGACTATTGGCGCAAGTATGTAGGCTTGGAAGGAGCTGTGGTAGGTATTGACACCTTCGGCGAATCTGCACCGGGCGGGGAAGTGATGAAGCACTTCGGCTTTACTGCCGAAAATGTAGTCAAGGTCGTTAATAGCGTTCTGTAAAAACTATATTTGTAGTTAGCCCTGTTAAGTTAAGAATAATAGGGCTAACTAATAATAAAAATAGAACTAGTTATATAATAAAGGTAAATTGGGGAGTCCAGACGTGAAGATAAGTAAATTAACCAATGGGTTGTTAGTTTCATTGTTGCTATGTGCCTCTGCGGTTGAAGCAGATAGTGATTATCCTGCAACAGATTTTCAACCAAAAGTAGTTTTTTCAGATGCTGATTATAAGCACACAGGTTCATCTGTGTCGTCAAAAGCTTCTTCGAGCAATGCCGAAGTAAGTGTTGCCGATCCTGCTTATCCTGCAGCAAACTTTCAGCCAGAAGTTTTGTTTGAGGATAAGTCATATAAGCATACGAAAGGCAATGAAGGGAAGTCAATAAGAACTGAATTTGTAAAAAAATATGCTGCAGAGCAAATTGAAGAAAATGCTCCTGCTTCAAGTGAAAGCTCTGATGACTCTTCGATGAGTTTAATCATGGGCTTAGCTGTGCTGGCAATAGCAGGGTTTGTTTTTTATAGTAAAAATTCGATAAAAATACCCGCTGTTAAAAAGAGATTAGTTTCTAAAAAAGCATCTGCACGCAGAGCAGTTGTGGCAGTAAAATCAACAGGTGACGAATCGGCTAGTGGTGTTGCAAAATATTTGGAATCTAAAGTTGGTACAAAGCCAAGCGGTGTGGCAAAATATTTGGAAGATCGCGATAGCTCCCCTGTGAGTGGAGTTGCTAAATATGTGGCAAAGAAAAAAGTTTCTGCTAGATTGGCATCTGTAACTGGAGTAGAAAAATACTTAAAAGACAGAGGATAAGGTAATGGATGAGAATTACTTTATTGGTCTTATTGTTCTTTTTATTCTTAGTTTCGCTATTTTTAAAAAAGATAAGTCATCATCTGAAACCGTTTCTAAAGCAGAAGTTAAATCGAATAGAGATGTTTCTGGTGCGACAGGTGTGGCAAAGTATTTGAGAAACCAAGAAGGTGAGCTGGCGTCAAAAAAAGAGTCTGGTGTTGCAAAATATTTGCAAGCAAAAGAGGCTTTAAATGCTAATAAAGAAGAGAAGTTAGCTATCAGCGGAGTTGCTAAATACTTAGCTAATAAAGAAGAAGCTCCTATCAGTGGAGTCAGTAAATATATGGCTAGACAAGCCGTACATGCAAAAAAAATGGCAAAAGAAAATGTATCTGGAGTGGAAAAATATTTAAATAGCCGTAGCTGATTGAAATATTTTTATATAAAACCTACCTTTTTTTTAGACAAAGCACATACGGATATGTGTCCTTGTCATCCCAAATGTTGTATGCATTGGATTATGCTGACTTTTTAGTTATTCATAATCCAATACATACATATCAATTTTTAATTTTTCTTAGAGGTACTAATACATGGCTAATTTATTAGATCAACTTAAAGCTGTAACAGTCGTTGTTGCTGATACTGGCGACATCAATGCAATTGAAAAATTTACTCCGCGTGATGCAACTACAAATCCTTCGCTTATTACAATGGCTGCTCAAATGCCAGAATATCAGGGAATTGTTGATGATACTTTAAAAGGAGCAAGAGAAACTTTAGGTGCCAATGCTTCAGCTGCTGATGTTGTAACTTTAGCATTTGACCGTTTAGCTGTTTCTTTTGGTCTTAAAATTCTTGAGATTATTCCTGGCCGTGTTTCAACAGAGGTTGATGCTCGACTTTCTTTTGATACCGAGGCTACAATTGCAAAAGGACGTGAAATTATTGCTCAATACGAAGCTGCGGGTATTTCGAAAGACAGAATTCTTATTAAAGTAGCTGCAACTTGGGAAGGTATTCAGGCTGCGGCAGTTCTAGAGAAAGAAGGCATTTCTACAAATTTGACTTTAATCTTTGGTTTACATCAAGCGATTGCATGTGCCGAAAATGGAATTACATTAATTTCGCCTTTTGTAGGGCGTATTCTTGACTGGTATAAAAAAGATACTGGACGGGATTCCTATGAGCCATCTGAAGACCCGGGTGTTGTTTCTGTGACAGCTGTTTATAATTATTACAAAAAATTTGGTTTTAAAACTGAAGTTATGGGTGCTAGTTTCCGTAATATAGGTGAAATTACTGAATTAGCGGGAAATGATTTATTAACAATATCTCCTGGACTTCTTGAAGAGCTACAGGCTACTGAAGGTGATTTACCCATCAAGCTTGATGCTTCTAAAGCTGCTGCAATGGATATTACTGAAATCCATGTTGATAAAGCCACTTTTGATTCAATGCATGCTGCAGACCGTATGGCTACAGATAAACTGGCTGAAGGTATTGAAGGCTTTGAAAAAGCATTAATTGCTTTAGAGGAATTATTGACTGATAGATTGGCTTCTATAGAAGCGTAAGTCGATTTAAAAAGCAGTTTTGATGTGAAAACCGAAACTGCTTAGAATATTTTCAAATTAAACAGATTTAGACTATGTCACAAAAAATATTAGATGTTGTAAAACCAGGTGTTATTTCAGGCGATGATGTTCAAAAAGTCTTTGAAATATGCAAAGAAAAAAGCTTTGCATTGCCAGGTGTAAACTGTATCAATACAGATTCAATTAATGCGGCTCTTGAAGCGGCTGCGAAAGTAAAAGCACCTGTTATTATTCAGTTTTCTAATGGTGGTGCCGCTTTTGTTGCTGGTAAAGGTCTTAAGTTAGAAGGTCAGGGTAATGCCATATTAGGTGCCATTTCTGGCGCTAAACACGTCCATAATGTCGCTGAAGCTTATGGTGTCCCAGTTATTCTTCATACGGATCACTGTGCCAAGAAACTGCTTCCTTGGCTTGACGGGTTGCTTGATGCAGGAGAAGAGTTCTTTAAAGAAACGGGCAAGCCATTATACAGCTCACACATGATTGATTTATCTGAAGAGCCTTTAGAAGAAAATATTGCGTTATGTGCAAAATATCTAGAGCGTATGGATAAGATAGGCATGACTCTTGAAATTGAACTGGGTTGTACAGGGGGGGAAGAGGACGGTGTTGATAACACTGGAATGGATAAAGCTGATTTATATACTAAGCCAGAAGAAGTTGCCTATGCTTATGAAGAATTAAGCAAAATAAGCCCTCGTTTTACAATTGCTGCCTCTTTTGGTAATGTGCATGGTGTGTACAAGCCGGGTAACGTTGAATTAACTCCGACAATCCTTCGTGACTCACAGGTATATGTTTCTGAAAAATTCAATGTACCAGCTAACACATTAACTTTTGTATTCCATGGCGGTTCAGGTTCTTCTGAAGCAGAAATAAAAGAATCTATTGGGTATGGTGTTGTTAAAATGAATATCGATACTGATACTCAGTGGGCAACATGGGAAGGTATTATGAACTTTTATAAAGCTAATGAAGCTTATCTACAAGGTCAAATTGGAAATCCTGACGGTGAAGACAGCCCTAATAAAAAATACTATGATCCACGTGTATGGCAGCGTGCAGGTGAAGTAGCAATGGCTGCACGTTTAGAGCAAGCTTTCTCTGATTTAAATGCAGTAAATACTTTGTAATATGTGTTTTTTTAAGGATGGTCTAATTTAGGGTCAGGCTTATATGAAAAAGGCCGATTCAGAAAACTGAATCGGCCTTTTTTAGTTTTCTGGTAAATATTTTATGTTTGTGTTAAGAGGTTTTCAGAAAATGAGAAAACACGTATTGACAGATGTATACAGATGATCAACGACTAGAGCTTATAATTGTCATGATGACAAAAGAAAAGTATTGCCAACCATTTCTTAATCTAAGATTAGAAGAAAATTATATCGATTGTATGTAAATACAAGGGTAGCTCGATTTACCCTTTGGCAATTTTTGTCGCAGTTCTTTTTGCCTTAAAAAAATCGAGTATTAGGCTAGAGCATTCCTCCTCAAGTACTCCTCCGTCCCAAGTTACCTTATGATTCAAAAAAGAGGCCTCAGCAAGGCTTAAAGCATTGCAGACTGCGCCACGCTTTGGGTCAGAAGCACCGAAGACTAAGCGCTTGATTCTGGCATGAGATATCGCACCCATGCACATCACGCAAGGTTCCAAAGTAACATAAAGAGTGCAGGCAATTAGCCGATAATTCTCCAGAATACTGCCGGCACTACGTATTGCCACCATTTCAGCATGAGCCGTTGGGTCATTGCTCAGTATCGGCACATTCCAGCCTTCAGCAATGTATTGGTTTCCCTTGACTAAGACTGCGCCAACGGGAACTTCTCCTTGCTCTTCTGCTCTTTGAGCAAGCCGGATTGCATGACGCATCCACTGTTCATCTTGACTGTCCACTGTAAACTATCACTACCATTAAGTTAAGGAAAAATGTAGGCTGAGGGGCGCTACTTGGATGCAGAAGGTATAGCATCGCTAGCATAGTCGGTAACGACCTATCTGGTTTATTCCCATTCTATCGTAGCGGGGGGTTTTCCTGATATATCGTAACAAACTCGTGAAATGCCCGACACTTCATTAATAATTCTACGCGAAATCAAATCCAGAAATTCATATGGCAAATGTGCCCAGCGTGCAGTCATAAAATCGACTGTTTCAACAGCCCGTATAGCAATAACATAGTCATATCGGCGACCATCCCCCATCACGCCGACTGATTTCACAGGTAAAAATACTGCAAAAGCCTGGCTAACCTTGTCATAAAGGTCGTTTGCATAAAGTTCTTCGATAAAAATGGCATCCGCCTGGCGCAATAAGTCGGCATACTCTTTTTTAACCTCACCTAGAATTCTAACTCCTAGCCCCGGCCCAGGGAATGGGTGACGAAAAACCATATCTGCAGGCAAACCTAATTCTAACCCCAGCTTTCTGACCTCATCTTTAAATAATTCACGCAGAGGCTCAACCAGCTTTAATTTCATATCTTCTGGAAGGCCTCCAACATTATGATGCGATTTAATCAAATGTGCCTTGCCTGTTTTAGATCCAGCCGATTCAATTACATCTGGATATATGGTTCCTTGCGCCAGCCATTTTGCATCTGTTAGTTTTTCTGATTCTTCATCAAATATTTCTATAAATAGATTGCCAATTATTTTACGCTTGATTTCTGGGTCAGTAACTCCTTGCAAAGCATCCAAATAACGCTGCTCAGCATCAATCCTAATGACATTGACCCCCATATGCTCTGCAAACATTGCCATTACCTGATTGCCTTCATTTAAACGCAGCAAACCAGTATCAACAAATACGCAGGTTAATTGGGCTCCTATTGCTTTGTGCAATAAAGCGGCAACAACCGATGAGTCTACCCCGCCTGACAAACCTAAAACAACCCGATCTGTCCCAACCGACTCGCGTACAAAATGAATGCTTTCCTCAATGATGTTGCTTGACGTCCACAAAGCATCGCAGGCACAAATATCTCTTGCAAAACGCTTTAGGATTCGGCCACCCTGCTTTGTATGTGTGACTTCAGGATGAAACTGCAAACCATAAAAGGCTTTGTCTTCATTAGCAATACCTGCAATCGGTGCACCTTCAGAGCTGCCTATAAGCTTAAACCCTGCAGGCAATACGACAACCCGGTCACCATGGCTCATCCATACATCTAATAAACCATAGCCTTCTGGAGAGGTATGGTCTTCAATATCTTTCAATAATTTAGAATGTCCCCGAGCCCTGATTTTTGCATAGCCAAATTCTCGGTGATCAGATGATTCAACTTTACCGCCCATTTGCTCGGTCATGGTCTGCATACCATAGCAAATGCCCAGGACCGGAACCCCTAATTCAAAAACAATCTGCGCAGCTCTTGGTGTTTCATCGCTAGTGACACTTTCTGGGCCTCCTGACAGAATAATCCCTCTAGGTGAGAACTGTTTAATTTCCTCGTCGCTACTTTCACAGGAAAATATTTCACAGTAAACGCCAATTTCACGAATTCTTCGAGCGATTAACTGCGTATATTGAGAGCCAAAATCCAAAATTAGGATTTTATGCGAATGAATATCTGCTGATTTGTGCTGATTCATAGTGTCACCTATATTCTTAAAACGAATTGGGGCTCCAAGGAGCTCCAATAGATAATTTATTTATAATAAATTTAACTGACCTGATAATTAGGCGCTTCTTTAGTGATGGTCACATCATGCACATGACTTTCTCGCATTCCAGCACTTGTCACTCGTACGAACTGAGCTTTGTCATGCATTTTTTCTATGTTGTGACTGCCGGTATACCCCATGCTGGATTTAATTCCCCCTAATAACTGATGAATAATGGCCAGTACACTGCCTTTATAAGGTACACGGCCTTCAATTCCTTCTGGAACCAGTTTTTCAATATTGTCACTCTCTTGAAAATAACGGTCACTGGAACCTTGTTGCTGAGACATGGCTCCTAAGGAACCCATGCCGCGATATGACTTATACGAACGACCCTGGAAGAGTTCCACTTCGCCAGGCGCTTCATCTGTACCAGCAAACAGGCCTCCTAGCATAATGGTATGAGCTCCTGCAGCCAGAGCTTTAGCTACATCCCCCGAATAGCGGATGCCACCGTCAGCAATAAGAGGCACACCAGTCCCCCTGAGTGCATCGGCCACATTGCTGACAGCTGTAATTTGCGGAACGCCAACACCAGCAACGATTCGGGTAGTACAAATTGACCCGGGGCCTATACCAACCTTAACTCCATCAGCACCAGCTTTAACTAATGCCTGGGCAGCTTCAGCAGTTGCAATATTGCCCCCAATTACCTGTAGATCAGGATAATTCTTTTTTACCCAGCGCACTCTATCTAAAACACCTTGAGAGTGGCCATGTGCAGTGTCAACAATAATTACATCAACGCCAGCATTAACCAGTGCGGCAACACGTGCCTCGGTCTCTTTTCCGGTGCCTACGGCGGCGCCTACTCTTAGCCTTTCCTGTTCGTCTTTACAGGCATGGGGGTAGTCTTTTGCTTTCTGAATATCTTTTACAGTAATCATTCCGCATAAATGAAACGCATCATTGACAACTAAAATCTTTTCTATCCGATGTTCATGCAGCAAAGAGATCGCCACCTTATGATCCGCTGGCTCATTAATCGTAATCAGTCTGTCTTTAGGCGTCATTACCGAGGTAACTTTTTCATCCAGCCGCGTTTCAAAACGCAGATCACGGCTGGTGACAATGCCGACTAAATCATCACCGTCAACAACAGGGACACCAGAAATATTTTTAGATTTAGTCAACTCGATTACCTCTCTGACAGTTACATCAGACGATACAGTAATAGGGTTCTTGATAATCCCGCTTTCATATTTTTTTACATTCCTAACTTCCTGAGCCTGCTCCTCAATGGTCATGTTTTTATGAACAATGCCTATTCCGCCTTCCTGGGCAATGGCAATGGCAAACCGTGCTTCGGTTACTGTATCCATAGCCGCCGAAACCAAAGGGATGTTAAGTGATATTCCACGGGTCAATTTTGTTTTCAATTCAACTTCCCGTGGCAATACTGTCGAATGCGCCGGCACCAATAACACATCATCAAACGTGAGCGCTTCCTGAATAATTTGCATGAACCAACCTACCAAAAATCTTAAATTAACCGATAATTATAGCATTTATTGGACCTTAAAATAACAAAAACTGTAATCCACCAATTGCATTTCATATAATAGTAAGAAACTCTATGCGAATTCATTCTTATCAAAGGTTCAGTACACATTAAGTAAAAACCTGTACTATCATTATTCATATCAGTTTAATTTAGAGAATTATCATGAAAAAAATAGCAAGTCTCACTTTAGCCGTTACTTTAATTTCTGGCTGCGCCATCGACCCTTATACCGGCGAAGAAAAAGTTGCCAATTCAGCATGGGGTACAGCAATAGGTGCCGGTGTCGGCGCTGGCGTCGGCGCCCTTGCTGGCGGTGGCAAAGGGGCCTTGATTGGAGCAGGTGCAGGAGCTGCAGTCGGTGCTGGCGCAGGCTATTATATGGATAGACAGGAGGCACAATTACGCGCCCGTCTTGAAGGCACCGGAGTTAGGATTCAGCGACAGGGCGACAGCCTTAAATTAATTATGCCCGGAAACATTACATTTGCTACAGACTCGGCCAATATCAATGGAAATTTTTATCCGATCTTAGACTCTGTCGGCACAATCTTAAGAGAATTTAACAATACCAGCATTAATATTTCCGGCTATACCGACTCTACTGGTAGCGACACTCACAATCAGCTGTTATCTGAAGACAGGGCAAACAGTGTTGCCAGCTATATAGTCAGAGCAGGCGTTCAGCATGGACGCATTCAATCACGTGGCTTTGGGGAGCGCTATCCTATTGCATCGAATGACACTGCCATGGGACGTTCACAAAACCGTCGTGTAGAAATCAGTATTCGCCCACGATAAATAAGGCTCAAAGAAGTTTCACAAGCCTTTTTTTTCTGGCAACAAGCAACCGGTTTTTCTACCCAGCCATCATTTTAAAAGCCATTAAAAACAGCACTATCGAAAAATACTTTTTTAATTTTTTTGCTGGCAAATTATTTGCCAATTTTGCACCAATGGGGGCGGTTACAATACTGCAAATAATTATTCCTGCCAATGCAGGCAAATAGACATAGCCGGCACTCCATTCGGGCAGAAAAGCATTGTCCCTGCCTAAGACTGCATAAACAATCGTTCCAGAGATGGCAATAGGCAATCCGCAGGCACTGGAAACTGCAACTGCATTTTTCATCGGCAACTGTCTTCCTAGTAAATAGGGGACAGTTAACGTGCCGCCACCAATACCTAGAATGGCAGATAAAAAGCCAATGACATTTCCCGCCCAATAATCAATCCATTGCTCAGGCCTTTTCGATTTGCTACTTGGTTTTGGGGGTAAAGCCATTCGAATGCCAACATAAACTAAGTAACTGATAAAAAAATACTTTAAGGTGTCGGAATTAATAAAGTCTGCAGCAATTGCCCCTACGCCCGCACCAAACAAAATTCCAGGGCTTAACCTTGCTACGCTTCCCCATTTAATATTACCCAGCTTAAAGTGAGTGGATATTGAGGCTATTGAAGTAAATATAATTGTTGCCAAGGAGGTTGCAATTGCCATAATCATAACTGCCTCACCCGGAAAATGATGTGCCGAGAACAGCCAAACCAGTGCAGGTACAATCACCACGCCACCGCCTAAACCGAACAGTCCCGCTAGCAAACCAGCAGCGAGACCCAAAATCATACTGAATAAAAATAGTTCCGACATTGTTTTACCCTGTTAAAATTCTATCTTGACAAAAAACTTATAAATAAAATGAAAGCATTTTTGGTTGGCGGTGCAGTTAGAGAGTCCCTGTTAAACCTACCAGTTAAAGATAAAGACTGGGTCGTTATTGGGGAAACGCCTGAATCTATGATTAAACAGGGGTTTCTGCCTGTCGGAAAAGATTTTCCTGTGTTTTTGCACCCACAGACACGTGATGAATATGCGCTTGCCCGTACAGAACGCAAAACAGCGCCTGGCTATAAAGGCTTCACTATTCACGCCTCGCCTGAAATCACCCTGGAAGAGGACCTTGTTCGCAGGGACTTGACTATTAATGCAATGGCAATGGATGAACAGGGTAGCATTTTTGACCCCTATCATGGCAAAGAAGACCTTAAAAACCGCATTTTTCGTCATGTCTCCCCTGCCTTTAGCGAAGATCCCGTCAGAATTCTGCGGATAGCTCGCTTTGCAGCCCGTTATTCCCACCTAGGCTTTACCATTGCAGAGGAAACCCAGGCGCTAATGAAACAGATGGTTGCTAAAGGCGAAACTGATCACTTGGTCGCTGAACGCGTTTGGGCTGAGCTAGTTAAAGCATTATCCGAGAAAACACCTGCAGCATTTTTTTATACATTAAAAGATTGCAATGCCTTGCAACCTATTTTTCCCGAAATCTATCAGTTATTTGGTGTGCCTCAGCCCGAAAAATACCACCCGGAAATTGATACAGGCATTCATAGCTTGCTGAGCCTTGAACAGGCCTGTCTATTGTCGTCAAAACCTGAAGTGAGATTGGCAGCCCTATTGCATGATTTAGGCAAAGCAGTCACCGATAAAAGCAAATGGCCTAGCCATCGTGGCCATGAGCAGATTGGGCTGCCTCTTCTTGAGCAGTTCTGCAAAAGACTGCGTATCCCCAAACATTATAAAACATTGGCTATCCAAGTAATGCGTTACCACACACACTGCCATCGCTGTTTTGAATTGAAGGCATCAACTTTGACGGATATGCTCAGCTCGTTAGGCGCATTTAAAGCCGAAAGCGCCACACTTAAAGACTTTGTACTTGCCTGTGAGGCGGATTGCAAAGGTCGAACGGGATTGGAGAATACCACCTATCCACAGGCAGCCTTTTTACTATCCGTCGCAGAAGCTGGCTGTAAAATTGACACCTCAATTATTTTAAATAGCAATTTGGAAGGGGAAAAAATAGGCAATGCCATTCGCCAGCTCAGGATCAGTGCAATTAAAAGCCACTTAAAAGCAGAATAGTACAGCAATCCATATGTGCATCCATAAATTTTATCTGACTAAAACACCATTTGATTACGGTTTTGTATGGATGGTCAAGAAAAAAACTAAAGGGTAGGCGGTTCAAAGCTGAGTGCTTTATTATTAATACTGTCTGGCTGTTCAGGTTTTATAATAGACATCACATTCTTTTCTATCTGATTTTCCTCAGTAAGCCATATTAACAGGCCATAATAGCTTCGAATATTTTCTACATAATTCACGGGCTCATTGCCTCTGGCATAGCCGTGTTTGGTTTTTTTGTACCATTTCTCTTTACTCAGCAGTGGTAAAGATGATTTTACATCCAGCCATTTATCTGGGTCGCGATTGCGAAGCTGAGTTAATATCCTCGCATCTTCTAGATGCCCGAATCCGACATTATAAGAAGCTAGGGCAAACCAAGTTCTGTCGGGCTCTGGGATTCGTTTAGGAATCTTTTTAAGTCGCTGTTTAAAATACAAAGTCCCGCCAGAAATGCTTTGTGCGGGGTCGGTTCTATCTGTAAGCCCCAGTTGACTGGCTGTTGCCTGGGTTAGCATCATCAGCCCTTTTACACCTGTCGGCGAGGTGGCATCAGGATTCCAGTGAGACTCCTGGTAGCTGATGGCGGCAAGCAGTCTCCAGTCAATATTGTACTTGCCACCTTCCATCTTGAATAAGGACTCATAATTTGGCAGTCGGGTTTGAAGGTGCAGGCGAAATGTACAATTGCCGACATAGCTTAGGTTTCCAGAATTCCCATAATATTTCTCAAGCAAATGATCAAGAGTTTTATCCTGCTTTATTTTATCAAAAAAAACAGAGACTTCATCAGAAAGGCTTTTATCTTGAGATAGAGGGAAAGCCCAGGCGAGCTGGCGAGGTTCTGTAATATCAAAAGCAACATTAAGTTTTGGGTAAAAGCGTTTAATCGCACTAACTTGATGTGAGTCGGCAATAGTGTAGTCAATTAGGCCTTCATTAACTAAGTACATCAAACCATCAGTGTTTAATTCAGTATTGATATTCCAGTTAAGCGATGGGTGCTCTAGCTGCAATTCCCGCAAACTGCCGATATAGCTGCTGCCTTTGACGACCTCAAGAATCCCCCTGCTTAGGTCAGTTATCAGTTTAGGCTTTTTTTTTCCGGAACGATACACAACCTGCTCTGTTATATTTTGGTAGGGAGGGGAAAAACGTAGGGCCTTTTTGCGGTTTTGTGTAATGGTAAGCCCTGCTGCTGCAAGGTCGGCTTTTCCAGCAGAGAGCTGTTCTAAAATTTCATTTAAGGTGTCGGGGGTAATGAAATTAACCTTTACATCTAAGTGTTGGGCAAATAGCATGATGAGATCATATTCCAGCCCAGCCTCTCCTTCTGCACCAATATAATAGGTAGTTGGAGAAAGGCGGGTAAGTACGTTTAGGGTGCCTTCATACCGAATCTGTTCAAGCTTGGAAAAGCCAAAATGTGAAGCGTTATAATTATCACAGGCAGTAACTGCTGCCAATATAATAAGGCTGACAAAGAAAGCGAGTCTATTTTTCGGCAATTTATTAACCTATGTTCCGGTTATTCAGGTCTTTGTCCTAAAAGTTAGGAAGAGTATTGTTCGTCGCGTAGTTTTTTATAGGTGTTGATCAATGTATTGGTAGATGAGTCGTGTGATCTTATGTTTTCACCGCTTTTTAGTTCTGGAAGAATGGCTTTAGCCAATACTTTTCCTAGTTCAACTCCCATTTGATCAAATGAATTTATATTCCAGATAACGCCTTGAGAAAAGATTTTGTGCTCATAAAAAGCGAGCAGGGTTCCCAATGTGCGCGGGGTGAGCTTTTTATATAGAAAAGAATTGGATGGCTTGTTGCCAGGAAAAACCTTAGACATAACTAAGAGAGGGTTTGAGTTGCCGATATCGATTTCAACCTCTTGTTTGGTTTTTCCGTTCATCAGCGCTTCTGGCTGAGCTAAAAAATTAGAAATTAGAATGTCATGGTGTACTGGTGAATCATAGTGCCCCTGAGCGGCCGCTAAAAAGTCACAGGGGATCATCTTTGTGCCTTGGTGTATTAGCTGAAAAAAAGCATGCTGGCCATTGGTTCCAGGTTGGCCCCAAATGATAGGGCCTGTATCGTAATCTGTCTGCTTGCCGTCAACAGTTATTGATTTGCCGTTACTTTCCATGTCGCCTTGCTGAAAATAATCGGCAAAGAAATAAAGCGACTGGTCGTAGGGAAGAAGGCAGTGGGATTCCGCTTTGAAGAAATTATTATACCAAATGCCTAATAGGGCCATGGTGACCGGTATGTTTTTCTCTAGCGGTGTGTCGCGAAAGTGCTGGTCTGCAAGGTGAGCTCCCATAAGCAGTTCTTCAAAATTATCCATACCAATAGCAATAGCGATTGACAGGCCAATTGCTGACCACAGCGAATAGCGTCCACCTACCCAGTCCCAGAATTCAAACATGTTTTCAGTATCAATGCCAAATGCCTCAACATTTTTTTTGTTGGTAGAAATGGCTACAAAATGTTTTGTAATGGCTGACTTGTCAAAAGCAGAATTTAATAGCCATTTACGTGCTGTATGCGCGTTGGTCATGGTCTCTTTGGTGTTAAAGACTTTTGATGCAATTAAAAATAGCGTTGTCTCAGGATTTAAACGTTTTAATGTTGTAATTATGTCTGTCTGGTCAACATTAGAAACAAAGTGAGATGTTAGATTGGGGGTGGAATATGGCTCAAGTGCTGTTGTAACCATTTTGGGACCCAAGTCAGACCCGCCGATGCCGATGTTGACGACATCCGTGATAGGCTTGTTGGTATAGCCTCTCCATTCCCCAGACCTAACCTTTTCAGAGAATATGCGCATTTTAGCAAGCACCCTGTTAACCTCCGGCATAACATTTTTGCCGTCTGTGTAAATGGGGGTGTTGCTCCTGTTTCGGAGTGCGGTATGTAGAACGGCCCTGTTTTCAGTGGTGTTGATGATCTCTCCGGAAAACATCGCCTTGGTTTTTTCAACAAGATTGGCTTGTTTGGCAAGGTTGTGCAGAAGAGGGAGCGTATCTGCAGTAATTCTGTTTTTAGAAAAATCAAAAAGAATGTCGTTAAAGTTTAGAGAGAGGTTGTTGTGGCGATCTTTGTCACTAGCAAACTGTTCTTTTATAGATAGGCTGCCAATTTCTTTGTGGTGCTGCTTAAGGGCTATCCATTCGGAAGAGCTGCGTAATGAAGGCATTATTAAATTCCAGGCATAGTAAATGATAGTGAGCAGTCTACGAAAAGACGCTTGAATTGGCAAATATAATTAATCAAAAAACTGTATTAGCATTAATTAAAGTTATGATATAGAATGCTAGGCGATGCATATCAATGTCGATGCTTAATCTTTCTTTGCAGGCCTTGATGTGCTAAAGTTGGATATTGTTTTAATAGCACAAAGTGTAATGTTATTAATTGACGAACAATACATAAAATTATAATTAAAAAAACTGGAAGGTGTCATGAATAAAAAACAAATTTTAAAAAAGAGTTTCCTTGGTCTTCTAGGGTTATTGTTTTCATCCGTACTATGGGCGCATGGTGGTGCTGCCGGTACAGATACAGATCAGTGTAAGTTTGAATTAGAGCCTGACCATTGGATTCACTATACTGCATACCAATCTAATTCTTATCCTGGCGATGAGTTTTGCGGAAGTCTTCCTGATGTAGATGCAATGACTCAATTGGTTTTCGATTATCAGGATGTTAAATATCGTAATATGGCGGTTGAGTTTGAAGTGACTAAAGAACCTGAAGGAACTAGAGTTTTCTTTCAGGATGCTAAAAAACATAAGTCGGGAACCGTTGTTTTAACATTGCCAAATGGCGTGCCAGAACCTGGTAAATACCTTATTCATATTACGCTGCATAAACCTGACGGCGGAAGACTTGATGCCCATATGAGCTTTAGAGCGGGAACGGGTGCTCCAACCAGTACTACGAATTTAATTATGTACATAGTTGCCCTATTAGCTGGACTGTATATTTTTTATCTTTCAAATGAAGGTTTTAAAAAGAAAGTCGATGCATATTTCAAAGATGCAACAAGCCTTAAATAAGTGTTAGCGAAAGGTATATAAAATGCAAAAAAAACCCCTAAGTATTCTTTTGGGTGCTGCTGTTGTTCTGATGCCAATATTGGCATCAGCTGCAGTAGAATTGCCTAAGACAATAAACGTAGATAAAGGTGAAGTTGAGGCTATTTGCAGTAGTGCCAATGATCCTGAATGGCGCAAGGCTCAGACAATTGAGGGTGTAAAAATTCAAGAGTCTTTGCGCTGTGCTCCTGATAATCCCGCACAAATTGCAGCAGAAGTAAAAGGAACCAATAATCTTTCAATGGAGACATTGATGAATACCTATTATGCTGCTGATGCAATTATAAAGAAAAATGATATGGACGGGGATGGTGATCCCGATCTTATCATTATTAAATTAGAAGTGGCTGAACTGAATGGGCACTCTCCTGATTTTGATGGCTTGGTTCCAACATTTGATATAGCGCCAGGTATTCAGCCCGGGATGTGGGTGTTTGCTCCTAAATCTCGTGGTATGGCGACCAACAGTTTTGTTGGAACCGATGCGAACCCTCTTTTGAGAGCGCCGTCACCGCCTATTCGGGTTGAGCAAGGCGATATTGTCTGGATACAATTAGAAAACAGTCATTATTTTCCGCATACTATTCATTTGCATGGTGTTGATCATCCTTGGGTCGACAGTTCTGGAGAAGGGAATGACGGCGTTCCTCAAACGAGTGATAAGTTCGTTTTGCCGGGACAAAGTAAGACCTATGAAATACGTCCTCGACAGCCAGGTACTTTTGTTTATCATTGCCATGTGCAAACACATGTACACTTAGCAATGGGACTGGTTGGTATGTTTATTGTTGAAGAAAACAGACCGAATAACTGGGTACAAACTTTCAATGTTGGCGGTGGCCAGGTTAGGCATCCATCAAAGGCAATCCTTGAAGATTATGACAGCGAATATGATTTGCATTATCACGCAATGGATAATGAATTGCATAGCATTATCCAGAAATACAATGATCCTCGCCTGATCGCTAAAAAAATGAATCGCGAATATGATATGACCGACGCAACAGAGGATTATCATACTTTGAATGGCCGGTCTTTCCCTTATACATTAAGAGAGTCTATTATTGTTGCCGAACCTGATAAGAATATTAAGTTAAGAATGTTTAACAGTTCTGGTGAGCTGATGGCCATACATACTCATGGACATAAAGCAACGATTACTCATTATGATGGTGTAAAGCAAAACCCAATTGCACAGATTATGCGTGATGTATACAATATTGCTCCGGCACAGCGCAATGATTTAAGAATCAGTACCGTTGATGATGGCTTACATAGCTATGGTGAAGGTATTTGGATTTTTCATGACCATCGAGAAAAGGGAATTACAACTAACGGTATGAATCCTGGCGGTAATGTCAGTGCTTTGGTTTATAAAAAATACTTGAATGAAGTAGGTATGCCAATGGGAATAGGGGAAAGTGTAGAACCTTTATTTACTAAGAAATTTCAAGATAGGAAATTCCCCGTATGGCAAAATATTGATCCTTGGAATAGTCTTGGCGAAATTAATGGAAAGGGCTATAAGGCTCCGCCAGCAGGCACTCCTATGGCTGTAGAGACAGGTCCAAAGTCATTAAAAACCATTTTAGAAGAAGAGGCCAACGTCTCTGTAGATGCCGAAAACGGATCTTTTAGTAATTTTATATTGGGTTTGATTCTTGGCATTGCCATGTATTTATTGTTCCTGAATCGTGAAAAGATTATGGCAATGGTTTCATCTAAAGGGGGGAACTAATATGCAAAAGTTACTTTTAACGGCAATATTAGCTCTAACAATCTCTTCTTCAGCGTTTGCTGAAAAAGAGTTTATGAATCATACCAGCCTGATGGATCATGGCGATGGCCATTTTATGGATATGGATGGCGGCATGATAATGGGGCAGAATACTGATACTTTGCCTGGTGGCTGCGATAAAATTGCGGCAACTGAAGAAATTACTGTTCATGCCGGGCATAAGTATTCTGAAAAATTCCCGGGCAGAATGTATGCCTTTGATATACAGGAATATCAGTTTAAACCGTGTACAAAGCTAACGGTTCATTTCATTAATGATGATAATATTCGACATCAGTGGATGATGCATGGTCTGCCTAAGTATTTATATCCAAAAGGAATGTTTCATATGGAATTAACAGGCCCAGGTAAAATATCTGGCACCTTGATTTTCCCCCCTAATGATAAAACCTACCTGGTTCATTGTGATATTTCTCAGCACATGGAAAAGGGTATGAAAGCTCAGCTGAAAATTGGCAAAGGCAGTGGCGATTTGCCAAGTATACCAGGTGTAACAGCAAATGTTATTCAGGATGATTACAGTGATAGCATTCCTGAAAAAGATGTCAAAAAGCCAATGACTGCTAAGGAAAAAAAGGCTGCCAGTGCTGTTGCAGCTTCTGAGAATGAATCTGTTATTTCAGGTGTATTGATTATTGGACTGGCTGCTGGTTTGGTTCTCGCCCCATTGCTATCGAAGAGATTTAAAGGCATGGCTGTCGGCGAAATTGTTAGTGCCATTTTTGAAATGATTGCAAAGGGTATTGGTATTGTTACAAAGTTAATAATGGGATTGATTAAAATTATTTCACCTAATAAGACATAACTTGATAGTATAAAGAGAGCCCCTGAAGTTGTTTTATTTCAGGGGTTTTTTTATGGGAAAAATAAATGCAGGAAGAGCTGGTAAGTTTCTGGGGGCTGTTTTTAAGTGCCTTTATTTCGTCAACTATTGCACCTGGCGGGTCTGAAGCAGTATTGGCGTATATGGTTTCAGCAGGGGGATTTAAAACGGAAGGGCTGGTGTTAATTGCAACCATTGGAAATACTCTAGGAGCCTTGACTACCTGGCTTCTTGGTATATTGGCCGCCAGGAAGTTTTCAATGGAAAATGTGCTGTCAGAAAAAAAGAAAAAGGCATTGAACATTGTTAAACGCTGGGGGGTATGGGCTTTGTTTTTTTCCTGGCTGCCTATAGTTGGAGATGGGTTATGCTTTGCAGGTGGCTGGTTGAGGCTGCCTTTTTTGATTTCATGCATTGCTATTTTTATAGGGAAGGCATTAAGGTATATATTTGTAGCTTTTGTTTTTATTTAATTTTTGAAAAGCTTTTTGACAGCTTGCCCTAGTAAAATGATTGGGTATAAAGAGGTTTTATGTTTAGATATTTTCCTGAAGTTGATATTGAAGTCATTCATAAGCAGCGAGATTATTATATTATCGCTTTTGCTTTCATTGCAGTGGCTTTATGTTTTTTGATCGATTCTGTAGCAAATATTGAATTGCAATATGCGCTGGGTATAGCGGGATGGGCATCATTGATATTTATACTTCAAGGGGAGTGTAAATATGTGAGGGCACAGGTCTTTGTTGCAGTAACATTTGCCACAATAGGCGAGAATTTTGCCTCCATTTATATGTCAGGCTATACTTATCGGCTAGAAAACCTTCCATGGTTTGTTCCGCCTGGACATGGGCTGGTTTATTTGACTGCAATAGTCATAGGCCGTACTGATCTGTTTTTAAAGTATGCTAGAACAATTGCCGCTTTTGTGGTTTTAGTGGGAGGTACTTGGGCTATATTGGCATTTACTGCTGTTATTGGGCGAGAAGATGAAGTCGGTACCCTTTTATTTTGTATCTATTTATTATTTTTATTTAAAGGACGTTCACCGATGGTGTATTTAGGTGCCTTTTTTATTACCACATGGGTAGAATTGATCGGAACATCTTTAGGAACATGGAATTGGGCTGCTATTGATCCTGCCACAACTTTAACGCAGGGGAATCCTCCAAGTGGTGTGGCGGCCTGGTATTGTCTTGTTGATGCTGTCGCTATGGGCTTTGCGGTTCCGGTGATGCGGAGGACAAAAAAAGTGTTAAAATTCTTGAGGATAAAAAAAGATACCGTGGGTAACTTACTTCCCCCTTTGAAAAAGGGGGATTAAGAGGGGGTTTACAAAAAGAGAGTAGGCATTACGGCTTTATAGCAGTAAAAATTCCATACTCAACTAACTGGTCAGTAAAAAGTCTATGCTGAGCAATTCCCACTTTAAAGTTGGCTGTTTGAGCTTTGGATCGCAGTCCCAGCCACTGGGTTAGCATTTGCACAGGTTTTAAACGCTTGGCGACTTTAAACATATAATCAGCGGAAGGCAAAGTTTCGGCTGTTATGTCTTTATATAAAATATTAGAAAAATGCTTCTGCTCTAATAGCTGAGTAAACTCATCTCGGGAACATAAGTTAGGCACCGCCCAGCCATTTAGGCAGGTCACAATGTCTTGCCATTCATCATCAGAAAATTCACGGCGGGTAATAAATCCATCGCAAATAACAATTTTTCCTCCCGGACGAAGGAGTCGAAAAGCTTCTTTCAAAAATTCACCTTTATTTAAGGCGTGACAGACACTTTCAAGTCCCCAAATAACATCAAAGGACTCATCCTGAAATGGTGTGGCACAAAAATCTGAAACTTGAAAGTCAGTTTTATCAGCAACACCTTGGCGTTTGGCATGCTGAGCAGCATATTCTGTTTGCTGTCTGCTAATGGTTATCGCAGTCATCTGATTGCCATGCTGTTTTGCCATCCAGATTGAGCTGCCTCCAATACCGCAACCAGCATCCAATACATGATCAGTAGGAGAGATATTCGCTAAATCATAAAGAACCTGATTCTTATTAATTAATGCCTGGTGATGTGATTTGGTGTTTTTGTCCCAGTAGCCATAGTGCAAAGCAAGGTTTTCTTTGTTGCACCAAGCAAATAAGTAATCATGGTAGCAATCATCGTAGTGCTTTTCTGCATCGGCTTTAAGCTTATCTGCTGATAATTCAGTGTCCTTGCGTAAAGTGCTGCTACGGTAATCATTGTTTGGTTCCAAATATTGCATTGTTATTTTTTGTTAGGAGGTTTTATGTATTATTGTATTACATTTTATTAATTGGTATCGCTTAAGCTGGCTTTTTAGCATCCTGATAGAGTAGTATTGCATAGGTTATTATGAAAAAATTAAAGAGGATATTATGGAACGTCGTAATTTTATAGGTTTAAGTATCGCTGGCATAAGTGCTGGTTTAATTCCATCCACTTCTGCTTTTGCTAAAAACAAAGAGAAAAATATGGCTGGAGGAGTGTTTTATACAAAGCAAAACCCAGGGCGTTGGAGTAAAAAAATAGCGGGGCACTTGCCTAATATTAGTATTGAAAACTCAAATGGAAAAGTAACTGTACAGGTTGTAACCGCACATGGAATGGATGGCTATACGCATTATATAGTTAAACATGTGTTGCTGGATGAAGATTATAATTTTCTTGATGAGAAAATGTTTGACCCAACAAAAGATAAAGCGCCTATTTCAACTTTTGAGTTGAAAAATTACAAAGGAAAAGTTTATGCATTGAGTATGTGTAATAAACATGATGTCTGGATTAATGAAGCAATGATTTAGTTTTTTTGATTGTCGATAGCAGCGTAATCTTTTGACAAAATTGACTGATAGAAACTTATACTATTGATCGTATGTGTATAACCTTATGTTGCAGAGGAAGTGGCGGGCGGTCAATATTTTTTAGGGCTAAGCCTATTCTAAATTAATATGCAGAGTGAAAGATGGATAGGTTATCAGTTGTAATCATTACAAAAAATGAAGAAGACTTTATTTTAGATGCGATAGAGTCAGTGCAATTCGCAGATGAGGTTATAGTCCTTGATAGTTGTTCTCATGATAAAACATGTGAGATTGCCATAGAGTTCGGTGCAAAAGTATTTACAGGCGAGTGGCTTGGTTATGGGGCTCAAAAAAATAAAGCAGTTTCTTTAGCCTCTAATGACTGGGTGTTTGTTTTAGATGCTGATGAAAGAGTTACAAAAAAATTAGCAATTGAAATTACTCAAATGATGGAGCAAAAGACAAAGCCTGTAGCTTTCTATGTGGCAAGATTAAACTATTTTTTCGGAAAGGAAATACGAGGCTGTGGGTTATATCCAGATTACAGCATTAGGCTGTTTAATCGAAAAAATGGGCGGTTTAATGAGGTGGAAGTCCATGAAAGCGTTCAAGTTCAAGGTAAGGTTGGCTATTTGAATAATCATATGGATCATTATGCTTATAGTGATATTAGCGAATTTATAGTGAAACAGAATAAATATTCATCTTTAAATAAAAAGTCAAATAAATTGAAGGCATTGTTTAGCCCTTTTTGGACCTTTGTTAAATTATATGTAATCAAACGAGGGTTTATGGAAGGATGGAGAGGTTTTGTTATTTCTTCTTTGTATGCCCAATACACTTTTTGGAAATATATAAAATGAAGAGTAGTATAATAACTGTGCTCCATACAGAATGGTCTGATGGCTGGGGGGGGCAGGAAATAAGAATAATAAGTGAAATGGAAGGGGTCAGGAAAGCTGGGGTAAATGTTTTTTTGGCTTGTAGAGAAGGAGCTCAAATAAAAGAAAAAGCATTAGAACGGGGCTTTAATGTTTTTGTTTTGCCATTCAAAGGAAATACCGATTTAAAAACGCTGTATGGACTTTATAAAATAATAAAAAAGAACAAGGTCGACATTGTAAATACGCATAGTGGCAAGGATACCTGGGTTGGAGGGATTGCGGCAAAGTTGGCAGGAGTGAAGTTTATAAGAACCCGGCATTTGTCTAATGATATTCGTTGTTCTCGGTTGAATTTTATTAATGAATTGGCTGATTATATTTTTACTACAGGTGAAAGCATTAGAGAGCGGATGATTCAGCATAATCGAATAAAGCCCCAGAAAATACAGTCAATCCCAACAGGGATTGATGAAGAAATTTTTAGAGCAGGCCTCTATGATAGATCCGACTGTAGAAAAGAATTCAAAATAAATGATGATGAGCTTGCTATTGGAATTATTGCTGTGTTGAGGGCATTTAAGAGGCACGATCGTTTTGTTGAGCTGGTAGCAAGAATAGTAGATGGCAACCAAAATAAAAAGCTAAAATTTTTTATTGCCGGGGATGGGCCTCAAAGAGAGGCTATAGAGAAAAAAATAGAAGATTTAAATTTGACTCAGTATATCACTTGTCTTGGACATGTAAAAAATGTACCTGTTTTGTTAAGGGCTTTAGATATTTTTATTTTAACTTCAGATAGTAAAGAAGGGGTGCCTCAGTCAGTTATGCAGGCTTTGCTTATGGATAAAGCTGTGATAGCAACAGATTCTGGCAGTACCGGCGATTTATATGAAAACGAAAATTTTGTTTTGGTTGATAGAAATGATGTGGAAAAAATGTTTTTTGAACTGAACCATCTTATAAATAATACTGAGGAGATAGAGCGCTATTCAAATAAGGCAAGAAGCTATGTTTGCGAAAATTTCAGTCATAAAAAAATGATAATTAATATTATGAACGTATACAGAAAAATATAAAGATAGTATTGATAGGTATTCCGTTGATTAAGATATTGTTATTAAAGTATAGAAATATTGGTGATGTTTTGCTGGCTACAGCATTAATCGACAACTTGAAAAGCATGTATCCTGATTCAGAAATTGATTTTTCTGTTAATAAGGGCTGTGAGGAAATGCTGACTCTTAACCCGGAAGTAAATAAAGTCATTTGTTATGACCGGCAGAAAGTGAAAAAAAAGAGCTTTTTGGCTAGAATTGCAGAAGAGGTTAGGTTTGCATTGCGTATTAGAAAGCATCATTATGATTTAGTGATCAATCTGACAGAGGGTGAGAGGGGCGCGCTATTAGCTTTTTTTAGTGGTGCGAAAAAGAAACTGGGCTATAAAGTGCGACGGGGAATTTTTTCTAAAGTTAAAGTGTTTGATGCTATTGCAAACGATAAAGTATTGCAGCACACAGTCAATAAAGATTTACAGTTTATTCAGCTTCTTGGTGGAAAAATAAAGACAAAAAAGGTGGGACTTTTTTTTTCGGCTACAAGTAAAAACAAAATAGATGGTTTACTTAAAGAGCATGGCATTAATGGCTTTGTACATCTTCATCCTGTTTCTAGATGGATGTTTAAGTGCTGGAGTGATGAACGTATGGCTGAAATTATAGATTATATTTATCAAGTTAAAGGAGGAGATGTAGTTGTCACCTCATCACAAGATAAGATTGAAATGGAAAGAGTTCATAATATTTTAGAACTATGTAAATCAGAACCAATAAGTTTTTCTGGCCAATTATCACTGAAGGAGCTAGCAAGTTTGTCTGCGCGTTCAGATCTTTTCTTGGGTGTGGATAGTGCGCCTATGCATATGGCTGCAGCGCTTAATGTGCCAGTAATTGCATTGTTTGGAGCAAGTGAGCCTATAATTTGGGGACCATGGAATAATGATATGACGACTCAGCGTGATTATCAAAATAAGGATGGAGTACAAGAAAATGGAAGGCATCATATCATTTCAAACATGGATCATACTCTATATTTTAAAAAAGGAATTAAGCGTTCTGTTGGGATGGATAACATTTCGGCAGAACAGGTGAAGGGGGTAATAAATGAATGTGCTAAAAAATATACATCTTTATTTTAGGTTTAGAAAAAAGAAATTTAAAAAAATAGGACGTTATGCCGACTATAAACAGCTTTCTTCCCGCTTTTTGTTTCCTGAAAAGATAGAAATTGGAAATAACACCAAAATATTGGAAAATGCTTTTTTTGATGGAGTGGGGGGGGTTGTCATTGGAAAATGCTGTATGGTTGCGCCTTACTGTACAATTTTGTCATGTAATCATAATTATGATCAAGATGTAAAGTTTTTACCTTTTGATAATAAAATGATTATGAAAAAAGTGGTCATAAAGGATTATTGCTGGGTGGGGCGAAATGTGATGATTATGCCGGGGGTTACAATAGGTGTTGCTAGCATTATAGCTGCGGGTAGTGTAGTTACAAAAGACGTCTCTGATTATACCGTTGTAGGTGGAAACCCCGCGATGTTAATTAAGAAAAGGGATGAAGTGAGAATTAATGCACTTATACTTTCAGGCCAGTGTATTAATGACTTAAAGGTTAACAAAAACAATAAAAAAGAATATTTAGGGTGAATATTTACTATTATCACCCGTTAGATCTTAGTTTTAAATCAGCTCAAACTATTCAGGTCATTAAAGACTATTGCAGTCTGTCAAAAAAACGACATAATATTTTTATTTATGGGCAATATTCGCAGATAAGTGAACTGGAAGAAGTTCTAAAATTCACTAAAGACTGTTCAGTTTCCTTATCAAAATATCCAAAATCCAAAATTAACAGAATGCTAAGTAAATTTTTTTTTCTAGTCCGCATGCTTAAGGATAAAGAAAAAAAAATCATCATTACTCGTGACTTGGATAAAGCAAAAAGTATGGTTGCTTGTAGGAAAATAATGAGGGCAAAAATTGTTCATGAAATGCACGAGGAGTCTTTTTCTTATCTTTTTAAAAGAAGAGTCACTAAAGAAAGTGTGCTGGCTATTTTTTCTAAAGTCGATGCCATTCTATTTACCAATCAGTCGCAAGTTATTTTTTATGAGCAGGAGTTTGGCTCCCAACCCTACTGTCATATTGTTTTACCCAATGGGGTTGAAGACGGTAAGTTTATTAATGTGAAGCGTAAAAATAATCATGTATTAACTTATTTGGGACAGTTTAATCGCTGGAAAAATGTGGAGCTTATTTTTAGTTCTCTTGCTCTGCTTGATGATAAATACACTTTGAGAGTTGCTGGGGGTAAGGGGGTTGAAAGTGACAGGAACTATATTAATAGCTTAATGGAAAAATATGGAATAATTAAACAAAGAGTAAATTTTTTAGGTTTCGTTGATAACAACGATATAACAGAGAAGGTGTTGAACGAATCAAATGTACTGCTTTTACCATTAGGGGATAATATTCAGTCTAAATATTTAACATCACCTATGAAACTGTTTGAATATATGAGCACAGAAATACCAATTGTTTCTATTGACTATCCATCAATTAAATCCCTTGTTGGAGAAGATATTGTTTTTCTTTCTGAAAATAACCCTGAAAGCTTTAGCCGAGCAATTAATAAGGCCGCAAGTTTTATTGGTATAGATAGCCGAGTGTTAAATATGAATAAGAAGGTTAAGAAACTGACCTATCAAGCTAGAAGTGAGCGGTATAATAATTTTATAGCATACCTGGATAAGTAACAGTATTAAAATGGAAAAAATTTTTTTTATTCGGGCAAATAGTACAAAAACGGGAGGTGCGGAAGTATATTTGTCTCGGTTGGTACAGGCTTTGTTGGAAAAGGGAATTGAATGTGAAATTATTAATTCAGGGTTGCCTAAGTATTTGCCCTCTTGGTTAAGGGTAATTCTTTTCAATTGGTCTGTATGCAGAAAAAAAAGGGGACGATTTTATTTTTCACTTGAAAGAATATCTTGCCCAGATGTATATAGAGCAGGAGATGGAGTGCATAAAGTCTTTTTAAGAGGGGGAGGGAAGTCTGCTTTCAACCCTTTGCATAAAGTGTATTTGCATTTAGAGAGTCAATGCTTTAGGAATGCAAAAAGAATAATCGCAAATTCAAAAATGATTAAAAATCAAATTATAAGCGAATATAAAGTGAACCCTGAGAAAATAGCTGTTATCTATAATGGCGTTAACTGTCCTGAAGTGGATCAAAAGAAAGCATATAAGTCTTTATCCAGTGAGTTTGGTGATTGTGAAAAAGCTAAGATAATTTTATATGTAGGAAGTGGCTTTAAGAGAAAGGGGGTTGAGCCTTTTTTAAACATACTTGCAGAATTAATGGATTTAAATTTTAAGGCATTTGTTGTTGGAAAAGAAAAAAATATTAACCACTATATAAAAGTCGCAGATAATTTAGGTATTTTAAATAATGTAGTTTTTACAGGGGCTCGGTTAGATGTGAATTACTTTTATGCTGTCAGTGACATATTTATTTTACCAACAAGTTATGAGCCCTTTTCTAATGTGATTCTAGAGGCGATGAGCTATAAAACAGCGGTATTTACAACCTGCCAAAATGGAGCAAGTGAAATTTTGGACGATGAGTATGTTATGAATGAACCTAATGATAAGTCTATCGTTAAAGTTATACGTAACTTGCTGAATAATGAGGATGAATTGAATAAGATAAAAGCTGATAACTATAGGCTGGCCGGTGAGCTTGATATGGAAGAGAATGTAAGGAAGACTCTTATTGCCTTAAGAGGTCTCTTATGAAGATTAGGGAATATAATTGGGTATATATTTCCTTGCTGGGGTTGATGATTTGTCTTCCGTTGTTTGAGGCTCCAAAAACATTTTTTTTTATTTTATTGTTGTTTTCATGGGTTGAAAAATCTTGGAGAATGTCAGACTGGGGCGGGGCTTGGGAAGTTATTGATTCCATTTTTCTCTTTTGGCTTTTAACAGCTGTCGCTGTATCGGCAAATGCGAAGCTAAACCATGGGTACCCTGCCAGTGGCTTTTCTGATGTATTTCGATATGTGGTGGTTGGCTGGATTGTGTCAAGAAGTCGTTTTAAGTCGGAGCAAGTGATAAGAATAGTGATTGCCACCACAGGGGCAACTATAGTAGCGTTAGTTTATGCCTACATTAAGTGTCCTTCTGGAGGGGTATGCCTTGAATTGAACTCAGTGGGGCATGTTAACCATAGTGCTGAATATTTGGTTTTAAATTTTGCAGTACTTATTGCTTTTTTGGGGCACTATATTAAAAAAGTCTCCGCATTTTTTGTATTTTCTTCTCTTTTTATTGTTTGGGGAATATTTGATTCTCACAGTAGGGCCGCTGCAGGTGTTTTTGTTGTTGTTACCGTTTTAACTCTCGCTATTTGGATGATGAGACGGCGGAGTTGGAAGCTTGTTTTTGGCTCGATGGCTACGGTGGCTGCAATGCTTATTCTTTGCTATATATCCCCCCCTGAAGTAATAACAAAGCATATTGACTGGATGAGTAGGAATGAAATGACAGAGTCTCCTCGTGCTAGGATTAGGAGGCTTGCCTATTATGCTTTTGAGACAAATCCTATTTTAGGTGTAGGTTTTGGCAATTTTGACAAGCTTGAGATGAAGGATATTGAGAATGCAGTTAAAAGGGATAAAGAGTATGTTGATTTAGATTTGAAGCTGCCTTTTTCTCACGCCCATAATATTTATTATACTTATTTGGTTTCTGGCGGCATGTTGGTATTTTCTGCATTCATGGCTTTTTGGGTGTGGATAATTTACCTGTTATTCAGAGAGAGGGAAGTAGTAACGAAAGGGAGAGGTAGTACCTGGATTGCAGCTGTTAATGTATTGCTGGTTAATTTGTTAGCTGGATGGGTGAATACAACTTTGCATCATGAAACGGCAATATTGTCTATGGTATTCATTTCGCTGTTTATAAATACAAATAGAAATAAAAAAATGAATGTAGCAAGGAAGAAAAACGGTGTATATCGGCGATTGGCTTCGTACGTCGTAATACATTGGCCTTTATTTTTAGCAAGTTTTATTGGCTATGTTTTATATGCAGGAACACAGCCTTTATTTGCGATGTTGATTAAACATATTATTGATACGTTGAATGAGGGAGGAAAAGCTGAAATGCTTTACTTGCCTCTATTGTTTATCGGGCTGTTTTTTATACGGGGAATAGGGTCTTTTTTCGGAAATTATTTTTTAGCAAGGGTGTCGGCAAACGTGATACATCAGTTGCGGTGTGAAATTTTTAATAAATATACGGTTTTACCAACCAGTTATTTTGATGAGCATAATAGTGGACACATGATGTCTAGGATTACTCATAATGTAGGGGAGGTAACTAGAGCAACAACTAACTCAGTAAGGGCGTATATTCGAGAAGGATTAACTGCATTGGGGCTGTTGGGATACTTGACTTATATAAATTGGCAGCTGTCATTGGTTTTTTTAGTTATTGCACCTATCGTTTCAATAATGGTGAGTTATGTCAGTAAGAGATTGAAGAGGTTAAGCAAACGGATGCAAGAAAGCATAGGGGACATGACTCAAATTGCATCTGAGGTTGTGGTAGGCCATAAAACGGTAAGAAGCTTTGGTGGAGAAAACTATGAGAGAGAGAGGTTTAAAATAAGCAGTTTGGATAATAGGCTGCAAAACTTAAAGCTAATTATGACAATTTCGATTAATAATCCTCTTATGCAGTTTATAGTCTCTTTGGCATTGGCTGCATTGATGTATCTCGCTTTAATAATGATGGAAGGTGTGGGGGCAGGAGAGTTTGTTGCCTATTTGACTGCTGCATTTTTATTGCCTAAGCCAGTACGCCAGTTAAGTGATGCTCATGCAGATATACAAAGAGGCATTGCGGCTGCTGAAACCTTATTTGAAGTATTAGATGAAAAAGAGGAGGAGGATAGTGGTACTTATGAGGTTGAAAGGGTAAAGGGGGAAATAGAATTCAAGGCTGTTAGTTTTGGATATTCAGCTGATGAAGATGTGTTAAAAGGGATTGATTTTAAAATAAATGCAGGAGAAACGGTTGCGTTAGTGGGGCTTTCAGGGGCGGGAAAGACCTCGTTAGTGAATTTATTGCCACGTTTTTATGAGTATAGCGGTGGGAGTGTACTTATAGATGGGATTGATATAAAGGAATTTAAGCTTAATTGTTTGAGAAGGCAGATTGCGATTGTATCGCAAAATGTAACATTGTTTTCTGGGTCAGTGGAAAGTAATATTGCGTATGGTGCAAGGTTGGGCGTCAGTAGAAATGAAGTGATTGATGCTGCCAAAGCCGCTTATGCGGATGAGTTCATTAAAAGAATTCCAGGGAGCTATGATGCCGAAATAGGTGAAAATGGAGTAAAGTTATCGGGAGGCCAAAGGCAAAGGCTTGCCATAGCCCGAGCACTATTGAAGGATGCGCCAATTTTAATATTGGATGAGGCTACATCAGCTTTAGATACAGAATCGGAAAGATATATTCAAGCCGCTTTGGTTGGAGCTATAAAAAATAGAACGACACTGGTGGTTGCTCATAGGCTGTCGACAATTGAAAATGCAGATGTGATTTTAGTTATGGATAAGGGGGAGATAATAGAAAGAGGAAAGCATAAGGAGTTAATTAGCCTGCAAGGTGCGTATGCTCGGCTTCATGGAATGGGATTCAAAGATAGTGCTCTTGAGTAGAAAAATAGAAAACAGACCGAGACTGATTCGGCAGATGCATTAGAATGCGTTTTTCTTTCGGCTCCGATGGGGCTGAAGGGAACGCAGGAAGTGGGCGCTGCATCTTTTTATACTGTACGGTTTCTCCGTGATTAACCCCCTTTGGTTATACTTATAGTTACTAGGTGGTAATATAATAGAGCGAAGTTTTGAATAAAATAACTGTGTTTTTGATGTAATTATTCCATATGGTTGAGTTATATTATTTAAAATGTATTAAATATATTGAGCCTAAATATGACAACTCTAAGAACAGTAATTTCTCTCTTTATTTTATTCACTTTTCTCAACAGCCAAACAGTTCAGGCAGATGGGCGACAGGCAGCAATAGCCAGTGCCCACCCGTTAGCTACTTATGCTGGATTTGAGATTTTACAGCAAGGCGGCAATGCCTTTGATGCGGCTGTTGCAGTAAGTGCTGCTTTAGCCGTTGTAGAACCCGCTGGGTCAGGATTAGGCGGTGGTGGTTTTTGGCTGCTGCATAGAGCCAGCGATGGTTTTGAAATAATGCTCGATGGCCGTGAAAAGGCACCATCAGCGGCCTATAAAGATATGTTTCTTGATTCGCGAGGTGAAATGGTCAATGGGCTTTCTAAAAATGGTGTGCTATCAGCAGGTATTCCCGGTATGCCTGCAGCTATTGTGCACTTGTCTGAAAAGTATGGCAGGCTGCCGTTGGCTAAATCACTGCAGCCTGCTATTCGATATGCAGAGCTAGGCTTTGTTGTTGGTGAAAGACATAGAAAACTTTTAGAGTTTAGGCAGGCGGTGCTGCAAAAGAATGCTGAGGCCAGCCGTATTTTCCTTGATGAACAGCAGGTGCCGAAAAAGAAATCTGCTTTACGGCAAACAGATTTGGCCAATACGCTTAGACAGGTGTCACGGTTTGGAAGGGATGGTTTTTATGCAGGTAAAGTCGCTAGCCATTTGATACAGGGGGTACGCAAAGCGGGTGGCATTTGGACAAAGCAGGATCTAAAAAATTATCAGGTTGTAGAGCGTAAACCCATGCGCGGGGAGTATAAAGGCGTAAAAATAACCAGTGCAGCGCTGCCCTCGTCCGGTGGCATCGTATTAATTGAAGCTTTGAATATTTTGGCAGGATACCCGCTGGAACAGTTTGATGAAATAACTCGAAAGCATATTATTACTGAAGCTATGCGTAGAGCTTATCACGACAGGGCTTTATATTTAGGTGATAGTGATTTTGTTGATGTGCCGGTAACTATGTTGCTGGATAAAAATTACGCGGCCGGGTTAAGGTCTGGAATAAGGCTGGATAAAGCAACCTCTAGCGGACATTTATCCGGCACTATCCAGCAAACAACGGGTGGCAGAAATACCACCCATTTCTCCATTATTGATAAAGAAGGCAATAAGGTGGCTGCTACTTTAAGTGTGAATTTTCCATTCGGCTCGGGTTTTGTTGCTGAAGGAACGGGTGTACTGCTAAATGATGAAATGGATGATTTTGTCAGTAAAACGGGAGAAATGAATGGTTATGGCCTGGTTGGCGGTACAGCCAATGCCATAGAACCAAATAAGAGAATGCTATCCAGCATGTCGCCAACCTTTATTGAAGATGAAAGTCGCGTTGCGGTATTGGGTACGCCGGGGGGAAGTCGAATTATTTCCATGGTTCTGCTGGCTGTACTGGACTTTGCAGAAGGGCGCGGGCCAGAGTCCTGGGTATGGAAGCCACGATTTCACCACCAATATATTCCTGATTTAATTCAATATGAAAAAGGTGGAATGACTAATGAGGAGATTGAAGGGCTGGCTCGGTTAGGCCATACCTTAAAAGAGATTAAATACCGCTATGGCAATATGCAAGGCGTTCAGTTAAATAAAAAGACCCAGCAATTAACTGCGACTTCTGACCCAAGAGGAGAAGGCTTGGCCTTAGTTCGATAATGCCAGATAGTTTTTTAGAAATATGGCATGGTGATATTTTATCTGTCAACATAGAACGGCAGGATTATTATGCCTTTTTGAGTGATGAGGAAAAGCTAAAGGCAACGACTTTTCTACGGCCGGAATTACAGAAAAAATATATTAAAACTCGAGGCGCATTAAGAAAAGTGTTGGCATCTTATCTTAATATCAATCCGCAAAGCATCTGCATTAAAACGGGGAAATATGGAAAGCCTTTTATTGAGAATGAGATTTTTTTCAATTTAACTCATGCAGGAAACAAATTTGCTATTGCTGTCAGTAACTGTAGTGAAGTGGGTATTGATTTAGAGTGTCATAAAAATAGAATTAATTTACAAGGTCTGGTGGGGAAGTGCTTTTCAAAGCAGGAAAAGGCCTATTGGCAAGCTTTAGCAAAAGAACAGCAAGAAATTATGTTTTATCGGTTTTGGGTGAGAAAAGAAGCCTTAGTTAAAGCTGTCGGACGAGGAATAGCATTAGGCCTTAATCAATGTGTTGTGGACCCCCTGAACCAATTATGTTTTATAGACATTCCCAGCGATTCTGGCGAGGCGGGTGAGTGGAAAATAGTGGAAGTGACACTTAATAAAGATTATGTTTGTGCTGTGGTAATAAATGATGTGGAATTTAATTACAGACTGAAAGAGTTAAAGTGAAGAAGTTTTGGCTGATCTTTTTTTCTATCATTTTAGGTGGATGTATGACACCTTCGCAGCGATTTGATCAGAGGGCATTAAAGTTAGGACTAAAATCTCAGCAGGTCAGTTCTGCACAGTTTCAGCACAAAATATATTTTGCTAAGAATTTTACGGAAAGCAACACTGTCCATGTCTACTTAGATGGGGACGGAACACCGTGGGTAAGAGGGCGCTGGGTAGCGGATGACCCAACAGCCAGAAACCCATTGATTTTACAGCTAATGAGCCAGGATAGTTCGCCTGCTATATTGTTCGGGCGACCGTGCTATTATGGGTTGAGTCATACAGCCGGATGTAATAATAAGTTTTGGACATCACATCGGTATTCTAAAGAGATAGTTGATAGCCTGTCTCAAGCTTTAAATGGCTGGCTTAACAGGCATGACTTTAAGGAAGTTATTATTATTGGATATAGTGGCGGTGGCACGCTTGCAATATTAATGGCTGATAAAATTAAACGCCTCTCAACAGTTGTGACAGTAGCCGCTAATTTAGATGTTATAACCTGGAGTACATTGCATGGCTATTTGGCATTAAAGCAATCGTTAAATCCAGCTGATGAGATGGCATTGAATCCGCAAATTAAGCAAATCCATTTTGCAGGAAAGGAAGATAAAGTTGTCCCTTCATCAATTATAAAAGCCTATTCCGATAAACAAAAAAATGCAAAATATTATGAGCTGTCGGGTCAAGATCATGCCTGCTGCTGGCATGATGACTGGAAAGAGTTGTTAAGACGTATTAAATAATCATTGTTTGGAAATAGAGTGAAAAAAAAACGGCTTATTTACACGATATTAGCATTAGTGCCTTTCTTGACAGGCGGGGCTTTTTTTGAACAGTCCTCTAGCAAAGCTAAGCAGGGAGAGGTCTTTTTTCCTGAAGCAGGTCTGCGGTTGCTGGTTGAAATTGCCGAAACAGAAAGACAAAGAGTGCAGGGTCTTATGCATAGACCCTTTTTAGCTTCAGATAAAGGCATGATGTTTATTTTTACTCAAGATGCTGTGCAAAAAGTCTGGATGAAGAATACTTTGATTGCATTAGATATTGTTTTTATATCTGCAGAGAATGAGGTTGTTTCAATTATTCAAGATCTAAAGCCATGTTTACATATGCCATGCCCTGTATATAGCTCAAATAAAAAAGCTAAATATATGCTGGAAGTCAATGCCGGGACAATTGAAAAAGGAGGAGTTTTTGTAGGGCAGACATTTATTATTGATGGAGGGAATAAAGTTAAGTAATTCATGCCTATAAGGGTAAATAAAAGCCCCTATTCAGTTTTTGGTTAATGCTGTCCATATCTGATTCTTTTGTAAATAATATAAGTTATATTAGTCCGCCCTATTGGGCTTAAGTCTTTTTATTGATAGATTCCAGATAATGGCGTGCTAGTTAAGTTGGGAGAGTTAATGGTAAGTTATCTCCTTCTGCAAAGGTGCATGGAGGAAAGTAAACATAATTTACAAGAGTGTGAAGATTGATCGCAGTGAAGCAAGGTTCTAATGAGAAATTAAAAGCTGGATGATATGCTCAGCTTCGCTAAAATATTGTGACTTATTGCGAAGGGCTGGACCTATAAACATTTGAGTAAACCTGTTTAAATTATAATGCTACGGGACGTAATTTAGAATTGATTGGTGAAACTATACAATAATATACCTAAGGAACGCGCATGAAATAACTTCGACAACTTCATGATAAAATAGGTGAACATCAATCCACAAAGATTCTAAAAATTGAATAATCCTTATGCTCAGACGATCGAAACTCGGATGCAAGAATTGTA
>Ga0256840_1000401_pt1 | contig 44728 bp, 30 predicted proteins | sample 355202metaG_FD_185969 | JGI IMG/M metagenome (GOLD analysis project Ga0256840, IMG submission 185969) | Hydrothermal vent microbial communities from Mid Atlantic Ridge, Atlantic Ocean - 355-202 | ecosystem: Environmental > Aquatic > Marine > Hydrothermal vents | place: Atlantic Ocean: Mid...
AATGTACCGCTTAAAGTCTCATTAAACATGGGTGCGACCTGGGGTGAATTAAAATAAGCTTTACAAAAAATCTACTTAAGTTGACATTATAAGATGATTAGCAAACGGTGAATACAATACGTAATACCATCACGATAAAGAGAGTATGAATGAGAGACTTTTTAAAGTTATTGGGCTCCATGAAAACCATGGCAGTACTGATGCTGATTTTTGCTGTTGCAATAGGGTATGCAACATTTATTGAAAATGACTACGGTACGATGACCGCCAAAGCAGAGGTTTATAATGCGTTGTGGTTTGAGTTACTGCTGGGACTGTTGTCGGTAAATTTAATATATAATATTATTCAATATAAAATGTATCGGAAGGAGAAGTTTTTAGTTTTTTTGTTTCATGTGTCATTTTTGGTTATCCTTGTTGGCGCGGCAGTGACGCGCTATATCGGTTACGAGGGGATCATGCACATTCGTGAAGGTGAAACCAGCAATACTATGGTGAGTTCAGACAGTTTTGTCAGCATCAGCGTTACAGAAAACAACCGTACGACAACCTTGCAAAAGCCTGTATTGCTTTCAAAATATTCCAGCAACCGTTTTGAAACGACGGTAGAAAATTTACATGTAAAATTAATAGATTATATTCCCAATGCAGCCTATGTTTTAGTAGATGATGCTCAAGGAAAAGCCATACTGAACCTGATGATAACCAATGACAAAGTTCCGACACGGGTTCAGCTTGAAGAGGGCGATTTTTTTGAATCCGATGATCTCATTCTCGATTTTAACTCCGGTAATGCATTTGCGGGTACGAAAGAAATTATTCACATTACTCTTGAAGGAGGGCTGCCGAAAATGCAGCATCCGATGGCATTGAACTACCTGCGAATGGATGATAAGGTAAGCGGTGAGCTAAATGCTTCGAGTCGCCAAACATTTGAAACGCGAACACTGTATACTGCGAACAATACCAATTTTGTATTGCGTGATTTTAAACTTCATGCCACTAAAAAACTTGTATCGGCAACCGTGGGGTCGGGAATGAATAATCGTGAAAGTGACGCGCTTGTTTTTGAGGTCGGTAACGCCGATGTATCACAAAGATTTAGCGTTTTTGGAGCAGCCGGTACCTTAGGAAAGGCCGTAACACATTCTATTGCGGGCAAAGAGGTCTCTATTGCCTACGGTGCACGTATTATTGAGCTGCCGTTTTCGTTGTACTTAAAAGATTTTCAACTCGATCGCTACCCGGGTTCGATGTCACCCGCGTCGTATGCGAGTGAAGTCGTGTTAATTGATGAACGTCACGATCTCAAGCGGCCGTTTCGTATTTATATGAATCATATATTAAACTATGAAGGATTTCGGTTTTTTCAATCTTCTTACGATATGGATGAAAAAGGTACCGTACTCTCTGTTAACAAAGACCCCGGAACGCTCATTACCTACATTGGCTATACCATGCTGACTATAGGAATGTTTCTATCGCCGTTTCTCTTACGCGGACGCTATCGTAAACTCAATGCAAAGGCAATGAAAGCGGCGCGTGAGCATCAACGTATTGCAGCGATATTTATGATGGTACTGGCAGTTTTTGTCGCAACGCCGAGTAAGGCGGAAGCACTGAATCCTATTGTTGAAGAGGTGCTTTCGTTTAACAAGGAACATGCGGATCATTTTGGACGATTGATTGTTCAAGACACTGCCGGCCGAATGAAGCCTATGGATACGTTGGCATTAGAGGTTGTCAATAAGATTTACCGCTCTGAGAGTATTATGGGGCTCGATGCCAACCAGGTACTTTTGGGAATGATGATGGCACCGAAAGCATGGCGTGAGATTCGCATGATCAAAACGTCGCATAAAGAGATCAACAACATTATTAACATTAAAGAGGGGAAAAAAACGGCCTCTTTTTCACAATTTTTTGAATTTCCCGATACGTTGGAAGGGTACAAGTTAGCAACCTATGTCGATGAAGCAACACGAAAATCGCCGGGGAAACGTAATAAGTTTGATAAAGCGGTATTAAAAGTAGATGAACGTGTCAATATTGCTTATATGGCATATTCAGGCTCTTTAATGAAAATATGGCCACGTCCGAATGATAAAACTCATAAATGGTATGCAACGATTGACGCATTAAAGAACTTTGAAACCGTAGATTCTGAAGGAATCCGAGCTATTGCTATGAACTATTTTACGGCAGTCGATGAAGCACGTCACAACGGAGACTGGAGTCGAGCTGATGCGGCCTTGGCGAATATTGAAAAATACCAGCACTTTTACGGCGTTGCCGTTTATCCGGATGCGATGAAAGTGGATTTGGAAATTTGGTACAACCATGCACAGCTTTTTGAACGGCTCTGGCCACTTTACTTTTTAGTGGGTTTTGTGCTGCTGATATTGTCGTTTGTTAAGATTATGAAACCCTCGTTCCGTATTGCATGGGCATCGAAGAGTGCTTTGGTGCTGCTCATACTCTTTTTTATGGCACACACGGTCGGTTTAGCCATTCGATGGTATATTTCAGGACATGCCCCGTGGTCCAATGGTTATGAGTCGATGATCTATATTGCATGGGCAACGGTATTTGCCGGTTTTATTTTTGCTAAAAATTCGCCCATTACCTTGGCGTCTACCAGTATTTTAACCGGACTTATTTTATTTGTAGCGCATCTGAATTGGATGGATCCTCAAATTACGACCTTGGCGCCGGTACTTAATTCTTACTGGCTGAGTATTCATGTTTCTATTATTACGGCAAGTTACGGCTTTTTGGGACTGGGGGCGCTGCTTGGATTTATTACGCTCATTCTCTTTATTATCAAAAATCCTGCCAATGCGCGTAATATCTCACTCTCTATTAAAGAGCTCAATGCCATTAATGAAATGAGTTTAATAATCGGTCTGATTTTGCTGACAGTCGGAAATTTTATGGGAGGCGTTTGGGCCAATGAGAGTTGGGGACGCTATTGGGGGTGGGATCCTAAAGAGACCTGGGCATTGGTTACCATTTTGGTGTATGCCGTCGTCATTCATTTGCGTTTTATTAAATCACTCTACTCTGACTATATTTACAGCGTAGTGTCACTTTTGGCATTTACTTCAGTGATTATGACCTACTTTGGGGTAAACTACTATTTGGCGGGAATGCACTCTTATGCCAAAGGAGATCCGGTACCGATTCCCGATTTTGTTCCGGTAACGTACGGCATTATCTTTGCCTTTATCATCGTGGCATATATCAAAGAGTATGTGATGAATAAAAAGCCGGCATCAATATAGATGCAGATGCTTCTATTTGAACCAGCTTTTGACTCTGTCAAATGTTGATTCAAAAATACCTTCATGCGGTTTGGCTTCATCAAGTCCAAAAGATGCCTGTAGTTTTGAAAGCAACTCACTCTGCTCATCGGTGAGTTTTTTAGGATAGGTGAGTGTAACTTGCGCAATCAAGTCTCCTTTGCCGTGACCGTGAACATCGGCAATCCCTTCACCTCTAAAGCGAAAAGTTTGCTTATCTTTCGTGCCGACATCAAGTTGAAGTTCCAACTCACCGGTGAGCGAAGGAATGCTAATGCTTTCACCTAAAATGGCTTGGGTGAAAAAGACCGGTACTTCCAAATAGACATCATTGTCACGTCGAATAAAATGCTCGTCAGGCTGGACATAAAAAGTGACGTAAAGATCACCCCGCGTACCGCTTTTTCCAATATTTCCCTTACCCGATACGCGCAGTCGGTTGTCGCTGTCAACACCGGCAGGAATATTAATAGTGACGGTTTCATTAATCTCTTCAAACCCTTGTCCCTGACACTCAGGGCACTGTTCTGCGGCACTGCTGCCTTCACCGTGGCAAGCCGGACAGGTTTGCGAAAAGGTCATAAAACCTTGACGCATATAGACTTGGCCTTTACCGCCACACTGATGACAGCTTGTCAGTTTGCCGTTTTTGGCTCCGGTTCCGTTACAGCTGTGACATGATTTTTTATAGCGAAAATTGATCTCTTTGTCGCAACCAAAGACTGCTTCATGAAAACTGATCTCCATTTGAGTGGCAAGGTCCAGTGCATATTTATCACCGTTTCGTTGGGATCGACGGCTACTCCCGCCGCCAAACATCTCTTCAAACATGGAACCCAGATCATCAAAACCGCTAAATCCGGAACTGCGTCCTGCGCCGGCGCCTTGAAGTCCCTCTTTGCCATAACGGTCATAAAGGCTTCGTTGTTGATCGTCGCTTAAGACCTGATACGCTTCATTGCAAAGTTTGAACTTATGTTCTGCTTCGGCATCATCAGGGTTGGTATCCGGATGATATTTTTTTGCCATTTTACGATAGGCTTTTTTTATTTCGGTTTTAGTTGCCGATTGTGTCACTTCTAAAATTTCATAATAACTTAATGCTTCCACAGTAAAATACCTACATGTAAATTTTTTTGGAATTATAGCTTGTTAATGCGTTGTATTCAAGATGTAGCGGTGCAATTAATTAAATCCAGTCGGGAATATGCTACAATAAGATCATGAGAATTTAGTGAATAAATATGATAGATTTTAAGGATAAAAAGATGAAAAAAGCGTTTACAATGCTTGAACTGGTCATTGTGATAGTTATTATCGGAATTCTAGCTGCAACGGTGGCTCCGGCATTTCAACGTGATACCAATGCAGAAGCGGCACAACAGTTTGTCAATCATGTGCGCTATACCCAGCATTTGGCGATGGTTGATGACACGTTTGACCCCAATAGAGCCAACTGGTTTTTAAGTCGCTGGCAGATTCGACTGAACACTGACGGAAGGTATCTTATTGGCAGTGATGCGAATTTAGACGGAACTCTCGTAGAGGCTGAATTGGCGACCGATCCCATGGACGGAACCAAACGACTCGACGGAGGAATGATCGCCTCTGCTGATGCCCGTTCAACAGCATTAAATTTACACAGTGAATACGGTACGAGTGTTGCTTTTTCTGCCGGATGTGCCGGAGCAAACCCTCTGATTATCTCCTTTGATCATGTAGGTCGTCCTTTACTCGGAGATATTAGCGGTGATGTTGTGGCGTATCCGGCCAATCGCCTGTTGCGTAATGATTGCAATATAACATTTAGCGGTGGCAGTGAAGATGACGTGGTTGTGACGATTACTCCTGAGACCGGATATGTCGTTATGCAGTAAAACAATGAAAATTATGCTATATTTCATGTTTAAAATTCTGGATCAAAAAAAAATATTTAAGGGAAGCCGATGAAACTGTATGCACCGTGGGAAAAGACATTTAAAAAGATTGCCACTCCGTTTGAACACTTCTTGCATGCACAGACCACTACCGGTATTGTGTTGATGTTTATGACTGTCATGGCACTCATTTTGGCCAACTCTCCGTTTGCCGAAACGTATGCCCATTTTTTCCATACCAAAGTAGATATCTCTTTTGGTGACTGGCATCTTGAGCACAGCGTCCACCATTGGATCAATGACGGACTGATGGCGATTTTTTTCTTCATTATCGGTCTGGAAATTAAACGAGAGATATTGGTAGGAGAACTTTCTAATATTAAAGTGGCCATGCTCCCGATACTTGCCGCTGTTGGAGGCATGGTAGTCCCTGCACTGATCTATACGGGTATTAATTTTGGCGGAGAAGGTGCCGGAGGATGGGGTATTCCGATGGCAACCGATATTGCTTTTGCGATTTCAGCTTTAGTGCTTCTTGGCAATCGGGTTTCGCCTGCTTTAGTAACGTTCTTGGTGGCATTGGCAATTGTCGATGACCTGGGTGCCGTCATTGTGATTGCGTTATTTTATACCGATCAGATTCATCTGCTCTCATTGGGTATGGCAGGTTTTTTCTTTTTGGTAATGGTGTTGCTCAACCGTATCGGTATCCATATGATTCTTCCGTATTTTATCGTAGGGCTTTTTATGTGGTTTTTCATGCTTGAATCGGGCGTTCATGCTACCATTTCCGGCGTTATTGCGGCAATGGCGATACCATCAAAACCGAAAAGAGCACCGGATGATTTTACCGAGAGTACCCGAACGCAACTGGATGAATATGACAGTTATCCCGTGGGAAAAGAGTACATGTTGCATGAAAAGCAGAAGGCCATTTTACAAAATATCAAAGATCGTATTGATGAAGTCGGTACGCCGGCATCGCGATTGGAGCATGAGCTGCATCTTCCCGTAGCGCTTATTGTCATTCCGTTATTTGCCCTTGCCAATGCCGGTATTTCAATTGACTTCTCGTCTATTGGAGCGACGATTGTAACGCCGGTATCTATGGGAATCATAGCCGGACTGATAATGGGTAAAGTTTTGGGAATTGCCGGTGTTGCCTGGTTGGCTATTAAACTCGGTATTGCCAAGCTTCCGGAGGGAAGTACGATGAGTCAGGTTTTTGGTGTTGCATTTCTTGGCGGTATTGGCTTTACCATGTCTATTTTTGTCGCCGATTTGGCCTTTGCCGGTAATGATACGTTGATTTTTCAGGCAAAAGTCGGCATTCTGTCGGCATCGTTATTTGCAGGACTGTTTGGCTTTTTTTGGCTAAAATATATTGCCGCATCATCCTCAGCAAAGAGCGTCAGTTCATGATAAAGAGTAATGTACGGTTGACAAAAACATAGTACAATGGTGCTATGTTTCTAACTTCAAAACGTCTATTGCTCAAATATATTGTATGGCTTGGGATATCGTTGGCGGTATCTAGACCTTTACATGCCGAAGGACTCTTTTGGCAGACTATAGCTTTGGTACAGCAGGACCTCTTTCCCGATCAACACACAGTGCCGACACTTCAAGAAATTCATGCTACGACATATTTGCAACGGGTGATGCATGAGAGACGGGTGACTCAAGAGCAGAAAGATTTTATTCGTAACGGTGAGCGGTGGCTTAACGAAACAGCCAAAGAGCAGTACGATAAACATTACGTTGTATTGAGCAGATCGCAGCGTCAGAAAATATTACATGTAATTTCCAAAGAGCGGTGGGGTGAGCAGTGGATTACAACTCTGTTGACCTATATTATGGAAGCGATGCTGTGTGATCCGGTATATGGCGGAAACAGTAAAGAAGTCGGCTGGAAGTGGCTGCAGCACCACTCAGGACTGCCGCGCCCCAAGAAGATGTTGGTATGATGTATGATGTCTGTGTTATCGGTAGCGGTGCCGGCGGTGCCCCAATTGCCTATGAACTTTCAAATGCGGGTTTTAAGGTTGTGGTTTTAGAAAAAGGCCCTTATTACAGCGAGGCGGATTTTACCAAAGATGAGATTGCCGTAAGCCGAAGAGATCTGTACACGCCGTTACTCAAAGACGAACAGCACGTTATTAACGAGCGGCTTGCCGACGGCAGTACCAAGCGTTATGTCGGCAGTGAGTACCATTGGAGTTTTTGGAACGGTTCTATGGTGGGCGGTTCATCCAATTTAATGAGCGGTTTTTTTCATCGTTTAAAGCCAAATGACTTTAGATTGCGCTCGGTTTTTGGTGCTATTGAGGGTGCCAATGTTGTTGATTGGCCTATTGATTATAAAGTGCTCGAACCCTACTATAGTAAAGTTGAAACAGTTATTGGAGTTTCAGGTCGTGTCGTGAAACATCCGTTTGCCGAACCGCGCTCAACAGCAACATTTCCATATAAGTCTGTAGCAGAGAACGGTGTAACGCGCTGGTTTGACAAGGCGTGTAAAGATTTAAACTACAGCAGTATTCCGACTCCCAGAGCGATTTTGCCATATAATGCATTGCAACGTCAGGGGTGCTCATATTCCAATTTTTGCGGTAGTTACGGTTGTGCTACTGGTGCAAAAGGAAGTGCGCGCGCCGCACTGCTTGAACGTTCTCAGGCAGAAATTATTCCGAATGCCTTTGTTTTTCGACTTGAGAGTAATGCTACCGAAGTTATTCAGGCACATTATTATGACCGCGACAAGAAGGCACACACACTAAAGGCTAAAATTTTTGTTCTGGCGGCACAAGCCGTCGAAAGCAGTCGTCTTTTGTTGAATTCAAAAAGCCGTTACTTTCCCAAGGGTCTTGCCAATAACGGCTCGCAAGTGGGAAAAAACCTTATTTTTTCTGCCGGCGGTGCGGGAAAAGGGCGATTTGTATTTGAGAAACTCACACAAAAACAGCGTCAAGAGCTAATGGAACCCGGACTCTTTTTTAACCGCTCTCTGCAAGATTGGTATGAGTATGAGAGAGAAGGAAAAAAATATAAAGGGGGTACGATTGACTTTCTGTTTGAACATGCGAACATTATTGCACGTGCCACAAGGGAGTTTTACAACGATAAGGGGGAACTGCTATGGGGAGAGGCGCTGCAAGAGAAGATACACCGAAAGTTGACAACATCGCGAGTATTGACCTTTGAGGTGTTTAACGACTGGTTGCCGACCGATTATTGCAGTATCGGTGTTGATGATGCGGTGAAAGACAAGTACGGTGTTCCGGTAGGTGTCATTAACCTTTATGCGCATCCGCACGATGTAAAGGTAGGTGAGTTTCTGGCTCAAAAAGCAGTGAGCGTTCTTGAGAAAATGGGTGCTGTTGAGATCTCTTACTCGATCTCTTCAAGTCCGCCGCCTAACCTCGTAGCCGGGGGATGTCGTTTCGGTACCGATGCCAAGACCTCGGTACTTGATGTCAACTGTAAAGCACATGAACTGGAAAACCTCTATGTGACCGATGCGAGTTTTATGCCTACAGGAGGGAGCGTCCCGTATACATGGACCATTTATGCCAATGCATTTAGAGTGGCAGAAGTTTTGTTAAAACGTTTACAATCTACGAAGACGTCGTAGATTGTTCCAGAGCATAAAAGTAGTTGGTGGCTTCAACAAAGCCTTCTACGCTGCCGCAGTCAAATCGTTTTCCCTGAAATTTGTAGGCGAGAACCATCCCTTTTTTAGCCTGCTCGCATAGCGCGTCGGTAATTTGAAGCTCTCCGTTTTTTCCGGGTTTGGTTGTTTGCAACACGGCAAAAATATCCGGAGTAAGAATATAGCGGCCGATAATGGCAAAATTTGAAGGAGCTTTGTCGTTGTCAGGCTTTTCGACCATATTGGAGACGACAAAAACATTGTTTTCAAGTTCATGACCTTCGATGACACCGTATTTGTGTACTTCGTCTTGAGGCACTTCCATGATGGCGACAATACAGCATTTATATTTGTTATACAGATCGATCATCTGTCGCAGTACGCCGTCGCCTTCAGGGTTGACACAGAGGTCATCGGCTAAAATGACAGCAAAAGGGTCCTGTTCACCTACCAGAACGTTGCCTTTGAGAATGGCATCGCCGAGTCCTTTCATTTCGTTTTGACGGGTGTAGGTAAAGGTGCAGTTGGCAATAATGTGGCGAATCTCTTTTAAAAGGATCTCTTTGGAAGAGTTTTTTATTTGGTGCTCCAGTTCATAAGAGATATCGAAGTGATCGGTAATGGCACGTTTGCCGCGACCGGTAATGACAGCCATAACACTGCATCCGGCATTCATAGCCTCTTCGACTCCGTATTGAATCAGCGGTTTGGTAAGAATGGGAAGCATCTCTTTGGGCATCGCTTTGGTAGCGGGAAGAAAGCGTGTTCCGTAGCCTGCGGCGGGAAATAAACATTTTCTAATCATACAATCTCCTGTTGATATTGGGTCGAAATTGTAGCATAGTTTTATAGAAAAAAGAGTGTGTATATGGTACCAGTAGGCGGACTCGAACCGCCACGGCCGTGAAGCCATCGGATTTTGAATCCGACGTGTCTACCAATTTCACCATACTGGCTTGTGAATGGGGAATGACATCATAGTTGTTTTTTTCTTAAACTTTTGTAAATACATTGCGAGGTAAATATTTTCAGCCACATGTCGATAGTATCAGTAACAGAGTTAAAAACTATAGATAGCGTGGAGGTATGTCGTGCGGATTACGAGCGGAATGTACTACAAAAACATCGACACCAGCAATACACAACTCAACAAAGAGCTGTTTGATGTGAATCGTCAAATTGCTTCGGGTCGTACCATTCAGTATGCTCATGAAGATTCTGAAACATTTTCAAAAACGCTGCGACTCGATGATGAGGTGGCTACACTGACGCAAGTTAAAAAAAGTTCACAGGCCGCTTATAAGTTCAGTACGCAAAGCGATACGACAATCGGGGAGATGGAAACGATATTGCGTTCGTTTCGAACGACGCTGTTAGCTGCTGCCAATGAGACTAATGCTGCAGAGAGTTATTATGCTTTCGCAGCTGAACTTGAGGGAATGAAAACAAATTTAATGAGTCTTGCCAATACTTCAATTGACGGCAAGTATCTCTTTTCCGGAACCAATACCGGTATAAAACCCATTGATGCAGCGGGAAACTACCGAGGTAATGACGGTGATATGAATGCATTTTTCGGCAATGATGTGCAACAGAAATATAATATTACGGGACAAGATCTTTTTTTTGGTGAAGAAGGCAGTATACAAAAAGAGGTGAGTACCAATATAAAGCTAATTCATGCCACAACTTCTCAGTCCATAACGGCCAGTGACACCATATTGGATTTAATGGACGGCAACAGCGGGGTTCAGAACTTTTACATTCGCGGTACTCAAAGCGACGGTACTTCCTTTAAAGAGGTGATTACACTCAACGACACCGATACGGTAGATGATCTCTTGAATGGCATATCCAATGCCTACGGCAACAGGGTGGATGTCACGATGGCCAACGGCTATATTGTTATTACGGACAAGGTGAGCGGATCGAGTAAACTGGATTTTCATATTGTCGGCAATACAGGAGCCACGGCTACCGATATTGATACACTCGGCGGTACGGTTAAAGCATTCAATAAAAGTGCGTTAATACCTGCTGCCGCGGCAACGGGTGTTGAAGCAGCTATTTATGACCGAAACATGTTTACACAAGAAGGAGCAACCGTAACGTCAAATGTTGCTCAAATTGTCTCATCCGACAACAGTATTGCCGTTGATGAAACAGCGTTGGCCGGTGTATTTTCAAATCTCTCTTCAACACTGCATATTGGAGGTAATCGTATTGACGGCAGTGCATTCAATATTGACATCAGCTTAGGATCTCCGGCAACGGTGAGCGGTGATTATAATTACAATATTGCCAATGGCGCCGGAGTCGATACCGACGGGGCGGATATGACGTACCGCCAACTGCTTGATGTCATTAACATGGCAATGAACAACAATGTACCTTCTGACAACAATGCCGGTTATCGTGCTGCTATTGAAGCTTCTAATGTGAATTCGAGCGTGAATTTGACACCTGACGGACGTATTGAATTTGTAGATAAGAACAATATAGTGACGCAGGCAAATCTTACAATATACGATAATAACAGTAACGATTTTACAAACACCAACGGTGCTATGGCAACGTTTAATACCAACAATGCCTTAAGTATTCGTGATCCTAAAACCGATTTTTTCGGTGTTATTGATGCGGCTATTTTTGCAGTTAAAGAGGCTCGCGGTTATCCTGACGGAAATGCAGACAATCCACGAAACAACGGGATCTCCAATGCCTTAAGTATGCTCGATGATCTTTTAGACCATACGGTTCGTATGCAGACACAGTCCGGAGCACATTCCAATACGCTGAGTAATGCACAGGAGCGGACGGAGATGTTACTTATTAGTACACAGACCTTGCGTTCGGAAGTGATTGATACGGACATAGCAGAAGCCTATTTGCGTTTGGAGCAGCTCAAGCTCAATCAGCAGGCAACACTTTCGACCGTTTCTAAAATCTCTCAGCTCTCATTAGTTAATTATCTTTAAAAATTTGTCAAAAAACTCCTGATTATGGAGCTTTTTTGATATACTCTTATTTATTTTTTATTACGTTTTCAAAGGAAATATCATTTTACGTGATACACTCTTTATTATTACAATAGGGTTGCTTCTGTACTTGGGGGTAGCCACCATTCTTTCTGATGCTGAGCTTATCGGAAGTTTCGGTTCTTTAGTGGCGGCTTACAATCATGAAATTTTTGGTGCGTTGTCGTATGTCTACTTATTGGTTTTAATTATTCCTCTGTACTATTTTTACCGTCATCCTATAGTGAGCGGCAGAGGGGTTGAACTCACGGTTGCTTATGCTCTGTTTTTTTTCTCCTTGCTTATTTTTCAGGCCATGACGGTAGAGAGCGCTTTACGCGGCAGCTTTGGTGGTCATTTTGTCGATATGCTTGCTCCTTATATTGGTCTGTTTGGCGTTGGTGTTATCTGGTTGATGACGCTTTCGTTATCGATTATACTCATTGTAGACAAGGGTGTCGAAGAGCTTTTGCAGCCGATAAAAACATTTATTTTGAATCAAGATGAGGTATCTGAAACAGTGGAAGCGACGCCGGTTGAGCATCACTTGGAAAAACCTAAGAAAAAAGCGGTATCAAAGAAGAGACCGGCACTTGTAGCAGTTGACGCTGAAGTGCATGAGGAGGTGAAAATACCTTCAACGGAACACGAAACCGCTACCGCAATACAGAACGAAGCGTCTGATGCCGTACTGCAAGAAGAGTCTTCCGAGAAGCCGACTATTGTAACATTGGCAAAACAGGTGAAAGAGGGCAAACATGCTGTTGTTGTTCAAGAACTTGAAGAGAATAAAAAGCTACTTGAACAGATCGATAAAGGAAAAACCGAAAAACCGAAAAACTTTAAATTGCCGAAACTGGATTTTTTGGCACCGCCACCCAAGCAGAAAAGTGCTATTGATGAAAAAGAGCTTGACGATAAAATACGCCATCTTATTGAGAAGCTGGCGCAATTTAAAATTGAAGGCGATGTTATCCGTACGTATGCGGGTCCGGTTGTCTCGACGTTTGAGTTTAAACCCGCAGCACATGTTAAAGTGTCAAAAATTCTTAATTTGCAAGATGATTTGGCCATGGCACTTAAAGCGGAGACCATTCGTATTCAGGCACCTATTCCGGGTAAAGATGTTGTCGGTATCGAGATTCCCAATAAAAGTGTAGAAACCATCTATTTGCGCGAGATTTTTGAAAGCAAACTGTTCAAAGAGGCCTCTTCGCCGTTAACCATTGCACTGGGTAAAGATATTGTCGGTAAACCGTTTATTACCGATCTTAAAAAATTACCGCACCTCTTAATTGCCGGAACGACCGGTAGCGGCAAGAGTGTGGGTATTAATGCGATGATTTTAAGTCTGTTGTATAAAAACTCACCGGATCAATTGCGACTGTTGATGATTGACCCGAAAATGCTGGAGTTTTCTATTTATAATGACATTCCGCATCTGCTTACCCCTGTTATTACGAAATCGAAACAAGCGATTGCGGCTTTAAGCAATATGGTTGGTGAAATGGAGCGGCGATATGCCCTTATGAGCGAAAGTCGTACCAAAAATATTGAAAACTATAATGAAAAAATCAAAAAAGAGGGCGGTGAAGTACTGCCGTACATTGTAGTCATTATTGATGAGTTGGCGGACCTTATGATGACCAGCGGTAAAGATGTCGAATTCTCCATAGCCCGTTTGGCTCAAATGGCACGAGCGAGCGGTATTCATCTGATTGTAGCCACGCAACGCCCAAGTGTCGATGTTGTGACAGGACTGATTAAAGCAAATCTTCCTTCACGTATCAGCTACAAAGTAGGCCAGAAGGTCGATAGTAAAATTATCTTGGATTCTCAAGGAGCCGAATCACTGTTAGGACGCGGCGATATGTTGTTTACACCGCCGGGTATGAGCGGATTGATTCGACTGCATGCACCGTGGAGTTCCGAAGATGAAATTGAGCATATTGTTGAGTTTATAAAAGCGCAGCGAGAACCGCAATATAACAATACTTTTTTAAGTGACCCGAACGAAGTGTCGACATCCAGTGACGGTGCGACATTGGCAGAGCTCGATTCCATGTATGAAGCGGCTAAAAACGTGGTTTTAACAGATAAAAAGACGTCCATTAGTTACTTGCAGCGTAAGCTTCAAATCGGTTATAACCGTTCAGCCAACATTATAGAACAGCTAGAGCAACGCGGTGTTCTTTCTGCTCCCAACAGTAAAGGAAACCGTGAAATTCTTCAGTAGCTGTTACTGACCTACACATCTTTCCAATTACTTTTTGGACTTTTGTGTATATTTGTAACATATTCAACTTCATCAATTGTTCTTTTGATATAATCGTGTTTTAAATTTAAATTCATGCAGGAGTCATAATGGCTTTTTTAGACGAGTATAAAGCACATGTTGCTGAGCGCGAAACACTAGGCGTTCCACCGCTTCCCCTTTCCGCCGAGCAGACGGCAGAGGTTATTGAACTGATTAAAAGTAATTGTACAGAGGAGTTGTTAGATCTTCTCACCAATCGTGTTGCTCCGGGTGTTGACGATGCTGCGTATGTCAAAGCGGCATTTTTAAATGATGTGGCTGCAGAAGCAATTACAGTGAACTGCATTGCTCCTGAGAAAGCAGTTGAAATGCTCGGAATGATGCTTGGAGGCTACAATGTCAAGCCTCTCATTGATGCACTCTCTTCTAAAAATGCTACGGTTGTAGCGGCTGCAGTGAAAGCACTCAAGAAAACACTCTTGGTTTATGATGCATTTAACGATGTTGAAGAGTTACACAAAGCCGGTAATGCGGCGGCAACCGAAGTGATGACATCATGGGCGAATGCCGAGTGGTTTACATCCAAGCCGAAGTTGGCAGAAAAAATTACCGTAACGGTATTTAAAGTAGAAGGTGAGACCAATACCGATGACCTGTCGCCGGCTTCAGAAGCATTTACGCGTTCGGATATTCCGTTACATGCAAATTCTATGTTGACAGCGAAGATGGAAGATCCCATCGGTACCATTGCCGAATTAAAGAAAAAAGGGCATCCGGTAGCGTATGTCGGTGATGTTGTCGGTACCGGCAGTTCACGTAAATCGGGTATTAACTCGGTACAGTGGCATATGGGTGAAGATATTCCCGGTGTACCCAACAAGCGTACCGGAGGTGTGGTTTTAGGCAGTACTATTGCTCCTATCTTTTTTGCAACGGCTGAAGATTCGGGTGCGCTTCCTTTAGAGCTCGATGTTACGGGTATGAATACGGGCGATGTTATTGATATTTATCCGTATAAAGGCGAGGCCCACAAAGACGGCAAATGTATTGCCACATTTAAACTCAATCCCAACACGATTACCGATGAAGTTCGTGCCGGCGGTCGTATTCCACTGATTATCGGTCGGGGTTTAACATCGAAAGCGCGTAGTGTACTGGGGATGGGGGCAAGTGATGTTTTCTTGACAGCCGAGCAACCTGCTGACACCGGAAAAGGCTTTACTTTAGCACAAAAAATGGTAGGAAAAGCATCCGGTCTTAAAGGCGTTCGTCCGGGTATGTATGTTGAACCTGAGATGTCTACCGTCGGTTCTCAAGATACAACCGGTCCCATGACACGTGATGAAATTAAAGAGTTGGCGGCATTGGGCTTTAACGCTGATTTGGTGATGCAGTCATTTTGTCATACGGCAGCGTATCCGAAACCTTCGGATGTCGTGATGCACCATACTCTTCCGGATTTTATTTCAAACCGTTCCGGTATTGCATTGCGTCCGGGTGACGGCGTCATTCACTCATGGTTAAATCGGATGGTACTTCCGGATACAGTGGGAACCGGTGCCGATAGTCACACCCGTTTTCCTATTGGCATCTCATTTCCGGGTGGTTCGGGAATTGTCGCCTTTGCCGGGGTGACCGGTTCCATGCCGCTTACGATGCCTGAATCGGTGTTGGTACGTTTTAAAGGAGAGTTGCAACCGGGAATTACGCTACGCGACTTGGTGAATGCCATTCCGCATCAAGCTATTAAAGAGGGGCTTTTGACTGTTGAGAAAAAAGGGAAGAAAAATATTTTTGCCGGTCGTATTTTAGAGATTGAAGGATTGCCGGATCTTAAAGCAGAGCAGGCATTTGAGCTTTCTGATGCTTCAGCGGAACGAAGCGCGGCGGCATGTACGGTTAAGCTTAACAAAGAGCCGGTGCTTGAATATCTTAAATCGAATGTGACGCTGCTCGAGCAGATGATTGAATCGGGTTATGAAGACAAGCGTACCATTCAGCGCCGCATTGACAAAATGAAAGAGTGGATTGCCAATCCGGTACTCATGGAAGCCGATGCCGATGCCGAGTATGCTGCCGTTCTTGAAATTGATTTGAACGAAATTACGGAGCCGATTCTGGCATGTCCTAACGATCCGGATGATGTGGCAACGCTAACTGAAATTTTAGCAGATCCGAAGCGACCGCATATTATTAATGAGGTGTTTGTCGGGTCGTGTATGACCAACATCGGACACTACCGTGCGCTCGGTGAAGTCCTTAAGGGTGAAGGTGCCGTTCCGACACGCCTGTGGGTCTGTCCTCCGACAAAAATGGATGAAAAACAGTTGACCGAGGAGGGGTACTATTCGCTCTTTGGGGCTGCCGGTGCACGTACGGAAGTTCCGGGCTGTTCACTTTGTATGGGGAATCAGGCACGAGTTGCCGACAACGCGGTTGTTTTTTCGACATCCACACGTAACTTTGACAACCGTTTGGGCAAAGGGGCTCAAGTCTATCTCGGTTCGGCAGAGCTGGCAGCCGTATGTGCGATGTTGGGATATTTGCCGACAAAAGAGGAGTACTTAAATATTGTTCCAAAAAAGATTGGCGGTAAAGAAGAAGCCATTTATAAATATCTTAACTTCAACTTGATTCCGGACTATAAGCTGGATTAAGCTACTTTCCGTTTACATGTAAATCATGACCTTGTGATTTACATGTAATTTTATTCATCCCAATCCAATAAACGACGCTCGCCTTGAAGTTCTCGAATATGAGTAACATCTTGACTCATCTCAATGACTCCACGATACGTACGGTTTTCATCACGTACGGCAAAATACTGGATATGAATAAACTTTCCTTTAAATTGAATCCAAAATTCGGCAAGATCCTGTCTGCCGGCCTTAAACTCTTCTAATATTTTTAAAACCTGGTCAACACTTTTTGGTGGATGACAAAATTTGACTTCACGCCCGATAATTCCGGCGCTTCGCGGAAAAACACGATCTTCTCCGCGGTTATAAAAGACTACCTGGTCGTTTTCATTGACATACGTAATGTCCACCGGTAGAATTCTAAAAATGGAGTTGACCTGTTCGGGTGTTAAGAAGCCTTCGTCATAGTGTGTTTTATCATCAATACCAAAAGGCAGCTTGCGACGCTTTGTATCTTCTTTTGGATGAATGTAGGTGTTTTCAGGATAGGGTGGTGGCGGTGTTTCCAACATCCAGCCGATCTCTTCGTCACCTTCACGAAACTCCTTCCAGTCCTGCTCGCTAAGAAGCTCCATGGCATGAGGAAGCAGTCGGCTCTCTTCTACCTGCATGATCTGTTCAAGCGAGCGGAACAGTGTTTGACTGGCCGTGATGAGAGTTTCAATATTGTTCTCTTTTAGCTGATGGCGAACGGCTTTGATTTCATTGCGGATCTGATCATGAAAAGCCCACATGTTTTGAGAAGGACTGGTCCAGCCGTATTGTTCCAAATAGGGAAAAAGTTGATTTTCTTTGCGTACAAAATGGAGTTCAACTTTTGTAAGTTTATTGAAAAGTTCAGTAAAAAACTCTACATTTTCCGTTATGTCGATGGTTTGAAGCTGATGTATATAATTACGTATGAGAAGATTCTCTTCCAGATAGACGCGTACGGGATGTCCGGCGGGAAATTGCTCTTCGTAGGGAGAGGGATTACTGTTTAAAAACTCACTCATTAACGATCCTTGATATTTTTTGGAAGTATAGTTAAAAGAGAGAACTATTGTATTGAGCCACATCAACTCCCAAAGGGAAATTATTTTATAATATCATACGATTGAGGGATGGTTGCTTTAAACAGTGTACTGTTAATCTCAAGATTTGAGCGCTGTTTTGAGAAATTAATGGTAACCTTGTTATCAAGCTCATCACGATAGAAAATAGAAGAGAGCAGGTGATTGTTGTTAAATGTCAGCAGAAACTTTTGGTCATTATAGTGTGCTTCAGCGTGATTTGCATCAATTTTAGCGGCATTGTTAATAATAGTAAAAATGTCAATATTGTCAGTGACACGCTTTATAATAGCCTGTTCCATCTCGGGTTCAATGACGGTAACAACATCATGGTAGACATAAATTTTTTTGTTAACGGGTTTTTTATAGTGCCACAGAGCAAAGTTTGGGCGTTTGGTAATGACACTGCCTTCATAGGTAATAGTTTTATTGTGTTCGTCTTTAATGCTTTGGTTGAAATCGGCACTGAAGCTGAATAGCTCATTTTCTACCGCACACAGCATCACACTAAGAGTCAAATAAAGAAACATTATTTTCATAAGCGAATTATACATGTAAAATAAATCGTTACGGTAAACAGTAAAGATATTAAATAATATTGCAATAAAAAGTACTCCTTTAGCGAAGGATTGTCTTTAAATGTGGTACAATCGCGGTAAAATAAGAGAGAGAGTAGGACAACAATACCATGCTACAGACGATGTTCGGAAAAATATTTGGAACACAAAATGACCGTGAACTAAAAAAATATAGTAAAAGAGTCAAACAGATCAATGCCTTGGAAGCGCAGTATGAGGCAATGAGCGATGAAGAGCTTCAGCGTGCATTTTTGGCGCTTAAAGAACAGGTTAACAACGAAGAAAAATCACTTGATGATGTGTTGGTCGACTCTTTTGCCATTACGCGAGAAGCAAGTAAGCGGGTGTTACATATGCGTCATTTTGATGTGCAGTTGATTGGCGGTATGGTGTTGCATGAGGGACGTATTGCTGAAATGAAAACAGGTGAGGGTAAGACATTGGTCGCTACCCTGCCGATTGTACTCAATGCCATGACAGGCAAAGGGGTGCATCTTGTGACGGTGAACGACTATTTGGCGTCGCGTGACGGCAAAGAGATGGGTGTGCTTTATGAGTTTTTGGGTTATAGCGTCGGTATTGTTTTAGAAGATATGCATGATCCAGCGATTAAGCGTCAACAATATGAGGCCGATATCACTTACGGAACCAACAATGAGTTTGGTTTTGACTTTTTACGTGACAATATGAGCTATGCCAAAGAACATATGGTGCAACGAGGTCATCACTTTGTTATTGTGGATGAAGTGGACTCTATTCTCATCGATGAGGCGCGTACGCCGTTGATTATTTCAGGACCGACCGATCGTAAGCTCGATAATTACCTGAAAGCGGATGCTGTAGCAAAAGCATTGGTAAAAGATGAGCATTTCACAGTTGATGAGAAAGATCGGGTTGTCTTGATGACAGAAGAGGGCATTGCCAAGGCCGAAGAACTTTTTGAGGTAGACAACCTCTACTCTTTGGAGAATTCGGCACTCTCTCACCATGTGGATCAGGCGCTTAAAGCCAATTACCTTTTTGAAATTGATGTCGATTATGTTGTGAAAGACGGAGAGGTGGTGATTGTCGATGAATTCACAGGTCGTTTAAGTGAGGGACGACGGTTTTCCGAAGGACTGCATCAGGCCTTGGAAGCTAAAGAGAAAGTGGAAATTAAAGAAGAGACACAGACCTTGGCGGATATTACGTTTCAAAACTACTTTCGTATGTATGACAAACTGGCCGGTATGACGGGTACGGCACAGACAGAAGCAACGGAATTTTCTCAGATTTATGCTCTGGATGTCATTTCAATACCGACGAATGTCCCTATTATTCGTAATGACCTCAATGACTTAATTTATAAAACCGAAGCGGAAAAATTTGAAGCGGTCATTGCTCAAATAAAAGAGCTTCAACAAAAAGGACAACCCATACTCATTGGTACCGCTTCTATTGAAAAGTCGGAACTGCTGCACGGTTTATTAAAAAAAGAGAAGATCGCCCATACCGTACTCAATGCAAAAAATCATGAGCAAGAGGGTGAAATTATTAAGGGTGCCGGTGCTAAAGGAGCGGTGACCATTGCAACAAATATGGCAGGACGCGGGGTTGATATTAAAGTCAATGATGAAGTCAAAGCATTGGGAGGCTTATGCATTCTCGGTACCGAGCGTCATGAGAATCGGCGTATTGACAATCAGCTGCGAGGACGCTCCGGTCGTCAGGGCGATCCAGGAAAAACCCAGTTTTTCTTAAGCCTGGAAGACAACTTGCTACGTATTTTCGGATCGGATAAAATCAAAAGCATTATGGAACGTTTAGGCGTTGAAGACGGGGAATACATTGAATCAAAAATGGTGACACGTGCCGTTGAGAAAGCGCAAAAAAAAGTGGAGAATCTTCATTTTGAAGGGCGTAAAAATATTGTTGAATACGATGATGTTGCCAATGAGCAGCGTAAAATTGTCTACAAATTTCGAAATGAATTGCTGGATCCAGACTTTGATATTGGAAATAAAATCAATGAAATCCGTGAGGAGTACCTCTTTAAAACATTGACAGAATGTGATATTTACGAGGGTGCTTCCCACGAAGACTTTAACTTGGAAAAACTGGCATTGGTGCTTAAAGAAGAGATGAACTTTGATCTTGATATTGATCTGTTAAGCGGTAAAGAGTATGAAGATGTTGCCGCAGAGCTTATTGCCATGGTGAAGCAGAGTTACGATGATAAAATGTCGGTTCTCGATGCTCAAACCACGGCAAGTATTGAGCAAGAGATTTATCTTAAAGCATTAGACAGTGCATGGCGAGAACATTTATATGCTATGGATATGATGAAAACGGGGATTCGTTTACGTGCCTATAACCAAAAAGATCCGCTGGTAGAGTATAAAAAAGAGAGTTATAACCTCTTTACGGAACTGGTGGAAACTATTAAGTACGAGACCATTAAAACGTTACAGATTATTCAGTTTAAAATGCAAGATGCCGAGGCTCAAGCGGAAGCATTTGCCGCAAAGCTCGAGCAAGAGCAGAAGCAGCGTGAGATGCAAATGTCGCTTAACAGCAGTACCGACAATGAGCCACAAGGAAAGAAAATTGCTCGAAATGACCCTTGTCCGTGCGGCAGTGGTAAAAAGTATAAGCAGTGTTGCGGTAAAAGCGGTCCGAAAAAAGGTGCTTTTGCTTCTTGAATACAACATTAGTTCCTTACCTCGTCAAACGTTTTTTACGATTTGATGCCGATCAGCCTTTTATTTTTCTCTCGGCACTATTGGCATTTTTAGGTATTGCGCTTGGGGTTATGGTGCTCATTATTGCGATGGCACTCATGAATGGATTTGATAATGAGTTTAAGAAAAAATTGACGGTAATGAACTACCCGTTGACAATTTTACCCCGTTTTTTTGGCGGGGTTAATCATGAGTTACTGCTTGATCTGGAAACGCGTTTTCCCGAACTCTCTTTTAGTCCTTACGTCTCTTCACCGGTCATTGCGCGTAGCGGTAACCAGTTTGAAGGCGGTTATTTGTTTGGGGTTAATTTTAAAGATGAAGTCAAAGTCAACAGTGTAGTCGCCAAAGCGCTGAAAGAGACAGAACTCAGTAAGTTTGATGTTATTGTCGGAAAAAGTATTGTAGAACAGTACCACCTCTTAGAAGGTGATAAGCTAACCTATATTTTTACCCAAATGGAGCCTGGTGGTTTAGGCGCAACACCGAAAATGAAACGTTTTACGGTACAGGGAAGTTTTGAATCGGGGCTTTCTGCCTACGACAAAGCGTACAGTTATACAACATTGGAGTCACTGCAAAAAGTGCTGCGTATCCCTTCGAACCAATATGACGGTATTCATATTTTTTCAACTGCTCCACAACAAGATATTAAAAAAATAGCACCGCTGCTTCCTTCGAGTGTCAGTATCAAAGGGTGGTGGGAAGATAACGCCAATTTTTTTGCCGCGTTGGAGATGGAAAAAACCGCACTTTTTATTGTGTTGATGCTCATTATTCTGATTGCTGCCATTAATATTATCTCTTCACTGCTGATGACCGTGATGAATCGGCGTTCCGAGATTGCACTGCTGATCTCTTTGGGAGCGTCTCAGAGCGAAATTAAAAAGCTGTTTTTAAACTTGGGCATTATTATTGGTGTGGGCGGAATTGTTGCGGGTATTGTTACCGGTTTAAGCGGTTTATGGATTTTAAGTAATTTTGATATTGTTTCATTGCCTAAAGATGTTTATCCAACCGCAACACTGCCTTTGGATTTAAGTCTTTTGGACTTCTCTTTTATTGTCAGCGGTGCTTTTGTTATTGTATTGATCTCATCATGGTATCCGGCTAAAAAAGCTTCCGAAGTTGATGTTTTAACGGTATTACGAAACGAGTAGTCAGTGTACTTGTTCAATAAGGTGTACCGGCAGGAGAATGGTACGTTTTAAGAGCTGAAACGGTGCTACAATAATATCTTTGGCAACGGCATTGGTGACGGTTGGATCATCAAGTTTTCCTGTGATACTCAGGGTGGTTGAAACCGAACCGTCTTCACCAAACAGCAAATAACCTACAATGGGGACCTTGGAGAGTTTGCTTCCCAAATCGGTTTTTAGTGCCAATTGCATATCAATACGGTTTGTTGCAAAGTTAAGTTCGCCGTTACCTTGAATACGCAACTCTTTTGAGCGAATATTGATATCGTGTATGACAATGTTATTGTTTTCATAGCTAAATCCGGCGTAAGCCTCTTTGACACGCAGTCCTTTTGAGCTGTACTGTGGCAATGAAAAAGTTGCTAAAGCCGGAAGCGTGTTGACAAAAGCCAACATATTGTTGATGACTTTGTAATCTTTTAAAATGGTTTTTTTGACGCGTAAAACCCCCTGAAATTGTTCCGGTTTACCTGAGATATAGAAGTACAGTGAGCCGTTTTGGTGCTCGGCAAGGGCCAGCAAACTGTTCATAAAGGTATCATTAAATTTGTCACCGTAAAGGTGGAAATTATTTGCTTCATCTAACTCAAACTGTGCACTTCCTTGAGCATGTTCCAAGGTGGCATAGACAGTTTTTCCCTCTTTGTACACATGCATTTCATCAAGAGGTGCTCGCCGTTTTTTGGAGAGGTACAAAAAACTGTCCGTTGCATTTACAATAAGATAATGATTTGACGTATTGCTCTCTTTTTGGTGCTTGAAAAATTTTAGCAGTTCGGGCAGATTAAACCCGATGTCACTCATCGTCACGGTGGTGGTTTCGGCAATATTTACATGTAATTTATTGTTGATATCGAGTTGAGTGGTACCGTTGCGGTAGTTGCCCAAGAAGCTATAATCATATTGAAATGTCTCATCATCAACCAGAATAGCGTAAGGGTAATGTACCGTGCCATGGAAGGTTGTTGTATTGTTGGTATCGCTATTGCTGTAAATAGTAAGATTACCGTCTGTTACAGCATTGCGTTGCAACAGTGCAGAATGATCTGAAATTTTGGAGATATCGGGAATATCAACCGACCAGCCTGTTGCTGCAATACATGCCGAAACATTAAGCGCATCAGCTCTTAAGAGGTGCGTGGCATTTACCTCCTTGTAACTGATGTTTAGGTCACTGTTGCTGCTGTAGAGATCTTGAGGAAAGGTGTGTATATAACCCAATTGAAACATACCTTCTCTCTTTTGGGGCATATAGTGGCCTTGAAGTTGAAAATTGATGCGGTCTTGAATGTAAAATTTACTCTTTTCAATAGTAATACGGTGTTTGTCGTATCGTAGAAAAAATGGTGCTACTTTAAGGTTTTGATGATTGTATTGAAAGTGTCCAAACTGCTCGGTACTGATAGTTAGATCGTCTTTATAGCGAAAGTTGATGGTATAGGATGCAGGATCGTATAGTGATACCATGTCGTATTGGAGTCTATGGAGTGAAAGATCAATATTGGCAGTATGTTGTGATGCATTGATATCACCGGAGACTTTGGCATATATCTTATTGTCCAAGCTTATTCCAATGTCCGGAAGCATGAGAGAAAAGTCTTCAAAACGAAAGGGGGCTTCAAACGCATCGACATGCATAGCGTACTTGTCAAACAACCATTGCGACGGACTTAGCGAGAGGATCTCTTTACCCGCTTTAAGCAGATAATTGGCTTGAAGCGGTAGTGTCGACGTGTCGAGCGATACCCCTTCTACCGTGATGTGTTTAGGGAAAATAGTGAGATTAGCCCGATGTTTTGCCGGATCTAGAAACCCTTGAACATCTGCGTCGATATATGTTTTGTACGCAATATTGCCATGAATTATGTTTACATGTGTATTGGTTAGTTTTAAAGCAAGATCTTTTACATGTAGCAGTTCTCCTTTAAAAAGTATCTCTCCTTGGCTTACATTAAAAGTACCGTGAGCTGTCGTATCAAGCGTATGGAGATTAATGTTCAGATTCAAATTGGCTTGCGTGACACCCTGTACCTGTTGCAAGGGCAGTTGAATATGGTAAGTCTCTAAAATTTTTAAAATATCACTGTCAAGAGCGGTAGCGGTAATAATATGGGCGTCTAAAAAAAATGCATCACCGGAGAAGTCAATATCTAAATAACTTTGAGGAAGCAGATGGTGTAAGTAACTGCCGTTATGCGGGCGAATATGAAGGACTCCTTTGTTAAAGTTCAGGGTTGTATGTTCCGTCACAATAGGGGCAAGTTTCGGTGAAAAGGTATATTGCATTTGCGGCAGGTATGCTTTGGCTTCCAGGGTTGTTAAAAGTGTATCCGGATGGTTAAATTCATACACGCCTCGAAGATACTCAAGCCTGTACTCAGAGGCTGTAATATTTTTTACCGCCCATAATGTGATGGTAGGATCAAGTTCAAACGGTTCGACAACATGAAGAAGATTTTGTATCGGTACCAATGAGTGAATATTAAATGAGATGGCTTTGGTTGTTGCTGCGGCAATAATGGCAAGATGTGCATCATTGGCAATGCGACATTGCAAGGATGCGTTAATGCGTTTGTGATCCATATGCACGTTTAGAGTACCGTTAATGTTTGTATCATACCGATAATGCCGAAAAGATTCCACGTTAACATGCAGTTGTCTGTTTTGAAATGAGAGTCGGCTTGAGAGCACCCACTGCGAAGCGTTAGCAGTAAGTACTCCTTCACGGTTAGCATAATAAAAGGAGCCGTTAACGTCATTTACATGTATTTTGGAAAGATCAATACGCTCAAAAAGTGTTAAAAGTATTTTTGTGTTCTTTAGCAGGCGTTCAATCAGAGCTGCATCAAAAGAAGTCTGAGACGTTCTAGGATCTATTGAAATTTCGAGTTTATCGACTTTAACTAATAGTTTTTCATTCCATTTAATGTATAATTCTTTTGCTTTTATAGATGGGAAATCAACTTTCTCAATGATAATGCCATGCTGAAGGACAATAAAGAGCGCTATGAATGAGACAGTTAAAAAAATAATAAAGCCTACCAGAGTGATATGGATAATAGAAATTATTTTATTGATAGTCATTTCACTCTTCTACTATGTAAACTTAAGCATGACCTCCGCTAAGGTTATCTATATACCGCAAGGTTCTACAAACAAGATTATATCATATCTTCATACAAAAAAAGGGATGGATATTACCCCTATAGACGGCTATATTGCTCGTCTTATCGGTATGCCGCAGCACGGCTGGATCTACATTGGCCAAGAGCATCTGACACACGGAGATTTTCTTTATAAATTGGTGACGGCAAAAGCGGCTATGAAAGATTTTACGCTCATTCCCGGAGAGACTACCTATTTTCTTTTAAAAGATTTGGCAGAGCAGATGGATCTAAACCGTTCCAAACTCATTTACTATTCGCAGCGTCTGAGTCATGTAAAAGAGGGGGCTTATGTTCCCGACACCTATAAAATACCAATTGGCCTTTCGGAAAGAGAGACGCTGTTGTTGTTGCTCAATCAGTCTCAAAAAAAGATGAGAGCGTGGTCGGAGAAGATTTTTGGAACTTATAATGAGAAAAAATGGCATCACTATATTATTAAAGCCTCTATTATTCAAAAAGAAGCGTCTTCGATTGAAGATATGCCCTACGTTAGCTCCGTCATTAGCAATCGCCTAAAACGCGGTATGAAACTTCAGATGGACGGAACACTCAATTATGGAAAATATTCGCATCAAAAAGTAACGGCAGAGCGCATTCGCAACGATGAGAGCCGCTACAATACCTACAAGTATGAGGGTATTCCAAAAGAAGCGGTCTGTAATGTTGGGTTAGATGCGATTAAAGCGGCAATTTTTCCGGAAAAAACAGATTATCTCTATTTTGTACGAACTAAAAAAGGACACCACTCCTATAGTCGTCGCTACTCGGAACATCTTAAAAAAATCAGAAGTGCTACTAAATGAAACAATTCTGGTGAATCTACCCCCTAAAGTGTTTCATTATTACACATAATACAAACTTCCTCACGCTTTAGTAAAAGTTATAGAAAATATTATCCTTCCTAGTGATACACTACACCATCTAAAATAACAAAACAGAGGTACAGACATGTCAAAGATTATTTGGACAGTAATTGATGAAGCCCCAGCGTTAGCGACTTACTCGCTACTTCCTATTGTAAAAGCATTTGCCAAAGAAGCAGGCGTTGACGTCACGACAAGTGACATTTCACTTGCCGGTCGTGTTCTTGCAACATTTCCTGAAAGACTTAGCGATGCTCAAAAAGTTCCCGATAATTTAGCTGAACTCGGAAAAGTAGTGCAGCAGCCCGATGGCAATATTATCAAGCTGCCAAATATTTCGGCATCAATTCCACAACTTAAAGACTGTATTGCAGAGTTACAGGGCCAGGGATATGACATTCCCAACTATCCTGAAGATCCTCAGACAGACGAAGAAAAAGAGATTCAGGCACGTTACTCTACCTGTTTGGGTTCGGCGGTAAACCCGGTACTTCGCGAGGGTAATTCCGACCGACGTGCGGCTGCCGCAGTTAAAAAGTTTGCTCAAAAAAATCCGCATAAACTGCGACCGTTTGAAAGCCCTTCAAAAGCATACGTTGCTCATATGGAAGGGAAAGGTGACTTCTATTCTAATGAGCAGTCGGTTATTAAAGAGGGTGCCGGAACAGTAACCATTGAGCTTAACGGTAAATGCCTTAAAGAGCTTAATGATGTTCAAGACAAAGAAGTGTTAGATGCTACGTTTATGTCTAAAAAAGCATTGCGTGCATTTCTACAGAAAACACTTGATGATGCCAGAGCAAACGGCGTACTTTGGTCACTCCACCTTAAAGCAACCATGATGAAGGTTTCTGACCCTATTATGTTCGGTCATGCGGTTGAAGTCTATTTTAAAGATGTATTTGACAAATATGCCGCAGAGTTTAAAGAGATCGGGTACAACTCAAATTTAGGTTTGGGCGACCTGTATAAAAAACTTGAAAAGCTTCCGGCCGATAAAAAAGCAGAGATTGAAGCGGCCATTATGGCAACATACGACAAGCAACCTCCTATGGCAATGGTAGATTCCGATAACGGCATTACCAACCTTCATGCCTCTAATGATATTATAATTGATGCCTCCATGCCGGTTGTGGTTCGTGATGGCGGTAAGATGTGGAATCGAGACGGTAAAACACAAGAGTGTGTTGCTGTTATTCCCGATAGTTCGTATGCGGTCTTTCACCAAGGCATGGTTGACGACTGTGTCAAAAACGGCCAGTATGACGTAACAACAATGGGTAATGTTGCCAATGTCGGTCTTATGGCGCAAAAAGCTGAAGAGTACGGTTCACACCCGACGACATTTGAGATTGAAGAAGACGGTGTTGTTGAAGTTAAAGATGACAAGGGCAATGTCTTAATGAGTCACAATGTTGAAAAAGGTGATATTTGGAGACTCTCTCGCACGAAAGACATTCCCATTAAAGACTGGGTACGTTTGGCGGTAGAGCGCGCGCGACTTACCGGTAATCCGGCAGTATTTTGGTTAGATGAAAACCGTGCTCACGATGCTAATATTATTAAAAAAGTGAAAGAGTATTTAAAAGATCACGACACCAGCGGTTTGGAGCTTCCTATTATGGATGTAGCGGCTGCTACGGCATATACCAATGCGCGTGTTCGTGAAGGTAAGGACACTATTTCGGTAACCGGTAACGTTTTGCGTGACCACTTAACCGACATGTACCCTATTTTAGAACTGGGAACATCGGCAAAAATGCTCTCCATTGTTCCGTTGATTGCCGGTGGCGGTCTCTTTGAAACCGGTGCAGGCGGTTCTGCTCCAAAGCACGTTGATCAGTTTTTAGAAGAGGGACATCTTCGTTGGGACTCTTTGGGTGAGTTTTTGGCACTGGCCGAGTCTCTGCGTTTTATCTCGCAAAAAAAGAATGACGCGAAATTAGCGGCATTGACCGAAGCATTGGATATTGCCAATGACGGTTATTTAGATAACAACAAAGCTCCGTCACGTAAATGTGGTGAGCCTGATAATAAAGCGTCACACTTTTATGTTGCGCAATATTGGGCCAAAGCATTGGCAGCGTCCGATAATGCAGAGTTGGCTGCAAAATTTGCTCCTGTTGCTAAAGCATTAACAGAAAATGAAGACCTTATTATTTCAGAGCTGTTGGCAATTGAAGGAAAACCTCAAGACATCGGTGGTTATTTCCATCCTGATGATGCTAAAGCTGAGGTTGCAATGCGCCCATCAGCAACATTAAATGCTATAATTGACTCAATCTAAATAAGTACTTGAAACAGAGTGAAGGCTCTGTTTCATCTTTTTTGTAATGCTAGCGGGCACTACAGAAAAGGTGAAAACCTCTACCGTCTTTTTATTATAGGATAGTATGCTTAAGTGTCGTGTGTTTGTACAGAATGTTTAAGCGTATTTGATATGAATGATGGGTCTATTATGTAATATCAAGGAGTGCTTATGAGTCAAGGAAAACGAGTTGGAATTGTCGGTGCCGGAAATGTCGGTGCGACCGTTGCATACTCACTCGCAATGTTGGGATCTGCTCACGAGATAATTTTACGGGACAATAAAATTGAAGTAGCCCGAGGAAAAGCATTGGACATGTCACAGGCAGCATCGGCAGTACGTTCACATACTGTTGTCAGTGTTGCCGAAGATATGTCACAGCTGAATAACTGTGACGTCGTAGTAGTGACTGCGGGCAGTCCACGTCTTCCGGGAATGAGTCGTGATGACCTGCTAATGATTAATGCTAAAATTACCAAAGAGGTTATTGAAGGCATTGCAAAATATTCGCCCAATGCCATTATTATTATGGTTTCCAATCCACTCGATGCAATGACCTATGTTGCTCTTAAAGAGAGTGGTTTTGATCGTAGTCGTGTTATTGGTATGGCGGGCATTTTGGATGGCTCGCGTATGGCATCGTTTATTCAGGAAAAGTTAGGATACGGCGGTGGTCAAATCAGAGCGTCGGTTATGGGGGGACATGGTGATGATATGGTACCGTTGCCGCGCTATTCAACAGTAGCCGGAGTACCGCTTTCTGATGTTTTAAGTGAGGATGAAATTTCTGAAATAGTAAAACGAACACGACATGGCGGTGCAGAGATCGTAGCACATTTGAAAACAGGTTCGGCTTATTATGCTCCGGCAAAATCAACATCAATTATGGTTGAAGCGATTTTAAAAGATACCAAGCAGATTCATCCGTGTGCGGTCTATTTAGACGGAGAATACGGCTTTAAAGATGTCGTTTCGGGTGTACCGGTCATGCTGGGTGCTAAAGGTGCGGAGAAAATCATCGAAGTTACGCTTGACGATAAAGAGAAGGCTATGTTTGCAAAATCATGCGCATCGGTACAATCGCTTATAGATACACTCAACAAAAACGACTTCTTTAAAGGAGGGAACTAATATGGACTATCGTATTGAAAAAGATACCATGGGAGAGATGAAAGTTCCTGTAGATGCCTATTGGGCAGCACAAACACAACGATCCATTCACAATTTTGCAATTGGTGAAGAGACCATGCCTTATGAGATAACGCGTGCGTTTTCCTATTTAAAAAAAGCAGTAGCTCTTGTCAATAAAGATTTAGGAAAACTTGATGCCAAAAAGGCAGATGCCATTGCTGCTGCCGCCGATGATATGCTTTCGGGAAAACTTGACGGTAATTATCCGCTTGTTGTTTGGCAAACCGGTTCGGGAACGCAGTCTAATATGAATAACAATGAAGTGTTGGCCAACCGTGCTACGGAAATTCTTGGCGGAGATTTTAGAACGGAAAAATTAGTACATCCAAATGATGATGTGAATAAGTCGCAATCATCCAACGACACCTATCCGACTGCACTCCATGTTGCAGCGGTTATCTCTATGGAGACACGCGTATTGCCGGCGATTGCAAAGCTCAAAGTAACACTGGCTGAAAAATCAAAAGCTTTTGAATCAGTAGTAAAAATTGGTCGTACCCATCTTCAAGATGCAACACCGTTGACTCTGGGGCAAGAAATCAGCGGCTGGGTAGAGATGCTAGAGAAGTGTGAAACAATGGCAAAAGAGTCTTTAGAGGCGGTGCGTGAGTTGGCTTTAGGAGGCACGGCTGTTGGAACCGGTCTTAATGCTCATCCGGAACTTGGAGAACGCGTTGCCGCCAAGCTCACAGAGTTAACGGGACACCGGTTTGTTACGGCTCCCAATAAGTTTCATGCGCTTACATCGCATGATGCTCTGGTATATTCTCACGGAGCACTAAAGGCACTGGCAGCAGATATGATGAAAATAGCCAATGATGTCCGCTGGTTGGCGAGCGGTCCACGTTGCGGTATTGGTGAAATCGAAATTCCGGCCAATGAACCGGGATCTTCAATTATGCCGGGAAAAGTCAACCCGACACAAGCCGAGGCTGTGACAATGGTGACGTGTCAGGTATTTGGCAATGATGTTGCCATTTCAATGGGTGCATCACAGGGGAACTTTGAACTGAATGTCTATAAACCGGTGATTGCATATAACTACTTGCAGTCATGCCGTTTGTTAGCCGATTCTATTGTCTCTTTTAATGATAATTGCGCTGTAGGTATAGAGCCGGTTCGCGAAAAAATTGACCATTTTTTACATAATTCATTGATGTTGGTCACGGCATTAAACCCGTACGTTGGATACGATAATGCTGCCAAAATAGCAAAAACAGCTCATGCAAACAATGCTACACTGAAAGAGACAGCTGTTGAACTGGGTCTGCTGACAGCTGAAGAGTTTGATAAATACGTGGTGCCTGAAGAGATGATTGCACCTAAAGCCTAAGTGCATAAGCAAATAACTTAAACTTAAACAAGGGAGAGATGAATGAATATACATGAATATCAGGCAAAACAAATTTTTGCTCAGTATGATGTGCCGACCCCTCGGGGTATAATTGCCAATACGCCGGATGAGGCAGTCGCAAATGCCAAAGAGCTGGGTGGCGATATTTGGGTTGTTAAAGCCCAAATTCATGCTGGTGGTCGTGGATTGGGCGGTGGTGTTAAGCTCGCCAAAACTTTAGATGAAGTCAGAGCATTGGCTTCTGAAATCTTAGGGATGACGCTGGTGACGCACCAAACCGGTCCCGAAGGCAAACTGGTTCAAAAAGTTTACATTGAAGAGGGTGCCGATATTAAAGATGAACTGTATCTTGGTGTGGTGCTTGATCGTGCTAAAGAGATGCCGGTGATTATGGCATCGACTGAAGGCGGTATGGCTATTGAAGATGTGGCACATGACACACCCGAAAAGATCATTAAAGTTGCGGTCGATCCGGCTATCGGTTTTCAGGGATTTCATGGACGTGAATTGGTTTTTGGGTTGGGTATTACCGATAAAAACGAACAAAAAAAACTGATTGATTTTGCATCAAAACTCTATAAGCTCTATATGGAAAAAGATGCGGAGATGATTGAGATTAACCCGCTTATTAAGACCGGATCGGGAGACTTTTTGGCTCTTGACGGCAAAATGGGATTTGATGATTCTGCATTGGGACGTCACCCCGATATTGAAGCCATGCGTGACATTTCCGAAGAAGATGCCGACGAGCGAGAAGCATCACAGTACGGTTTGTCTTATATTGCGCTAGATGGAGAGATAGGCTGTATGGTCAATGGTGCGGGTCTTGCCATGGGTACGATGGATACTATTAACTATATGGGAGGCACACCGGCAAACTTTTTGGATGTTGGCGGAAGCGCTAATGCGGAAACGGTAGCCAAAGGTTTTGAAATTATTCTTAAAAACCCGAAAGTCAAAGCTATTTTTGTAAATATTTTTGGTGGTATCGTCCGTTGTGATCGTATTGCCAACGGTATTTTGGAAGCAACAAAAATTACCGATGTCAACGTACCGGTAATTGTGCGTCTCGATGGAACCAATGCACCCGAAGCAGCGGAGATTCTTAAAAATGCCAATATTGCCAATATTATTGTCGGAACCGATCTGGGTGACGGTGCCGCAAAAGCAGTAGCTGCAGCGAAAGGAGCGTAATTAAAAATGAGTATTTTAGTTAACAAAGATACAAAAGTAATTGTTCAAGGGTTTACAGGTAAAGAGGGGACCTTTCATGCTGAGCAGTGTTTGGCATATGGTACAAAAATTGTTGGTGGTGTCACACCGAACAAAGGAGGCCAAGAGCATCTTGGAAAACCGGTGTTCAATACGGTTAAAGAAGCAGTTGCAACTACGGGAGCAACGGTCAGTATGATTTTTGTGCCGCCGGCATTTGTAGCAGATGCCGTAATGGAAGCAGCAGATGCCAATATTGAGTTGGCGGTGATTATTACCGAAGGTGCTCCGGTACGTGATATGCAAGCAGCCAAAGCCTATGCCGTGAAGCATGGCATGAAAACCATCGGACCAAACTGTCCGGGAATTATTACGGCTGAAGAGTGCAAAATAGGTATTATGCCGGGTATGATTTTTAAAAAGGGGAGCGTCGGCCTAATTTCGAAATCGGGTACCCTTACTTATGAGGGCGCCAATCAGGTATGTAACGAAGGTTACGGTATTTCAACGGCAGTCGGTATTGGTGGCGATCCGATTATTGGTCTTTCGTATAAGCAGTTATTACCGATGTTTGAGGCTGATCCGGAAACGGAAGCTATTGTGATGATTGGTGAAATCGGCGGCGATCTTGAAATTCAAGCGGCGGCCTTTATCAAAGAGAATATTAAAAAGCCGGTCGTTGCGTTCATAGCCGGTCAAACGGCACCTGCAGGTAAGCGTATGGGTCATGCCGGAGCTATTGTGTCCGGTGGTGCCGGTACGGCAAAAGAGAAGATGGAGGCCCTAGAGGCAGCGGGCGTCAAGGTGGTTGTAAGTCCCGCTGAAATAGGTAAAGCTGTAGCAGAAGTTTTAGGAAAAAAGTAATTTTGCGCTATACGGTAGAGGTCAATAACATACGTTGCGAAGGGTGTGCAAATACCATTAAAACGACACTTCAAAAAGAAGGTTTTAGCGATATTGAGGTTGATCTCTCGTGCGAGCCTCGTAAGGTAACAGTCAATGTTCAAGATGAGGCGTCATCAGCACAATTTAGAGCAATTTTAAGAAAACTAGGCTATCCTCTTTGTGATGAAAAGATTAGTTTAAGTAATTCAGCTACTCTTAAAGCAAAGAGTTTAGTCTCTTGTGTGGTCGGGAAATTTGGTGTCAATGATAATACAGATTAAATCTGTGTTTTAACAAATGAGGAGAATAGATGGGAACGTTTAAAACTGAAAACCCAGGGAATCAACCTGTGTGGGTTAATACGAATAACTGTAAAGCATGTGATATTTGTGTATCGGTCTGCCCTGCGGGCGTACTCGGCATGAAATATGAATCTACATCAACACTTGGAGCAATGATCTCTATTGATCATCCGGAAGCATGCATCGGCTGTAATGAATGCGAATTGACATGTCCGGATTTTGCTATTTATGTAGCCGATAAAAAAGAGTATAAATTTGCAAAACTCACTGACGATTCCAAAGCGCGTCAAGCTGCTATTATCGCAAACAATTATATGTCACTTAGTGAACAAGGAGTTAAGTAATGGCGACTAGAGAAATCATATCTACAGGGAACCAATTGGCTGCTATTGCAGCAGTCGATGCCGGATGTAAATTTTTTGGAGGCTACCCGATTACACCTTCGTCGGAAGTAATGCATGAGATCTCTGATCTTTTGCCGGCAGTCGGAGGTACGTGTATTCAAATGGAAGATGAGATTGCCGGAATTTGTGCAACAATCGGTGCAGCAATGGCGGGAGATCGTGCGTTAACGGCAACCTCCGGTCCGGGTGTGTCGTTAAAAGCAGAGCAGTTAGGTTTGGCTCAAATGGCAGAGGTACCGTTGGTGCTGGTCAATGTTATGCGAGGCGGTCCTTCTACGGGTCTTCCGACACGGGTATCACAAGGAGATATTCTTCAGTCTAAAAACCCGTCTCACGGTGACTACAAGTCCATTACGTTTTGTGCCGGCTCATTAGCTGAGTGTTATACCGAAGTGGTACGTGCTTTCAATGTTGCCGATAGATTTATGCAACCTGTTATAGTTTTATTAGATGAGACTATTGGACATATGCACGGTAAAGCGATGCTACCGACTCTTGAAGAGGTTCAAGCAGGTATTGTGCCGCGAAAAAGATTTGACGGTCCTGCCGAAGAGTATTTTCCATACTTGTGTGAAGCAGATGAACCGGCAGTACTGAATCCGATGTTTGAAGGGTATCGCTACCATTTTACCGGTCTTCACCATGATAAAAACGGATTCCCGACAGAAGAGATTGAAACCTGTCGTAAGCTGATTCAGCGTCTTGAAGATAAAGTAGCACTTCATGAAGATGAAGTCGAGTCTTATGAAGAGTTCATGATGGACGATGCAGATTTTATGATTATTGCTTACGGTTCTGTCTCATTGGCAGCAAAAGAAGCAATTCGCCACTTAAGAGCTGATGGTATCAAAGCGGGGCTGTTCCGTCCTATTACTATTTGGCCTTCTCCGGCGAAAAAGATCAAAGAATATACCGACAAAATAGAAAAAGTATTGGTAGTCGAGTTAAATATTGGTCAATTCCACAGTGAAGTTGAGCGTGCATCGTCACGATTAGATATTGATGGTCTGTTTAAAGTAAACGGTAGACCGATCTCTCCGTATGAGATTGTAAATAAAGTGAAGGAGATTTTGTAATGGCATTTAATTACGATAACTATTTAAGACTAGAGAAGATGCCAACACTTTGGTGTTGGGGTTGTGGTGACGGTGTTATTTTAAAAGCATTTATTAGAGCAATCAATAAAATGGGTGTGGATCAAAATGACGTATGTGTTGTATCTGGAATTGGATGTTCAGGACGATTTTCTTCGTATGTGGATTTTAATACCATTCATACAACACACGGAAGAACAGTAGCATATGCTACGGGTGTTAAGCTGGCACGTCCCGACAAACTTGTCGTATGTGTTGCCGGTGACGGGGATGCTTTGGCTATTGGCGGTAATCATACCATTCACGGCTGTCGACGAAATATTGACATTACCATGATTATTATCAATAACTTTATTTACGGTTTAACCAACTCACAAACCTCTCCTACAACGCCGCAAGGAATGTGGACGGTTTCTCAAAAAGCGGGAAATATTGACCCGACGTTTGATACGTGTGAGCTGGCAATTGCTTCAGGAGCCTCTTTTGTGGCGCGTGAAACCATGCTGGATCCTAAAAAACTTGAGAAAGTACTGATTAAAGCAATGGAACATAAAGGCTTCTCAATGATGGAAGTACTTTCAAATTGTCATATTAACTTGGGCCGTAAAAACAAAATGGCATCGGCTATGGAAAATCTTGAATGGATTGACAAAATTACAATATCTAAAAAGAAATATGATGCATTGAGCGAAGAAGAGCAACTCAATCTCTTTCCGACCGGCGTCTTGAAAGAGGACACGGAAGCTCGTGAATATTGTGATATGTACAAAGACATTCAAGATGCACACCAAGGCAAACGCGGTAAGATTACTCAAGACGACTTTAAGAAAAAAATCTAAGGAGACACAATGGCACGAACATTAATGAGATTTACAGGCGTTGGTGGACAAGGTGTTCTTCTTGCCGGTGAAATCTTTGCAGCCGCAAAGATTGCGCTCGGAGGTTATGGACTGAAAACGGCAACATATACGTCACAGGTTCGTGGTGGACCTACTGTTGTGGATATCACGCTTGATGATGAAGAGATCTTCTATCCGTATGCTAATGACGGAGAGATCAACTTTATGCTTTCGGTTGCTGATGTCAGCTATAACCTTTTTAAGAATGGAGTGCAAGAGGGAGGTATTATTGTTGTAGATCCCAATTTAGTACATCCGACCGACGAAGATCGTAAAAAATGGACGATTTATGAGATTCCTATTATTACCATTGCAAAAGAAGAGGTAGGTAATGTTATTACCCAATCGGTAGTTGCTTTGGCTATTGCCAACACTATTATGAATGCGGTCGATAAAGATGTTTTAATAAAAACGATGTTGTCAAAAGTACCGCCTAAAGTTCATGAAGCCAATAAAAAAGCGTATGAACTTGGTGAAAAATATGCCAAAGAGGCAATGGCGTAATCTGCGTTAATATTGAGTGACCGTACGGTCACTCGGTTAAAATCTCTCTTTTATCTTTTCTGTTAAGTTTTTTATACTATGATTGCACCGGTACAACAGGTGATAGCTTAAAGTTTATCTTTAAGAGGAAAGTCCGGGCTGCCGTAAGACAGGGTTCCATCTAACGGATGGCCACAGTAATGTGAGGGAAAGTGCAACAGAGAGCAGACTGCCGCATATTGATGCGGTAACGGTGAAAGGGTGGTGTAAGAGACCACCAGTCTCTGTAGTAATACGGAGAGCTTGTAAACCCAACCTGGCAGCAAAAAACAGATGGTTAGCGTCTTACAATTACTATTGTTTTGCTAAAGATATTTTGTAAGAAATATTTGAGATTAATTATCACCCGAGACAGAACCCGGCTTATCGTTGTACCCACTACTGAACGGTTCGTATCTCTTCAAGTTTTTTAATAGTTCGATGCAGTGCGTTTTCATATACATGACGTTGCGTTTCATCATAAATTGAAAACCCTTCAAGTGCTTTGTGTTTAATATCATCACTGCTCTGATCCCAATTGTTCCACATATGATATACGGTTTCCATCATGGCAACAGGTAGTTTCAGGTCTTCAGGTATGGTTTCTGATGAGTCGGTATATTTTAAAATGGTCACAATAGTGCTATCGACTTTCCAGTGCTGCAGCATCATGGTAGAGACTTGTAGCGAGCTGACTCCGGTAACTTCTAGTTCTGCTACCCATTCGGGAGTGTCGTTTGCCACTTTCTTTTTAAAGAGTTCGACTTTATCTTCTTCTATTAAAATATGACTCAAGAGTATTTTTCCAATGCCCGACAAAAATGCTGCCAATTGAAGTTCACTGGCATGTTGAGGCTGAATGGAGCGTGTCCACTCCGTCATTAAATTCATCTGCATCAGTGTATTGAAAATAAAGTTACGTTCGGACATATCGTACGCAGAGAGATCGAACGGAAAGTTGTTGCGTATCCCAATAAGCAATGCCGTAGAGTAAATAGTAGCCTCTCCAAGCTGTACGCAAGCCGCTGCTATAGAGGTAATCTCTTTTTTCATGCCATAAAACGGTGTATTGATAAGCCCTAAAATTTTGGCACTTAGCATGGAGTCTGTCTCTACAATTGCAATAATGTCTTTAAGGCTTCTATCGGGATTTTCTCGTAACTTGCTTAACTGCATGACCGATGTCGGCAGCGGTGGAATGGCGTCAATATAGGTACTAATAGCTAACATCGTTCAATATTTTCCGTCATATAGAGTATTTTGCTCCATTATATTATTTCTTTATTAACAGATGATTATTATTGTTAACTAAAATATTTTTTAAGTAAAGACTCTTTACATGTAAAAACTCACGGCTTGCATCAAGTAGATGATATATTTAATGCCTAATTATTGAAATTAATTATTTTTACTAAAGACTTTTAAAGTATAATCTTTTGTATAGGAAAAGTCAGTTAAAGGAAATTTTTTGAAGATTGTACATTTTTCAGATACGCATTTAGGTTTTAGTGACTTGGACATTACAAATGATGCAGGTATAAATCGGCGTGAAGCAGATTTTTACAAAGCATTTGCAGATGTGATTGAAGCTATTATGAAACTAAAACCTGACTATGTTATTCATACGGGTGATCTGTTTCATCGTGCCTCTCCCTCAAATCGTGCTATTACTTTTGCACTGACACAGCTGAAAAAACTTGAAATACTAAAAATTCCTTGCATTATCATTGCAGGCAATCACTCGACACCCCGTACTTCTACATCGTCACCTATTTTGGAGGCATTGGGTACGTTAGATCATGTCAGAGTCGTTTTCAAACAGAAGTATGAAACAGTGGAGTTTAGTGACATTGTTTTTCATGCATTGCCTCATATTAATGACGAGCGTATTCTCTCTGATGAACTGGATAAAATCGAAGCATCCATTAACCCAAATAAAAAAAACATTTTAATGATGCACTGTTCCGTAGGTGCGCACTATCTTATGCATGAGTTTGGGGAGTGGGTCTATCCCAAAGATAGAGAAGATATATTTGAGAAGATGGACTATGTGGCATTGGGGCATTGGCATGGCTTTGGTACTGTAGGCAAACATCCCAATGTCTGCTACGCAGGTTCTACAGAACGCACAAGTAGCAGTGACAAACGAGACAATAAAGGCTATGTTCTTTTAGACTTAGAAGATGAAGTAACCATTACACATTACACGATACCTTTGCGTAAATCCCTGACTTTTACGATAGATGCAGACAAATACGAAGAAGAGACAGCTTCACTTGACCTCTCAGAGATTTCAGATGCGCTGGTAGAAGTGAAGCTTATTAACCTGACGGCATCAAGCTCCATAGACATTACCAACAAAGCCTTGGCCGATCTGTTCAAAGAGGCGTTGCATGTCAAAGTCAAACGAGAGTTTAAAGTCGTAGAGGGTGAGCAGATAGAGGGCAATATGGAGTCTATCTCGTTGGAGTCCTATTTTATTTCACACATACAAGAGAGCATAATAGACAAAGCAGAACAAGATAGACTGACACTTAAAGCCAAAGAGCTGTTTGCACTTTATGATGAGGTTGACGATGATACTCACTAGCCTCCACATGCAAAACTACAAAAAGTACCGTGACTATACACTGGAATTTGTCGAGGGTTTGACGGGGATTATTGGTCGTAACGGTTCGGGTAAATCTACCATTTTTGACGCCATTACCTTTGCACTCTATGGCGATGTACGAGGCGAGAAAGAGACTATTCGCTATGCCAAAGCAGGTGACAAAGATGCCGTATGCGTCACACTGCTTTTTGAGATAGAGGGCAAGAGCTATAAAGTAGTCCGAGAGATGCGAGGCAAGTCGCTGACAGCCAAAGCGTATCTCTATGATGGTGACAACGCACTCATAGCAGAGAGTGCCAGAGGGGTGACGAGTGAGATCGTAAGACGCATTGGGATGAACCGAGATGCTTTTATGCATACGGTCTTTGCTTCACAAAAGGAGCTTACGGCTCTAAGTGGATTAAAAAATGAGGACAGGAAGAAGATTATCCGTAAACTTTTGGGGCTTGAGAAGATAGACAAGATAGAGACCGAGATAAAAATGAAACTGAGAGTCTTGAAAAATGAGATAGACGCTGTGGGTGCAGTACTGTTGTCCGCAGAAGAGGTTAAAAAGTATGAAGAGGAGAAAGAGGCGAAAAGCAAAGAGGCCAAAACTCTTATAAAAGAGGTAGCAAAGGTTGAAAAAGCGTTTGAAGTCAAGAGTAAAGAGCTGGATGCTTTGGACAAAGCAGTAAAAGCCTTGCAAAAACTCAAAGAGGATTTTGTTAAGCTGGGGTCTGATCTTGACCTGCTTAAAAAAGGGCTTGAAAATCAAAAAGCCAACTTGGCAAAAGGGCAAGAAAGGCTGAAAGTCCTACAGACAAAAGCGATGCAGTACGAAAAAGAGAAACCGCTCATAGACGAGTATAAAACGTTTGAAACCACTATAGTGAACTTACAGAAGCAAAAAGAACTTTTTTTAAAGAAAGAGGGGTTGGAAAAAGAGCAGGCTGTACTTCGCAAACAGTATAAGCAAGATGAAAAAGAGATAGAAGCACTCAAGAAAAAACTCCAAGCCAAACCAGCGCTGTTAAAAGAGCAGGAAGAACAAAACAGATTGTTGCAATCTTCTCTATTCAAAGTAAAAGAGTTGGAGTCCAAAGAGAGTACGCTCAAACAGGAGATAGCCAAATACAATGGTCTTATAGAAAACACCAACAAACAAGTAGCCAACATCGAAGCCATAGGCAAAGACTCCAACTGTCCTACCTGCACGCGTCCACTGCTCGATGAGTACGACAATGTCATCGCATCTCTCAAAGAGAGCATCACAACGCTGCATAATGACGAGATAGCCAAGAGAGAGACAATACTCAGCAAAATTGTAGCACTTAAAAAGAGTGAAGAGGATGGCAAGAGAAAAGTAGAAGAGGTATTGAAAACATTGGGCGAAAAACTTAGTGTACTCAGAGCAGATGAAGCAACACTCAAAACCAAAGAAGAAGAGTTCAAAAGCATTACTGAGACAGGGTTGAAGAACAAAGAAGCCCTTGATGCACTCAAAGAGCTAACGTATGATGCACAGGCACACAGTGATGCTTTGGCGAAAAAAGAGAAGCTTGAGCCTAAGTACAAAGAGCTGCTGGGGCTTGTAACACTCATCGCACAGATACCTGCACTGGAAAATGAGTTAAAAGCTACAGAAGCAAGCATTACTCAAAGCCAAGAGCGTATTAAGAAACAGGAAAAAGCCATAGCAGAGCACAGCTATGATGCCACAGAGCATGAGAAACAGGTAAACCTGTATGATGAGGTACTTCGGACAAAAACAACCATACAGACGAAACTCTCAGAAGAAAAAGTGAAGCTAAAGGGTGTAGAGGGCGAGATAGTTACGCTCAAAAGCAAACTAAGCAGAAATGAAGAGCAGAAAAAACAGCTTCAAGCCAAGCTTAATGACAAAAACGACTACGACAAGCTCAAAGCTTTCATGGGTGAGTTTAAAAACAAAATAAACTCCCAGATAGCCCCACGCATTAGCCAGCTTGCAAGTGAGATGTACGGGACTATCACCCGAGGGAAGTACCAGCACATAGAAGTGAGTAATGAGTTTGACTTCTTCATCTACGATGACGGCGTACGCTACCCCATAGAGCGTTTTTCCGGTGGAGAGGTTGACCTTGCCAACTTGGTGCTTCGTATTGCCATTTCCAAGACACTTAGTGAACTGAGTGGCAGTGGCGGGGTTGGCTTTTTGGCGTTCGATGAAGTGTTCGGCAGTCAAGACGAGGAGCGGCGTTTTGAGATTATGGAAGCGTTTCATACCATCAAAGAGCAGTATCGGCAGATATTTCTTATTTCTCATGAGAGTGAGATTAAGGAGATGTTTGAGAGGGTAGTGGAGCTGTGAAAAAATATAATGAGGGGGAGAAAACTAAATGATAAATAATGGTTCTGAATGGAGAAAATGGGATTTGCATGTACATACACCAGAGTCAATTGTTCATGAATATAAATGTAATCAAGATGAAGATATTTGGGACAAATATATAACTGAACTTGAAAATTTGCCATCTGATATAAAAGTTTTAGGTATTAATGATTACTGGTTTTTAGATGGCTATAAAAAAATAAAAAAATATAAAGAAGAAGATAGAATAAAAAATATTGATTTGGTATTACCAGTTATTGAGTTTAGATTAAGAGATTTTGTTGGAAGTTCACAACTAAACAAAATAAACTATCATATTATCTTTTCAGATGAGTTATCAATTGAAGAGATAGAAGAAGAGTTTTTAAAAAAACTTGAAATGACAGAATATGAAAATCGTTCTTTAACAAGAGATAATTTAATGGCATTTGGGAAAAAAGTTAGAGATGATACACCATTAGACAAGAGGGATACTTTACCATCATCGGATTTGCAAGTTGGATTTAATAATTTTACTATTCCTTTGGATAAAATAGATACATTGTTACAAAAAGATTTATTTAAAGATAAATATATAAGAGTGATAGGGCAAACTGAATGGAATGATTTTAGATGGGATGGTAGTCCAAGTGATAAAAGAGCTTTAATAAATGGTGTAGATTTTGTTTTTTCTGCTTCACCTACTGTAGATAGTGCTTTACAATCGAAGCGAAAGTTAGTAGAGCAAGAGGTTAATGATTGTTTACTTCACTGTAGTGATGCACATCAATTTAGTGATGCTACACATACAAGTAAAGTACTTGGGCATTGTTATACTTGGATTAAATCAGATACAACATTTGAGGGTCTTAAGCAAGTTATTTATGAGCGACAAAGGTTAAAATTATCCGAAACAAACCCTAATCAAAAGAATAGTTATCAATATATAGACAATATAAAACTACACGACGATGGTAATCTTTTTGGAGAACAAATTATAGGTTTAAGTTCTGATCTTAATGCTATTATAGGTGGAAAATCTTCAGGCAAATCTTTACTATTATATCATTTGGCAAGAACTGTAATGAACCTTGAGAAGTTTAACCAAATTTCTCAAATTGAAGGGTTTCAAACATATGGTAATTTACCATCTTTTGAATTAGAAGCAAAATGGGCTGATGGGCATATATCTAAGTTAAGTGGCAGGGATGACAAAAGACCAATAGTTTATATACCACAAATGTATCTAAATTATATGGCAGAAAAGAAAAGTAGAAATGAAGACTTTAAGCAAACCATTGATGATATATTAAAAACTAATGATGGGTATAGTGATTTTATAAATTCTAAAAAACAAGAAATATTAGAATATGAGCAAAGGATTGATAATGGTATAAGAGAATATTTTTCTAACCTGCAAAAGCTAAATATTTTAATTCAAGAATTAAACCAATTAGGTGATAAAGTAGCAATTCAAGTTAATATAGAAAATATAAAGTCTGATTTGGAATCTTTAAGAAGTACAGCAGGATTTACCGAAGAAGAAGTATCTACCTACAAGGAACTACAGCAAAATAATCAAGAAATTGTCGGGCGTAGAGATATATTAAATAAGAAAAAAGAATTATTAAATAATTTAAATCAAAAATTAGATCAAATTAAGGGAAAAATTCCTGCATTCATAGATGAGGAATTTAGTGATATTAAATTTAATTATCAAGATGAAGAGTTTCAAGAATTTATATCAACAACTATTCATCAAATCAGTACAAAACTTAATGCTTCTTTAGAAGAATATTTGAATGGAAATCCTTTTGTAGCAACTGATATTGACACTGAAATAGAACAGATTAATAATACAATAAATCAAAATGATGTAAAACTTAAACCATTAATTGAAAAAATTCAAAATTTAAATGCTTTAAGAGCTAAAGAGAAAGAATTATCTGTAGAACAAGATAAAGTTAAAACTATAGATTTAAAACTTCAAGAGATAGAATATCAAACTCAACAAGTAAATATTCAATCTGTTCTGGATAATTATCAAAATTTATTTAATTGTTATTCTGAGATTGTAGAAAAGCATGAGGAATACAAAAAAATATCCGAATCAATTGATTTAGTAAGTGAAGTTGCTTTTAATAAAGAGTTTTTTGAAAGAGACTTCAGTAATTATATAACAAAGAATAGAAGTTTAGAGAGTATTTTTGCAAATTGTGGATTTAGAGCCAATGAGTATCTTTTCAATAAAGATGAACATGTAAATAAGATTCAAACGATTTGCAACATTATTTTGGATGACAATCAAGGAGAAATTAGTTTCAATCAATCTAAAACAAAAGAAGAAATTATTAGATCTCTTTTTAAAAATTACTTTGATATATCATATGATTTAATGCAGGGAACAGATAGGCTTGGACAAATGTCTCCAGGCAAGAAAGGAATAATACTATTTCAATTATTTTTACATATGAGTTCATCTCAAGACCCGATTTTAATAGATCAGCCAGAAGATAATCTTGACAATAGAACAGTTTATAAAGAACTAAATGATTTCATAAAAGAGAAAAAGATTCAAAGACAAATTATTATAGTCTCACATAATTCAAATTTAGTTGTTTCAACAGATTCTGAAAATGTTATTGTTGCACACCAAAACTCAGATGGGATAAGCCCTAAGTTTGAGTATATAAATGGTTCTCTTGAAGATACTTTTTTGAAAGAAAATGAAGAGCATATCCTAAAAAAACAGGGAATACGAGAGCATGTATGTGAAATTCTTGAAGGTGGAGTTGAGGCCTTTAAGAAAAGAGAAAAAAAATATAATATATAAAAGGGTATATATGCTATTATGTAGATAACAATAATTTAAAAAACATGATAGAAAATAAAAAAATGAGTTATTTACTTTATCAATAAACAATCAGGCACTCATACTTGAGATGCCAGAAGCTTATAAAAAGTTAGATGGTGTACACAAAATAGAGGGGTCACTATAAGCACAATAAGCAGTCTGTCTCTTTACTGCGCATTTAAAAGTGAACGCATCCATGCAATACTAAAACGGACACCGATACCCGTAGCGCCGTAGGGGTGGCAGTCCCATGCCGATTCGCTGTATGCCGGACCGGCAATGTCAAAGTGCATCCATTTTTGCTTCATCTCATCGTCAATAAAACGGTCTAGAAACATTCCTGCCGTAATGGCACCACCGTACGGTTTGGAGCCAAC
>Ga0256840_1000402_pt1 | contig 44702 bp, 47 predicted proteins | sample 355202metaG_FD_185969 | JGI IMG/M metagenome (GOLD analysis project Ga0256840, IMG submission 185969) | Hydrothermal vent microbial communities from Mid Atlantic Ridge, Atlantic Ocean - 355-202 | ecosystem: Environmental > Aquatic > Marine > Hydrothermal vents | place: Atlantic Ocean: Mid...
TCCTCCGCCGTCGAGTGTTAATACTTTAAACATTACGCATCCTTCTGCCAAGCATTTTACCATTTTAAGTATAATAAGTTTTCAAGGAGTCGCTATGAGCCATAAAACGGTATTGCTCGCTGCCATGTTTCCCCATCTTTTTTTACCGACACCGCATCACCGCCGACACGATCATATACAAGCCAGCACAAAGCAGATTACCCAATATCTTGTTGATGGCGAAGCAGTTGCCAGCGCATACCACATCAGCAGTACAGTTAAAAAGCGCGAATACCTTTATGAACAGCTCATTGCCTTTGTCAATGCTCAAGAAACGATCACGGCAGAAGATATCATCACTCAATGGCTCGCTTTAAGTAGCGGTATCAATAGATTGTGCACGTCATATATGTTAACGCTCATAGCACGCCTCGATCAAGAGCGCAACGAAGATATTTTTCCCAATCTGAATCTTGTTTTTACCTCAAATACTGCAACAGCAGCACACCAAACAACCCTGTTGGATTCACTCAGCTATCTCTGTCGCATCAATTTTTCTGCTGAGGTCTATATTGCATTGAGTCAGGACTTTAACATTCTATCAACACAAGAAATTACAACCCACACGGCTAAAGAGCATGCGTTTAATGTACCCAAAACTTTTGCACCCTATGCGACACTTTTTGACTCTAAAGAATCTGCTCCGTTATTCACACTGCATTATCAGAGTAACGGCGACCTCTTTGTGTTGGGCAATGAACACTATAGCGGTAACGAAAAATTTACCATGTTGGCATCACGACGCAATCAGCAGTGGCACTGTTATGACATGGATCTGCTTGAGAAACTCTTTTATGCACGCTTTAACAATAACAACATCGGAAAAAGCCTCCTTAAAATTGCTTTTGAACTCAGCCATGAGCATCACGGCGGACTCATTATTTACGATCAATCCAAGCGTATTCATAACCAACACGTTTTAAATCCCAAAAGTTCTCAGGTACACAACAACAGCGATCCGTTCATTAAAAATCTATCACAAGTGATTCGATCCACACCGAAAAAAGCTCTTTCGGTAGCACCTTCTATGATGCAGATTTTGAAAAACCTGATGACACTAGACGGCTGTGTCATTTTCAACGACGAGGGGCTACAATCAGTCGGCTCTTTACTCTCCATCCAGACACGGCATGACAACAAAACCGTTGAACATGAACTGCAGTCTATCTTTACAACCATTTTAGGCGGTCGCAATGCCGCCTCACTCTATGCCAATGCATTGGGCGGTATTGCACTAAAGATCAGTCAAAACGGAACCATTACCTTCTATACCCGTTACTACCAACAGACGGTTACGTTGGAGTTCTTGTAACGCATTAGAAAAAATCTCCCTTTAATTTGTACTATAATGGCACACCATTTTTATAAGGAGTCCGCTATGTGTGACTTTAACAACTTAGATGATGATGCCAAACAGCGCTACCATCAGCAACTGATCGAGTGTGCTACAGCATTGGGAGGCAAAAATTTTTTTCTTACTATGCTTGAAGCCGTTCGTAAAACCAAACCGCACCCTCTTGTAGCAAAACAGTGTGCCTTTCACTTTTCTCACGGGAGTATCCACTGGAACAAAGTCATTTTTCAAGACAAATTCACACTGCTTGCTAGCGTGCGTACTCAAAAAAAGCTTTTGCCGAAACCGAGCCATCTGCATTATAAAAAAGTTTTTAATCTTATTCGAACACTTCAACCTGTGACATTTACCGTCAAACCCAAACAACGCAAAGACGGTCACGGATTTACCATGAATACCTTTGACAGAATCAATGAAACGACCACACAACTCAACCCGGTTTTTGATGCCGTCTTTTTTTGTTCGATTGATACGGTCAAAAAAATACTCGCCTACCAACCTCGGGCATCCTAATGGAAGGAACACTACGTCTTCACATTAAAAGTGGCGCAAATGTAGCTATTGTTCAAAAAAAGGACCAAACGACACAAGCCTTAACGCATGGAGTGGTTCAAGCAATTCTAACCAGCGCATCACGCCATCCTCACGGCATTAAGGTACGTCTTACCAATGGTCTTATCGGACGGGTTAAAAAAGTTTATTAGCTATTTTAAAAAAAATACGTTACAATACGTGTGATGAAAGATGAGGCTAGAGTTCATCTTTGGTGTGTAACGAGAATACTCTGCTAGACCTAAAGACTCCCCGATTTTGATTCCACTTTATTATAAAGTGTATTTTCCCTATAAAGGTACAAACATGGCAGAATTGCTAAATGGAACCGTAAAATGGTTTAACGAAGAAAAAGGTTTTGGATTTATCCAACAAGAAAACGGTGACAAAGATATTTTTGTTCACTTCCGTCAGGTCAACAATCCGGGTTATGGACGTGTGTCCCTTGCTGAAGGTCAAAAAGTGACGTTTGAAATCGGTGAAGGTCAAAAAGGCCCTCAGGCGGAAAACGTTACACCACTCTAATAGGTGGTACTTCTTACAGACAGGCAGTTATGCCTGTCTCACTTCATTACTTCGAAGTTTTTTTAACCGGTTTTTTAGCGGTTAACTTTTTTACCGTCTTCTTGGCAACTTTTTTCGCCGTTTTTTTAGCACATTTTTTACTTGTCGGCTTCTTTTTCAACACTACTTTGGCAACTTTTTTGGTCACTTTTTTAAGTGTTTTCTTTTTAGAAACTTTTTTGGCTGCTTTTGCCGCAATACGTTTCACATTTTTTTTCTTTAATACTTTTGCCATAATCTCTCCTTGGTGTTTTTATTACCTGACAAATTGGTAATAATTTATTACTATTATATATATATTATGAATTAAAGTCAAGAAGTTTATGGTGTTTAGTAATATTTTATAGAGACTCATGCTACAATGGCGCCTATGACATTTATTGATTTTAAAAAAGTACTGCTTGATGCCGAAATAACGCTTCCTAAATTTAGTAAACTCATTAAAGTAAGCGATAAAAACATTCAATCTTATAAAAAAAAGGGGGAAGTTCCCAATACTATTGCCGTCATTGCCACCTGTTTTGCCGCTTTGCATAAAGAGGGGCATGACTATCGTCATCTTATTGAAGCATTGGCGTTGCAGGCCAAAACCAAAAAAGGGGCCGGCTTTTCAAAGCATAAAAAGAAAAAAGAGGAAAAATCCTAGCTATACTTTTGTAAGCAAGGTCTCAGCCAATGCCACAACCGATTCGGGTGCAATCTGCTTAATCGAGAAATCTTCTTTGTTAAGCCGGTACGGATCCACCGTAGAGGGTGACTTCAGTACTTTGTTGATGGGCGTAACATGCACACGCGAGACGGGCGTGGGTCCAAAGAGCGTAATACTGGGTCGGTTCATTGCCCATGCCATGTGTGTGGGACCCGTATCGTTGCCTATTAGCAGATCACACCGCGCAATCAGTGCTTTTAACGCATTGAGATTGAGCGGAGGCAAGATGGTTGCCTGTTGTGCGTGTGCGGCAATCCACCCTGCACGCTCTTGCTCTTCTTGACCGCCCCATGCAATCACAATTTTCGCGTCAGGGTATTTTACATGTAAATCGTCTGCCACGTTGACAAACAGCTCTTTGGGATAGTTACGGCTTGGCCATGTTGAACCGATAATAAAAACAATATTCATGGCACCCAAGTAAGGCTCAAAAGCAAAATCGTCCTCATGAAAGAAAAGAAACGGCGCTTTGTTCAATGCCTCCTCATGAGTCACGTCAATGTGCAGTGCCGAGGCAACAACACCGATATTGCGGTCAATGGTATTGCGGTCGTAAGGAATATCGTACGCCTTACTATAAAACAGTGATGCCACTGATTCTCGGGTACTGTTTTTATCAAAGCCATGCGTGTTGTTACCTATAAGGCGCGCCACGATAGCCGACTTTACAAGGCCCTGCATATCAATAACAATGTCGTACGTTCCCAAATGCCGAAGTTTACGTACCAGTGCCACAAGATCGGAAATACTCCGACGTTTTTTCATGGCTTTAATTGCCACCGTATGCAACGTATGAATGTCGCTGTTATCTTCCAAAACTCCGGCAAAAGCCTCTTCACAGATCCAGTCGATGCGCGCGTCGGGATAGTGCTTTTTAATAAACTGCAAGACAATGGCGCCATGAACAATATCACCCATGGCACTCAGTTTGACAATCGCAATCTTCATACCCTGCCTTGCGTCAAATTTTCACGCTATTTTATCATTTTTTTTAGAAGGAGTCACTACAATACCCCAATGAAACGTTTTTTCCCGAAACCATCACTCATGCCGTCACGACTGTGGCTCTATCTGAAATTCAATCTGATTGTCAGCGCCTTGCTCTACATGCTCTTTATGACGCTCAATCCGAGTTATACGGTCGAGACATTTCTTTTTACTGTAGCCGCCTCAATCTCAAGCATTGCATTGATCTATCTGATTTTAGCACTCATACTGTTGCCGTTTCTCTACCTGAAACGCACGGCACTCTACCTCGCTTTTATACTCGTTATCACATTGAATCTGCTCATTTTAGCCGACTTTTTTATTTTTCGGCTCTATAAAATGCATATTAATCCGATGGTGCTCAACATCATCTTCTCACCGGCAGCACAAGAGAGTGTTCATATCGGTATGGCTCCCGTACTCGCTACTGTTGCTACCCTAACTATATTAATACTCTTAGAACTGTTACTGCTACAGAACATTGAACATCTTGAGACGAAACGCGCTAGAGCACTCAATCGCCGCAGTCGCCTGCTGCTTATACTGCCGTTGCTGCTCATCGGTATTGGTGAAAAGCTTACCTTTGGCATTGCCTCGCTGCAAAACAATACCGCCATTGTTCAAAAAGCACGTGTCATTCCGCTCTATCAACCGCTGACCTTCAACCAGCTTGCCAAACGCTACGCCGGTTACGTACCGCCTCAAAAACTTCCGACACTGGTGAAAGATTCGGCACTGCAATATCCACTCAAGCCACTCCGGTACCACACAGCACAACAGCATCCTCATATCTTTATTTTCGGGTCCGATGCCACCCGCGCCGATATGCTTACGCAAGAAATTATGCCCAACATCTACCGGTTTGCCCGTGAATCACTACACTTTACCCGCCACTACAGCGGCGGAAACACCACACGTTTTGGTCTCTTTTCGCTCTTTTACGGGCTCAATGCCACCTACTGGTTCGCTTTTTTAAACGAGCAAAAAGGCGCACTGCTCTTCGATGCCTTAAAACATCAAGGCTATGCCATCAACATTACCAACAGTACCGATCTGCGCTGGCCCGAGTTTCGTCAGACCGCTTTTGTCAATATTCCCGACACCATTCACGATGCCTTTGCAGGAGAGCCGTGGCAAAAAGATCGCCAAAGTACCGATGCTTTTAAACAATGGCTTGCCGAGCAGAATAGCTCACAACCGCTCTTTTCCTTTGTCTTTTTCGATGCGCCGCACGGTCCCTACTCCTACCCCAAAGAGCAGGCACATTTTCTACCCGATAACGACGGTATCATTAATTACATGACCCTCTCTCAAAACGATGCTCCCATACTGCTCAATATGTACAAAAATGCCAACCGTTACGTGGACGGACTGTTTCAAGAACTTCTCGACGCACTCAAAGCCAAAGGCATTTACGATGATGCCATTATTATTATCACTTCCGATCACGGTGAAGAGTTTTATGAATTTGGAAATTTTGGACATAACAGCTCGTTTAGCGAGGCACAAACCAACAGTTTTTTAGTAGTCAAAGTTCCCGGTATGCCGCCGCAGCGTATTAATCGGCTCACCAGCCATGTCGATATTGTCCCGTTTATTATGAAGCGCATCGGAGTCGAGAACCCCGCAACAGACTACTCTAACGGTTTTGACCTGCTTCATGCAGATCGTAAAAGCCTCTCTATTTCCAACTGGAACAACTACGCTATTAAGACCGACAAGCATGTCGTTGTCTTTTCAAAAAAACCTTCGGCACTCTTGGCACCTGAGATTCGTAACAACAGCGATTATGCTCTCAACAACGAGGTGTCATTAGATACATTCAGCCCTTATATTTTGCAATCACTTCAAGAGAGTTCGCTCTTTTTTAAATAAGACCGCCATAATGTGCCAGAGACGACAGCCAGACAATAACAAAGACCATAATACTCAAAAATACAATAGCGCTGCCGACATCTTTGGCACGTCCCGCCATCTCATGCTGCTCCATCGTAACCAGATCAACCACCCGTTCTATAGCGCTGTTAATAACCTCGGCAAGCAACATGCCCATTAAGCTCATAAACATCAGAAGTTTGTAGAGTAGCTCCAAATCCAACAGCAACAGCAGCGGTAACAATACAAGAGCAATCGCCAGCTCAATCTTAAACGAGGTTTCATGGGCAATGACATCTTTCATACCCTGAAGTGCATAGGTCGTATTTTTAAAAAAGTGGTATTTGGGTTGATTTCTCACAATAATCCTTCATTATGTTGTATAAATATTCGGGTACTCCGCTTTCCAGCGCCGATGGCACCAAAACCAATGTTCGGGAACACGGCGAATCTCTGCTTCCAGCCACGATGCCTGTGCCTGTGTCGCCTCGTATATGTCAGCTTGGGCATCACTGCTGTGTGCCACCTCAATGGGTTCGTAAAAGGTGATGACATCACCCTCGGCATCGGGGTGTATCAACAAAGGAATAATTACGGCATTATATTTTCGTGCCAAAAAAGCGGGAGCCGGAGTCTGGCGTACCTTTTTACCGAAAAATGTCACCACAATACCGTCTTTCTCTTTAACGTTTTGATCAATCATCAATGAGATGCTCTCATGATGTTTGACCGCATTATTTAAATGCCGTATGGCCCCGCGTTTTTCAAACAACCGCATACCGAAACGCTCACGTGAGTGCAGCAGGTAACGGTCAAAATAAGGATTTTTCAAGGCTTTGTAAACCGAACTCGCCGCCGATACTTTACTTGAAATGACTGCTCCCTCAAGCTCCCAGTTGCCGTAATGAGCAGTAACAAAAATCACCCCGCGACCCGACGCTACCGCACGATCAAAAACAGCTTTATTGCGTAATGTCACCGCAGCGTCTATACGCGCAACGTTCGCATGGGTATTTTCCATCACCTGCAACATATTTCGCGCCAAGTTGCGATAACACCCTTGAGAGATTGCCGCAATACGCTCCTCGTCAAGCGTTCCTTCAAAAGCAAAGTTCACATTTTGTCGTATGACCCGCTTGTGCTTGGTGTCGAATCTGTAAGCACAGTCGGCCATCAGCATAAACAGCGAACGGCGCCATGAAAACGGCAGACGAAACAGCAACCACTCAACGACTTTGAAACCGTAAAAGCCAATCATGCCTACATTTACCGGTAAAGCTTGTTTTGATAGAGGTAATCAAGCGTCACAATAAACGCTAACAGGTCTTGCTCAAGTTCTGTGTCGGACTCGCGCGCCACCAGATGACCTTCACGGTAGGTAAACGTTTGTGCCGGCATCCCCTCGCGCAGTACGGCAACGGTATTGTCCACTCTCAGGGCATACGTTGAATTAAACTGCATTAACGAGAGATTCTGCTTGCTGTCGCTAAAGATCGAATGCCCCATAATCGGGTAGGTCAAATCCAGCCCCATCAGATCCAGTGCCGTCGCCAGAACGTCGGGCTGTGTTGCAATGTTGTCGTAAACCTGCGGTGTCAACCCTTTGCTTAAAATAAGTCCGGGAATATGAAACATATTGACCGGCACGACATCATCACCGTATACCCGCACGTTATGATCGGCGACAATCACAAAGACCGTATCGTCATAATAGGCTTCTTGACGCGCCGCTTCAATAAACGCACCAATCGCATGATCGGCATATTTAATGGCATTTTTCACACTCTTTGTCTCGACGCCTTCAACCAACTCAAATTTCCCTTCAGGAAAGTCAAACGGAGAGTGGTTGGAAGTCGAGAAGATGAGTGCGGCAAATTTCTGATCGGCGGCATGAAGTTTTTTAAACTCCTCATTCGCACGCATGGCAACCTCTTCGTCACATACGCCCCATGTACCGACAAATTGTGGATTTTTAAACTTCGGTTCATCAATAATTTCATCAAACCCGTTGCCTAAAAACCACCCTTTCATATTGTCAAAACGGCTCTCACCGCCGTAAAGGAACAGTGTTTTATAGCCCAACGGTTCCAACAGTGAAGCGAGCGTAAAAAAATCATGCTGCGATTTATTCCGCTTGAGCACCCCTTTGCCCGGAACGGAAAAGTTCCCCGAAACCACGCCGGCAATACCGCGAATACTGCGCGTACCGTTGGAGTAGAGGTCTTTAAAAAGCAGCCCTTCACCCGACAAACGGTTTAATTCCGGCGTAATACCTGCTTCGCCGCCGACTGCCTCGACAAACTGCGCCCCCATACTCTCTTGCAAAAAAATTACTAAATTTTTCGGACGATCGGAAGCAAAATGGCTACGCTCCAGCCGTGAGAGCGGTGAACTCACACTTTCACTTTGAATGTGAAGCCGTTTTTTCATCCGTTCCAGTGCTTCGGAAACTTCCATTTTACCGTATTTGTCCAGTAGTTGTCCCTGCCCGTACTTTTTATTGGCATAGATGGCATAGGCAATACTGTACGGCGTATTTTTGGTAATTTCATTGACAATACGGTTGGTCGAGTACATCGCATCGGAAATATTGGCAGGACGGTGACCCAAAGAGGAGCGAATACCTAAAAGCAGCAGCAGCGCCAAAGGAATAAACCATATTGCCCGTTTCCAGTACGGTAGGTCAAAAAGTTGTAAAAACCGATCACCCGTCACTTTAAAATAGAAGAATACAGCTGCTACAATCATGATCAACGCAACGGTAAATTCCGGCAGGTAATCGGCAAAAAGCATGGAGAATACCTCTTTGGGATATTCCAGATATTCGACAAACAGATAGTTCGGACGTACATCATATTGCGCAAAAAACGGTAATGTTGCATTTTCCAAGTAGATGACTGCGGCAATCACAACGGCAAAGTAGTATTTCACCAATGTTGCACTGAACGTTTTCAGTCGTGTTGGCGAGAGCGTCAATACCAAAACCGGGATGACAAAGAGCATGGAGGTAAAGATAATATCCATGCGTAACCCGTAAAGAAAGCTGAGCCAGTAGTTGACGTCATCACCGCTAAAACGCTCAAAATAGAGCCCAAAAAGCGTCAGTCGCCCGACAAAAAAAAGCAGCAATATGGCGATGTAATAGCGCAGCAGCACCGTAATAAGAGTCATTCCCATCCTTTTAAAGGCGCAATTATACTATAATGTCATAAACGGTTTGGACAGTGAATGGATTTTAAAAACATTTTTAGGTGGGATGCGTACTCCGATCAGCCTCATGTTATTCGCGACAACAATATTCGACGTGCCATTTACCGACAGACCTTCTACGATCAACTCAAACTCATCGCTACCAATCTGCTGATGTTTCCTTGGGTTTTATTACGTTTTGCGCTCTCGTTTTTAGAGACCAAAACTCCCTCTAGCCAAGGCTTTTTTGGTATGAGCATTACCTACGACAATGCACCCTTACAGACCAAGGCTCTGGTTGAAGAGCTGGGAGTATCCCGTCTGCTGATTCGCCTGCCTCTACACGATATGGACAACCTCGATGCCTATGTCGCTTTTATAGCGCAGTTTCAAAAGTACGATCTGCTCATTAACATCTTACAAGATCGTGAACATGTGGAAGATCTCACCCTTCTACAACACGACCTTAAAAGAATTTTTGACGCACTGCTGCCGTTTACATGTAAATTTCAGATCGGCAATGCGATCAACCGTAAAAAATGGGCATTTTTCAGCATGGACGAGTACCTCCGTTTTTATGAAGTGGCGCAGCGGCTCAAGCAAACGCAATACCCCTCACTTGAGCTTATCGGCTCTGGTGTTATTGATTTTGAGTATCACTACAGTATCCGTACGCTCTTTAATTTCTATCGTGTCCGTTACGATTGTTTCAGCGCACTGCTCTATGTCGATCGCCGTGGCGCTCCCGAAAATACCCAAATGGGACTGAACTTACACAAAAAGATTCAACTGCTTTACAGTATTGTACGGCTCAGCCCTCAAAGCGCCAACCGTCTCATCATTACTGAAACCAACTGGCCGCGCTCTCATACCGCACCCTACGCACCGACATCGGAACATGAGTGCGTTGACGATGCAACATACACGGCCTACATGGTGCGCTACTACCTTATTGCTCTTGCTGCCGGAAGTGTCGAAAGCGTCTACTGGCATCAGCTTGTCGCGCCGGGCTACGGACTGGTTGATCATCGAAACGGCATTGAGAAATACTCTGCATTCAAAGCATTTCAGACGCTATTACATTTTGTAGAAAACAGCCGTGACATCAAACTGCACGTCTTTCAGGGCATCTACAAATTTACATGTAAAAAAGCGGCGCAAATCATTACGATACTCTGGTCCCAACAACACCATATACAAACTGTTCCGGATGATGCCGCCGTCTACTCCATACTGCATGAACCGCTTCCAAACAAACAGGTCGTTATTGGCGAGCAGCTTGTCTATATTGTACAAAAGGATATCTCCTGAATGTTAAGCCCAATCTATAAACAGACCCTTGTTTTTACCTGCTGTTCTCTGGTGCTATTCGTACTGACACGACTGGGGATTCTGCTCTACTTTGGAGCCGATCAGCACCCCGAATTCTCCGAACTTTTGAACTTTTGGATTCTGGGACTGCGTTTCGATATGAAACTGATTGCAACCGTACTGCTGCTTGTTCTCTACCTTCCCGCACTGCTTTTTCTGGTGATGAAAAACGGTCGCTTTTTACATGTAACCCGTCTGCTTCTCTTTAGTGTTTTCCTCATATTTACTCTGTTTAGCGCCATTGAAACGGGTTACTACCTCTTTTTCGGTAACGGCATTGACCTGCTAATCTTTGGACTGATCGATGACGGTACTTCAGCGGTCATCAGCAGTATCTTGGGGGACCGGCGTCTTCTTGTTTTAAGCCTGTTGAGTCTGTTTTTTTTGACGCTACTGGCTTATGCCTACACTAAAGCATACCGCAACCGGCCCATTACCGTCCAGCACACCACCCTCAAAAAAGAGATGGCGCTACTACTGGCAAGCATCGTAATCTTGGCACTTTTGGCACGTGGCAGTCTCGACACGTTCCCTCTTTCACGCAAAGTGATGAATACCAATGACAACGCTTTTTTAAACAGTCTTATTTTAAACCCTTTATGGCATTTTTACTATGCGGTACGTGACAAAAATGAAAACGACTTTTCACTCACCAGTGCCAAAATTCTCTCTATTGCCGGCGTCGATAATCTTGCCGAACTCCTTCAGCGTGCCCAATATGACGGCAACCGACCGCTTCAGCAGACAACACCGCACAACACGCTGCTTGCCAAACATCCGCCCCATGTTATTTTTGTACTGCTGGAGGGGTGGTCGACCCATCCCGCACTGGAACACGGCGCGCATAATGACATCTTGGGCGCATTTGCCAAACATGCCCGTGAGGACTACTTTTTTCCGAGTTTTTTCTCGAATGCCTACGGCACCAACCCGACCATTGAAAACCTGTTGCTTAACAGTCCCATCAAAGGGATCTCCCAATCGCGGGCAACCAAGACCTCCTTTTCGCTCTCAAGCATTCTGCCGTTTAAGCGACAAGGTTATCATACCCTCTTTTTAAGCGGAGGCAGCATCTCCTGGCGCAACCATAACCAGTTTTGGCCGCGTCAAGGGTTTGATGCCTACATTGGGCGTTCCAGCATTGAAAAACATTACCATATTGCCTGTGACAACCCATGGGGCGTCTACGATACCTACCTGTTTGAATATCTCAAAGAGCAGCTTCTTGAACGTGTTCAAACCAAACAGCCCTCCTTTACGTTCGTGCTGACAACCAACAACCACAGTCCTATCCGCCTGCCTGCAGACTTTCAATCGCCGCCGTTTGACCTTGAAGCGTTAGGATTTGACGCATCCGACACACAGCATTACGATATGTTGCGCGGCTACCATTACCAAATTAACGCGTTTGGCATGTTTTTAGATTGGCTTAAATCATCACCGCTCAAAGATGATGTCATTGTCGTGGCGACCGGCGATCATATTTTAAAAGGTTACAGCGACTATTTTGCCCCTACCATGCAGTACCTGAAATATGCCGTGCCGGCCTACTTTTACCTTCCCAAGCGTTACGACCGACTCTCTAAGGTTTCCAAAGAGATTGTCGGCTCTCACGATGACCTCTTCCCGACACTTTATGAATTGGCACTCTCTGGGGAGCACTACTACAACTTCGGACAACCACTGATGTACAAACAACCCCCTACTGCCTTTGGCTGGAATGAACAGCAACGTTACCTGTTTCAAGAGGGTGTCGTCACCCCCGACATGAAACTGCACCGCTTTCAGTCGAAAGAACGGAAATATTTACATGTAAATACCCTGCCGCCAACACCGTTTCAGTATGAACGTATTCAACAAAACCGCTATGAAATAGCACTCAAAAAATACCTGCTTGTTAAAGAGTATGAGCAGGAACACTAGTGCATTACTCACTATCCAACGAAATCGCAATCCTCGTTGCTTATCAAGACATGTTAAGATCTTTCATAAACACCCATTATAAACAACTGTTAATAATTTACATTAAAATGTTATTTTTTAATTCAATAGAGATAAATCATCTTGAAAATTGTTAAGTAAAGTTTAAATAAATTTAGTATAAGCTTCATAGCTTAGATTTAGATTATGTAAGTAATCTAAATAAAAAAAATAATACCTCTGGTATCACAGCACGTTTTAAAGATAAGCAATATGGCGAGAAACGACATAGCGCTGTCGATGGTTTTTCGGAACATGTAGCCAAAGGAGGTCGCATTGGAAAGAAAGTTCTTAGAGTAAGGTTACAAAAACCATTCTAAAATCTAAATAGTCTTGACATTAAAAGGTCAAGACTATTAATTATTTACATACAAGGAATACTCATGAAATACGGCATATTTATAGTGTTAATCGCTTCAATCTTCTCATGCATTCATGCCAATGAAGCATTTAAAGTAAACAAAGTTGAAAGAGCTTTAATCAATCCAAAAGGCACATTAGAAGCCACGGCTCTGCTCTACTCCACTCTAAACAACAATAGAGAAAATGAGAATGATTCCTATTTAAATATTAGCTATTCTCTTTCTAAAAACATTGAACTGATTTTTTTAGGCGCCAATTACCTTTTTTATAACAATAAGAGCAGCGACTATTTAGTGGGTGCACGATTCATTGGCGGAAGCAGAAACAATGCAGGCAAAAACGAAGAGACCGCCTTTGAGCTTAAGTTTAAAGGAAAAAATAGATTTTCAAACAACCGTTATGCATTGGAATATCATGCTTTGTATACCCATGTTTTTAATAGCGCTTTCAAAGACGGCTACACGGCTGAATTTTTAATAGAACCCATTATGTCTATCAACGACTATCTCTCCGTAAGTCTTAGTGCACGGTTTATACATGGGGAAAACGAACAAGCTACCACTCTTTTAAATAAATATTCAGATACCGACTATTACGATATTGGCTGTAATGCGTATATCAATATTAACAAATACATCGAGCTTTATGTAAACTACGTACATTTTAATAGTACAAACCCGAGCTTTCCCCCTTATGATCCTTACGGTCACGATTTTTACAATAAAAACGGGGACAGAATAGGCTTTGGCGGGTCATTCCGATTCTTTTTTAACTGACAACAATTTTAGAGTTTTGCAGCAACTATGATCTCCTGCAGTGTTTTCAAAAGGAGCGGTAGCTGTTTTACATACAGTTATTCTATTGAAGCTATACTGTCATTCACACAGGAGAATTAATGAAAACACTATTACTCACTCTTTTTATTGCACTTCACCTCTACGGCGATACGCCGAAACAACACTCCGAAAACTGCACACAAATAGCACAAACACTGGCATCACTCGAAGAGGAAAAGAGCAGTGAAACCATTATCACTCGTATCTTGTACGTCATCGGAACTTTCATCGTTCCCAATGACGATAAGACACTCGATGAAAACATTCAGCTCATGAAACTCAAACTTGCAAAGTGCCGGCGGGAAACACCGTAAGAATAATTCTGAAACGCAGCGTCGCTTTTTTGTGAATCTTTCACACGTAAGTGTCTGAGTATTCATACTATGCAGGTATGATTCTTCTTGATTTTTTTTAAGGTATGTTAATGGCAGATCTCTTCATTGTACGAACCCCCATGCAGATTATCAGCGCTATTGAAGCAATGCACTATTTTCATTCGTCTAACAACACCCTTGTCATTATATACAATAAGAAAAAAAACAACTTCAAGCAGATTCAAAAAATCATTGATATTTTTCATCTCGCTACTCTTTTTAAAAACATTATTGAGGTAAAAAGCGCTCAGTCATCAAAATTTTTTCTTACTCTGAAGCTGATTAGAAAATTTAAAAAACACTCTTATAACAAACTCTTTATCGGTCTTTATGACAGTATGGGAAAACTGTTTCTTGCCAACCTCTCCTATCAGCAAGCTTACCTTATTGACGATGGAACCGCAACTATTGTTGCCCATCGGCATATTGTCCGGACAATGCACTCACAAACCGTTGGTTCCAAAGAGCTGCGTGCGCTCTTTTTCGGTCTGCATACCCAACACCGTACGCCGTTGCACTTTTTTACGCTTTTTCATTTAACTCCGTATTCCGATGAGACAATTATTACGCACCGCTTCGAGTACCTTAAACAGTGCTTTACACAACAGTACCGCCATAGCACGACCATCTATCTTTTAGGACAAAACCTTACAGACGTGGCAATAGTTTCCGCAGAAAAATATCTTTGTTATATTCAACAGATTCTTAAACATTATCCCGATCGCAACATTGTCTATATTCCACACCGCTTAGAGACACTCCACCCTGAACTCTATGCGCTACAGCACAGTAAGTTTACCGTGATGCACAATACCATGCCCATCGAGCTCTATTTTTTAACCAACCGTATCTACCCCAATCACATCATCTCTTTCTTTACTTCGGCGTTATATACGCTTAATATTCTCTTTGATGAGGCGACCATCGAGTCATTTTCTATTGCTTCTGAAGATATTGAACATCATCATGACAGTGTCACTCAGTGCCAGAAGTTTTTAGAGGAAACCTCCGTCATACAATCTCCTCTTCAATGCTATAATGACTACAAAATGCTATAATACCGCTACAAACGACTGTCGGGAGCTCTATTGAATACTGTCTATACCCTTGATCCGCACTACGCTCATCTGCTTCCTTTTGTTAAGGAGATTGCCGTACGCTTTCACGATGATGCAACAACCATTCATGCGTCACGCAACACACTGAAAGTGTTTAAACGTGCCACCGGCAATATTGTTGTTAAGTCATTCAAAGTTCCCAATATTATCAATCAGGTGGCATATAGTTTTTTCAGAACGTCCAAAGCCGAGCGTTCTTATATCCACTCGCAACAGCTGTTGCAATTAGGCATTGCCACACCCCGACCCATTGCTTTTGTTGAACAGCGGAGATGGGGTCTGTTTAAACAAAGCTATTATATCTGTGAACATATTGAATACGATTTTGAAATTCGTGCCGTTTTAAATGATGCCGCTTTCAGCGATCGCGAGCAGATTTTTAAAGCGTTTGCAACATTTTCCTACCAGTTACACGAGGCCGGAGTCTATCATGTTGACTATTCGCCGGGAAATGTATTAATCAACAAAGAGGGCAATACATACAGCTTTAACATTGTCGATGTCAACCGAATGAAGTTTATCTCTTTTACCGATGAGCTTCGCATGAAAAATCTATCGCGTTTTTCGGCGTCAGTCGAAGATACGACACGTATCGCCCGTTACTATGCACACGAAGCCGGACTCGATCCGACATGGGCTACTCAAAAATTATTGTTCTACCATCACAAGCATCAGGCATATCGTCAAAACAAGAGACAGCTTAAAAAACTGTCGTAACCAAGCCGCATCTAAAATACAAACTTAAACCCAACAAATGCCGCACGGTTGAATTTGACATCGGCGGGATTGTAGTTTGTATCGATATAGCGGTATCCTAACGTAATGAGTCCGCGTTCAATCACCTCAATGTCAACATTGGCTTTCCATTCAAAATAACTGTCCGCATCACTAAAACTCAATACCGAAGGTGCATAATAGATTTTTGAAGCGACATAGAGCGGGACAATGGTATTCAAAGGCAGGCGGTAACGCGCCTCCAAACCCAAAGGCAACGCAACAAAATCATACGCTCCTGCCGAACTGTAGTTGAGTTTAAACCCAATGCCAATCTGTAATTCCGGCATCTTCTGCAACGGTTTTTGCATCAGATACGATATCTCGATGAGCTCATCGGCATCACCCGCTTTGTCGGCATAGATATAACGTCCGCCAATAAAGATGCTGTCAACATCGAGCTGGGAGTTAAACTGTCCCATATCAAACTTTAATTCGGCTTCAATATCTTCGTTGTTGATGTTGATCTCACCGGTATGCATGGCAAACGTAAGCGTGCTCGCCGCCAATAGTATGAGTAGTTGTCTTAACATGAAATGTTTCCTTTAATTTTTTCTATGGTTGTCGTGGTGCTTTTTCCTTCAACGAAAGCAACCAGTTTTAGCTCCTGAGCAAATTCGGTTCCAACAACCTCTTTTCCGGCATAATCACCCCCCTTGACCAAGGTATGCGGGGCAATCATCTTAATAAGCTCGTATGGTGTCTCTTCGGAAAAAATAACCACATAATCGACCGCTTCCAACGCTGCAAGCAGGTAGGCACGATCTTCTTGCGGGTTGACAGGACGTCCTGCTCCCTTCAGTGCCCGTACCGAACGGTCTGCATTGAGTCCGACAATAAGAAGATCACCAAAGCTCTTTGCCTCTTGCAGATATTTTACATGTCCTACATGTAAAATATCAAAACAGCCGTTGGTAAATACAATACGTTCCCCGTTGGCTTTGGCACGCTGTACAATATGATGAATCTGTTCAACACTCTTAATATGTGTCTCGGAGTTACTGCGATGCAGACTTGAAGCATACATCTCTATCTCATCCATACTCGCCGTTGCCGACCCGACCTTGCCGACAACTACCGCCGCGGCATAGTTGGCAAAACTTGCCGCCGTATCAATGGATACACCCGAAGCCAGCGCAAATGCCAAGGAGGCAATGACCGTGTCACCGGCGCCGGTAACATCATAAATCTCACGTGCTACGGTCGGAAAACGGCGCATGTTCGTATCGTAAAGAGCGATGCCCTCCTCTGAAAGCGTTACCATAGAGGTGTGCAGCTTACATGTAGATTTCATCTGCAACAGTGCTGCCTCAAGAGAGGCGTCATCAACAATATCAATGCCCGTTGCCAGTATCGCCTCTTTTTTATTAGGGGTGAGCAGGTAAGCACCTTCATACTTTCTAAAGTCACTCCCTTTTGGGTCAACGACCACTTTTTTTTCATGACTCTTGGCCAGTGCCAAGACACGTTGCATCAAGTACGGTGTAACCACCCCTTTGGCATAATCAGATATCACAATAATATTGTACAACAAAATATCTGCTTCAATGACATCGCTTATCTGCTCTGCCAACACATCGGAAATAGGCTCCGTACTCTCTTGGTCGTAACGCAACACCTGCTGATTCGAAGCAATAATACGACTTTTTTTACTGGTAATACGTCCCTGTTGACGCAACAATGCTTTCGTATCAATACCGGAAGATTGTAGCATTACAGCCAGCTCTGCGCCGTTTGCATCGTCTCCAATCACTCCGGCCACACTCACACGCGAGCCTAAAGCAAGCAGGTTGTTTACAACATTGCCAGCACCGCCGAGAACCGTCGTCTCTTTACGGATGCCCACTACAGGGACCGGTGCTTCGGGTGAAATACGATCGCACCCGCCCCACAGATAATGGTCAATCATTAAATCACCGATCACAAGAATATTCGGTTTATTGGCTCCGAAAATTTCAATCATCATACATCTTTATATTAATAAGTGTTATTATTGTATCAGGCTACGATTAACGGAAGGTTACTTCAATTTCCTCATCTTGATTTAAGAAATGAACCACTATAATTTGTGTGAAATTCAATTAAACGGAGAAATCGAATGAAAAAAATCGCTCTTGCAATGCTAGTAGCTGGTGTATCTTTAATGGCAGCTGACGGTGCAGCTCTTTACAAAAAATGTGCAGCATGTCACGGTGCTAAAGGTGAAAAACATGCTCTAGGTAAATCTGTGCCTATTCACGGTGTTGATACGCTTCAAATGCTAAAAGATTACAAAGCGGGTACTCGTAATGCTCACGGCATGGGTGCACTTATGAAAGGTCAAGTAGCTTCTTACTCTGACGCTGATCTTGAGGCTGTTGCTGAATATATCAAAGGTCTTTAATAAGTACCCGATATCATCGCAACCGCGGTGATACCATCACTCTTTTTACCCACACTTCTTAATCTATTCCGGTCTGTAATTTTTCTCTTTTAGCTTTTTCTTTTTATGTTCACGTTCCGCAGCATCATTGAGTTCCGATTCATCATCATACAGCGCGGCATTGAGGAATTTCTCTTTATCGTCAAATTGACCGCTCTTAATGCCCCATAAAAATGCAATAAGCGCTACACCGCCAAGTACTAACGATGCGCCAAGCATCATGGCAATCACCCAACTGTCCATTTTGATTCCTTTACATGTAATTTTGTATTACTTGGTGAGACTCCAACGTACCCGCATGGAATTTCCTACCACCAGCAGGGAGCTCAGCGACATGGAAATAGCAGCAATAAGTGGAATAATATAGCCTGCCATTGCTAAAGGGATTGTTATGGCATTGTAGAGCAGTGAAATTCCTAAGTTCTGTTTAATAAGTTTAAACGTAGTTTGAGAAATAGCAAGAGCATCACTTAATGCCGTCAAATTATCACCTAAAAGCACCACGTCACTCACCTCAATAGCAATATCACTGCCGTTACCCATGGCAATGCCGATATTTGCATTGGCAAGTGCTAAAATATCATTGACTCCGTCACCGGCCATAATCACGACATCGCCGTTCTCTTGACGCTGCTGTACGTATGCTGCTTTAGCTTCGGGTGTCAACGAGTGCTGCAGATGCTCAATACCGACAGTATCGGCAATATGTCGTGCATTCTCTTCATGGTCTCCGGTTAGCATGACCACTTCAATACCCCGACGTTTTATACTCTCAATTGCCTGTAACGAGTCCTCTTTGGTAACATCGCTTAACTCATAGATGGCACAAACCTTACCGTTTACCGCAAAATAGAAGAGTGAATGTTTACTGTGGACACTGGCATCGATACCATGTTCTTGCATCAAGCGTGCATTGCCCCCGAGCAGCGTATTCCCTTCTACGCTTGCACCGATACCCCGCGCCTGCCACTGTGTTACCTCATGCAGACTCTGTGGCGTATCGACATCTAAATAACGACCCACCCCCTGAGCAATCGGGTGGTTGGAACTGCTCACCAAAGCAAACAGAAGCGCTTCGTCAAACGGTGCCAAGCGTGTGACGCGAATAACTTCGGGAATGCCTTTGGTAATGGTTCCGGTCTTATCCAAAACAATCACATTTGCTTTTGCCATGGTCTCCAGTTGTGCTGCCTCTTTAAATAAAATACCCCGCCGTGCGCCCAGACCCAAACCCACCAGTGTCGCTACCGGTGTTGCCAGAGCCAATGCACACGGACAGGCAATAATAATGACTGAAATGCCCACCATAAACGATGTTTCAAAATCGTGAGGCCAAAACCACCAAAAGAGAAATGTGAACAAAGCAAGCACCAAAATCGTAGTCGAAAAATGTTCGGAAAGGCGATTTGCCATCTGTTCAATATGCGGTTTTTTACGCATCGCTTTTTCCAAAAGTGTCACCAAATTTGAAATGGTTGAATGGGCAAAATCTTTGGTAGTGCGGTATTGCAGCAGGGCATCAATAGAGGTGGTACCGCTGACTAGCGTATCACCGACACGCTTATAAACAGGTTCGCTCTCTCCCGTTAGACTTGATTCGTCAATACCTCCCTCCCCTTCAACGACTTCACCGTCAATAGCAATTTTCTCACCGGCTTTAAGCAGTACAATCGAGCCTACCTCTACATCGTTAATATTGAGAGAACGTACGTCACCGTCTTGGATGACATTCACTTCCGAAGGTACCTGTTTGCTCATAATATCGAGCGTATCGGCGGCATTTTTTTTACTTAGTACTTCAAGAAATTTTCCAAACAGCACAAAGGTAATAATCATGGCTACCGAATCAAAATAGGCCTCACCCTCTTGGTTAAGCGTAATATAAATAGAGTATATATACGTCAGCAATGCACCGGTGGCTACCAAAATATCCATATTGACCACACGGTTTTTCATGCCGTAATAGGCTCCTTTAAAAAAGACCCAGCCACTGTAAAACAGTACCGGTGTCGCCAATACCCACTCTGCAACATTTAAAATGGTCTTGACATCCTGCGTAATTCCGGTGAAATAACCGGCATACTGTGCCACCGCTACCCACATAATGTTCATGGAGGCAAATGTCGCTACCGCCATGCGAAGGTAGTAATCTTTACGTTGGCGATTTGCACTTAACTCCTGTGCACTGGGATCATACGGAAAAGCATTGTAGCCGATAGCACGAATCATCTCAATAATGGCAGAGAGTTTTACGGTATGATCGGCCCAGGTAATGCGGGCTTTGTTATTGGTGTAATTAATGTGTGCTTCAATAACACCCTCCATTTTATGCAATGCTTTTTCATTTAACCAGACACATGCCGCACAGTGGATCCCCTCAATAATAAGTGAAATCTCCTGAAACCCCTCCTCGTTGGTTGTCACATAGCGCTCGTAAAAGCTGGCAGAATTGAAGGTTTCGCTATCGTCATAGTGTGTCGTTTGCGGTGTGAGTTTGGTATTGGCGGCTTTTTCGTAAAAGCGTTCCAAGCCGCTCTCGTTAAGCAGATGAAAGACACCTTGGCACCCTTTGCAGCAAAAATAGTGCCCCGCATCTTCAATCATTACCGATGCATCAAACTCTAAATGACAGTGATCACACTCAATCTTGGACAATTTCAAACCTGCCTGACTCTCGATTTTTCACTACACGATCCCACGGCATCGCCAATCCTTGCATGCAGATATAGACACCGCATGTTGGCACGGCTTGGGCAAATCCCAGCGCCATAGCAAAGTTGGCAGTCGCCTCGACGGCATCGACCTCGTACGGCACCATGGCACCGGTCAGCACCACGACACGGTCCTCAAGTATTGTGCTTAAATACGCGGCACTCAAATGCATGGTATCGGTTCCGTGCACAACCACTATCTCTCGTTCAGATGATGCCAATATGATATCGGCAATCATTTTACGATCATCGTGAGTAAACGCTGCACTGTCTTTGTAAAGCACTCCGGCAACATTGTATTGGCAGGTAAATCGCGCCGCTATCGATTCAATCGCGGCATTGTCAAAAGGAACCTCCAAAAGTCCGCTAACCGGATTGTAGCGTTTGTTAAAGGTCCCTCCCGTATTTAATATAAGCATGATAACTCCTTAATGACCCGTGTCGCCTTGCTTGTTGGTATGTCATGCGGTGTCAGCAGAACCGACTCGCCGATTCCGGCGGCAATAGCCGCTTCTATATCACTTTCGCTGTCGCCGATAAGCACTGAATGCCGCATATCGATATGATACGTTTTTGCGGCATCTAGCAACATTTTAGGTTGCGGTTTGCGGCACGCACACGCTCCTGTAATATCGGGATGGTGCGGACAGTGGTAGATGGCCGTAATGACCACACCCTCCTCTTGAAACTTTTGCTTCATCCATTCACTGAGTCGTAAAAAATCGCTTTGCGTATAGAGTCCCCGAGCAATACCCGATTGGTTTGTCACCACAATAATCAGATAGCCTAAAGCCTGATAGTGACGGCACAACTCAAAAATACCTGCTACAAATACTACCTCTTCAATTTTATACAGATAATTCTTATCTACATTAATGACCCCGTCACGATCAAGAAAGAGCGCTTTAGACGCCATTGCCAAAGAGCTCTCTTTCAATCATATCGCATAATATATGTCCCATGAGTATATGCGCCTCTTGAATACGCGGCGTCTCACAGGAAGGGACAATCAGAGCAATATCGGCCAGCGATGCCATAGCACCGCCGTCACGACCGACCAGAGCAACGGTAGTGATGCCTTTGCTCCGTGCCGTATGTAACGCATTGAGAACATTTTGCGAGTTCCCCGATGTTGAAATGCCGATAAACAGATCTCCGTGATTGCCCACTCCTTCAATCTGACGTGAAAAAATCTTCTCATAGCCGTAGTCGTTTCCTATTGCCGTCAATGCCGATGTATCCGTAGTTAACGCCAGTGCATTGAGTGCAGGTCTCTCAAGCGCATAACGTCCTACCAACTCCGCGGCAATGTGTTGTGCATCGGCAGCACTGCCGCCGTTTCCGGCTAAAAGAATTTTACCGCCTTGACGGTAACACGCCATGCACTGACGTGCTGTCGTTTCAAGCGCATCTAAAAGATCCTTCGCCTCCAAAAGTCGCTGTTTTGTCTGAAGAGAGTCTTGAATCTGTTGTATTATAAACTCTTGCATTACTGCTCCTTGCATGCATCAATAGCATAGCGATTAATACTTAAATCTTTACCCACCAACACCACACGAACCGTTTTCATCTGCACCAGTGATCGCAATGTCGGCTCATCATCGGGTGTATGAAAAATAAAGACGGGAATATCCTTCAGATTCTTTTGAGCCGTCGTATCGTAAATGGGGTCGTTGACTTTTTTTCCATAAGGCATAGCCAGCGCCGTAATGTTTTTAAAATAATAGGCGATTTTGTACCCGTTAATGACAATAGAAGAGAGCGGATTGCTTCCCGGAAGCGGATGAATACCCAAAATGGTACGAAATCCGGCGTCGGTGTACATTGGGAGTAACAGCGGATTGGACCCTTCAATATAGAGCCGTTCACGAATATTGTCAAAGTCGGTAATCTCTAAAAGCCGCGCAATTGCCGCTTGTGTCTGCGCGTTACTAAGATGGTCGAGATTTTTGTAATCAAGCCAAAAATAGTGCCCTGTTCCTACTGCTTTTAACAAGGTCTCCAACGTCAAAATACCCTCGCCTTTATCAGGATAGATATAGTTTCCTTCCTTGTCTTTCTTCGGATGATCATGAGAGATTATAAACCGGTTCATCTGTATATCGTAGTGAAAATCAACTTCTGCTCCGTGAGCGCCCAAACCAAAAGCCCGCTGCATTGCAGCAATGCTGTTTTGCTCTGCGCGCGTCTCATACAGACCACGTGCCGCCCAAATTTTATGACACTCGTTGTATGTCGGTCGCTCCTGAAGACGCGCCGCCATGTTGGCATCGACATATGCCACCGTAGCGTTATAGGCCAATACCAACACCAAAATAATGAAAACGAAGATTTTTGCAATCATCTAATATTTAATTCCCGTCACATCACGTACTTTCTCAATCACCTCTGTTGCCATCGTACCGGCTTTACGAGCACCGTAATGTAAAATATCGCGTACCTCATCTTGATGTTCAAGATAATAGGTACGCCGCTCCCGATACGGTGCATAATAGTCCCACAAAATCTCTGCCAAATAGAGCTTGAAATGTCCATGCCCCTCACCGCCTCGTCGGTAGCGTTCTTGTAGGTCGCGACACTCGTCATCGTTTAAATAGAGTTTGGCAATATTGTACACGTTGCATTGCGCATACTCTTTAGGCGCTTCCATCGGTACGGCTTCGGTCACAATCTTTTTAATGACGTTCTCCTGCGCCTTTTTCTCTCCGAAAATATTAATGGTATTGCCGTAGCTTTTACTCATTTTTGCACCGTCAGTTCCCGGAACGGTTTTGACGTTATCATCGACACGATACTCGGGAATCGTAAAAATGTCACCGTAGGCATTATTGAAACGAATCGCAATATCACGTGCCATCTCTACATGCTGAATCTGATCTTTGCCTACAGGCACCAGTTCGGAATTGAAAAGCAAAATGTCAGCCGCCATCAATACAGGATATGAAAAGAGGTTATGATTTGATGCAATGCCACGTGCCGTTTTATCTTTGTAGCTGTGTCCACGCTCAAGCAGTCCCATCGGCGTAAATGCCGAAAGTGCCCAATAGAGTTCCAAAACCTCTTTCACATCAGACTGTACCCAAAAGGTACTTTTTTTAGGATCCATGCCCAATGCCAGAAAATCGGTAGCCGCCTGCATGGTAAGTTCACGCAGACGCTCGCCGTCATGCAGCGTTGTCATGGCATGATAGTTGGCAATAAATGCAAAAACCTCATGTTCTTCCTGTGCCTCCACCATCGGTCGAATGGAACCGAAATAGTTACCAATATGCAGATCACCCGAAGGCTGAATTCCTGTTAAGAGTCTCAAAAAAATTCCTTCAATAAATTGTATGATTATAGCTAAAAAGCCTCGCATCTTTAAGAATAGCTATGTTATATTTGTACTCAATATATATAAAAGGATTTATAATGAATACGCAAATTCGTACTAAAGATGTTGCACTCACCGATCATACCAAGGCTCATGTTGATCTCGCCATTCAAAACTTTACCAAATTCGGACTTGAGCTTACTACTGTAAATACAATGATTGAAAAAGAGAAAAAAGGTATAAAAGTCGAGTTTGATATTCATATTGCCCATCATGCTCCCGTAATCATTACCCAACACGATGAGAGTCTTGATGCCGCTATTGACCTGGCAATCGACCGCGCTAACAAGGCTCTGCGCCGACTCCATGACAAAGCGGTCACTCACCGCGGCAGCGAATCCATTAAAAACCTGGAAATTGACAGTGACGAACCTCTCAAAGTAACGGTGTAAATTGATGTTTGCATGGGTACTCTGGTTTCATATTAGTGCCATGGTCTCATGGTTTGCCGTACTGTTCTACCTGCCGCGACTGTTTGTCTACCACAGCGAACAGGCCCAAAAATCGGAATTTGTCGAGGTCGTACAGGTGATGGAGTATAAAATCTATACCTACATCGGTGTTCCTGCCTTTTGGGCAACTCTAATTTCAGGACTCGTGCTTATCTACCTCTATCCGACCAATATTTTCACTACCGGCGGATGGTTCCACACCAAACTGCTTTTTGTCGTCTTTCTCACTGCCTATTTCTTTTCACTGGGATGGTTGCGCAAGAAGTTAATCGACAATCCAAGCTATAAAAGCGGCAAGTTTTTTAGAATGTACAACGAAGTTCCGACCCTTCTCATGCTTGTTATTGTCGCTATGGTCGTTGTCAAACCGTTTTAAGCAGGGGTGTTTCACGAGCGTTTGCGCTCTTTTTTTGCCTTGGCTTTAAAGAGAATCGGCACCCCTTCAAAATTGAATGCCTCACGCATTTTGTTGGTCAAATAACGCCGATAGGTAAAGTGTAACCCTTTGGGTTTGTTCATCACCAGTACAATACGCGGCGGTCGCGTCTCATACTGTGTGGCAAAATAGAGGCGTATCCGCTGACCGTGCATAGAGGGCAAGGTATGACGGCGCATCGCCATCTCAATAACCTCATTAAGTTTGGATGTTGAAATACGCTGCGAAAAATTCTCATTAATTTCAACAAGTTTTTCAAAAATTTTGTGAATACGCTGTTTTGATGCCGCCGAAACGGTAATGATAGGCGCATAATGTAAAAATTTAAAGCGGTCACGTACCTCTTGAATAATGGCATCGTAACGCTCACGCGCAGCTATATCCCATTTGTTAAGCACAATCAAACATCCCAGCCGGTTGGCGTCAATGAGTCCGGCAATCTTTTCATCAAGATCCAGAAACGGTTCACTCGCATCAAGAACCAGCAGAGCAATATCGGCGCTGTCAAGCTGTTTTTTCGTTCGCATCAGCGCATATTTTTCAATACCGAGTATTTTACCGCGCTTACGAATACCGGCAGTATCAATAAAGGTTATCTTTTTATTATCGTATTCAAAGGCTTCGTCAATCGGATCAATGGTAGTACCCGCAACCGAACTGACTACGGCACGTTCATCATTGATCAGGGCATTTAACAACGAACTTTTACCCACGTTAACCCGCCCGATAATGGCTACCTTAAACTCCTTCAAAGTCGTTTCGTCAAAATCAACCAAGGTATCGACACTTTCGTCATAAAACTCTTCTTCGTTTGTCTCTTGCTGCGCCGCATAATCTTCATAAGGGTAAAAGTAGCCGTCGTCATCCTCTTCGTGAACGTCAGAAACGTCCCACTCCCGATCATCCGGAGCGCCTTCAATATCTAAATGCTCTACCTCCTCATGCTCTTCACTCGTGTCTTGAACCATATCGGTATCGGGAAGCTGCTCGGCAATCCATGTAAGTAGCGCATTAACCCCGCGGTTATGAGCAATGGAAATTCCAAAAATAGCATCCGTACCGAACTCATAATACTCCCAAAGCTTCTCTTTCATTTTGTCATTATCAATTTTATTAACGACCAATGCTACTGTTTTTCCCAAATGTTCCAGTTCATAAAAGAATTTTTTGTCATCCATCTCCGGTAAGCTTTTACCATCAACCATATACAGAATAATATCGGCTTCGTGTGCCGCTTGAATGGATTTTTCTTTAATTTTGTCAAACAGTTCGCACCCTTGATCAAGGCCTCCGGTGTCGAGAATTTCAACTTTTTTGTTAATGACGGTTGCGTACCGACGTTTAATATCGCGCGTGGTACCGGCCTGTTCGGAGGTGATGGCATCACGCTCGCGTAAAATGCGATTAAAAAAGGAGCTTTTCCCTACGTTGGGCTTACCGATAATAGCGAGTTTTTTCATAATATTCTTTACTGTGAGGTCAATTTACATGTAGAATTATAGCAAGATTGTTACGGCAAGAATGCTCTCACCGCTTATTTGTCAGAAAACTCCCGCTCTAATGCCTCAAGCGCATTTTTTGCTTGAAATTGCTGCCACAGGGCGTCGTCGTTTCGGTAACTTGAAAGCACGCGATCTTTTACCGCATTATTGAGCGTCTCTTTAGAGATACCGACCAAGAGATAAATATCGTTAGTATTAGGGTTTTCCCAATATTTCTCTTGTTTGGAACCTTGCAGCGTTACCTTGGCAAGCTGTTTGGACACCTGTGTCGAGACTTTGTCGGCCACCTCGTTACCGCCGATTCCGGTAGATCGGGCAAACGTCGTGACTTTATCTTTTACTAACGTCTCAATTTGCTGCGCTAAATTGGAACGTCCGTTTGCCAAGGCCTCACGCCGGGAAAAGCCATGCCCTATTTTACTCAACGGTGCTGAGCCCACTGCCGTATAGTACCCCTCAAGTGTACTGTTACCGCATGCCCATGTCGGTGCCAGTGCACCGGCAATACGGCACTCAAAACTCTCTTCAAGTGCTTGCGGTTCTTTGTCACTGCACCCGCTAAATGTTACTGTTGCCACTGCCAACACCATAAGCAGATACTGTTGTCCTGTTTTCATTACTCTTCCTTTTTCATCAATTTAATACCAGCTACTGTAACGCTTTTTCATGTAATCACCCAAGCATATGTCATAGCCTGCCTGCATCTCGTCGAGAATAATCCATGTACTGTGAGGGTGTACAATCTCACTAACATGCCCTGATGCAATGGTAATTTCCCGCAGTGTCTCCTCATTGCTAATAGGGTTACGAAAACGCTCTTTTCGAAAAATTGTCACGTCATCACCCTCTTGCAATCCGTCCAATGCTCCAAGACTGACCTCGTAAATGACCGTATCGTCACGAACGCGTTTATATAAAATATACCCTTTCGGGGCGAAGAGACGTTTTAACTTCATCTGCACATTATAGATGCCGTTACGACCGGCTTGCTGTACCAACTCGGCATTAAAACGCTCTGGGTAGCGCGACTCTTTTGTGTAACTGCTGTTACCGTAAAACTCAAAACTTTTAAGCAGTTTCATCGACGGAATCTCATACACACTCAGCACACCGTTAACCCGTGCGGTATAGACAAAATATGCCGGCGTTCGGTGCACGGTTCCTTTTTTATCGTACCATACTCTGGCTTTAACATAACGCGATGCAAAGGTTGCCGTGGCAATATCACCTTTAACAGCGTATGACGCAAGACGCAACGCGCTCGTAACATCTTCTTCTTGCCGACTAAACTCATGCAGTTTAATCTCTTCGTTAAGCCGCGCATCAACACTGCGGTCAATCAGCTCGACACTGCCGTCGGATGCGAGTATGCCAATGAGTGACGTATTTAAAACCTGTGCTAAATCGGCACGCTGCGCCACCTTGTTGCCGCCATTATTGAGGCGTACGAGAATCACCTTTGTTTTGGCCTGATGCAGCGCCTCGTTGCTCGGCATAAACTCTGTTTTTCGTAACGGTGCGGGCATGTACTCTTGTAAATTTCCAATCGTACTGCTGCACCCGCTAAAGAGTAACAACAGTCCCCATACCATTACAGTCGGCAATATGCGTTGCATCTTACAATCCTAAACTTTTAAAGATACCCTCATTGGTAACTTTCAATGCAAATTGTTGCACACAATCGTGATGGGATTGTGAAAAATCAATGCGTGATTTGCCTACAAAAATATAATCGCGCGATGCAACCGTCGCCGCATCGCCGTCACGGCAATTTACATGTAAATAACACTGCTCTATATAATACCCTAAGAGTTTCTCTTTGTTATACTTTGACGTTACAACAATGGTGCCGTCAGCACCTCTTTTGTCTATTGTGATACCGTGTTTCACAAGATTCTGATAGATAATTTCTTGAAACCCCCGACTTCGTGCATCGGCAACAATCTGTAGCCGTAGTGCGCTCTTGTGTGCCTCGTAACGATCCTCATACGTCTGAATAAAACGGCGGTATTGTGATGTGTCACGGTGCGCATCAATAGCATGCAACAGCGCAATATGTGCATTCAGGGCATTGGCATCGTCATGAAAACGCTGCAATTGAACAAATTGTTCCAACGAACTGCGTGATGCCGCGTGTTCAAAACGGCGACGGTAGGCATCCAAACGCTCTTCAAGCCTTTGTTGTTCTTCTGCATAGAGTCTCTCGCGTTCAATATGCACCAGCACATAAAGCCGGCCTTCAACCCACTGCTCTTTGTCAATATACACCGTATTAAAGTGCAATGTTGGGCTCTTTGTCGTGATGCGATGTTCTACTTCTTGCAGCGTCTGTTCATTCGCATTGAAGCGAATGGATTGATCCCGTTTGTCGTAACGACTCTCCAGCGTTGTGCTGATGGCATGCGCAATCTGAGAAAGCGCCATTGCTTTTGCCGACGCCAGATCAACACCTTCTCCCACGCCGTAGAGTATTGCAGAAGTATTATGCGGCGGTGTATGGTACCATGAGGCAACAGTGGGCTTTGAGGTACTGCACCCCGCCAAAAGAAGTAACAACAGAGCCGACAAAAAACGGTGTAGCATGGCAACCCTTTATTTTCCTACACGAATTCTACTATAATTTCGCCCATGTACCATTATGACTATACACAATTTCGAAACGATTCGCGTACCCTTGCCCGCCTGTGCCTCCCTTTTCATGCGGACGCCATTGTCGGTATTGCACGCGGCGGACTAATGCTCTCCCAGGCATTGGGCTATGCGCTTGATATCCGCAACATTCAAAGCGTACGGGTAGAAAGCTACGACGGTATGCACCAACGAGTTCATTACAATTTACATGTAGATTGCGACCTGAGCCATGCAAAAAAAGTACTGATCGTCGATGATATTGTCGATAGCGGCCACACCCTTCGTGCGGTCTTGAATATTCTCGAAAAGCGCTATCCGGAAAATGTTTTTAAATCGGCGGCGCTCTTTTACAAATCCACGGCATGCCTGCAGAGTGATTTTTACCTTCATGAAGCCACCGAGTGGATCGATTTTTTCTGGGAAAGCGATTTCAGCCTGTAGGTGCATGGGTCGATTAATCAACGTGTAACACGTTTTAGAGTAAAATCGCACTATCAAATTATACATGTAGGATTCTCATGGATTTTTTATTGAACACCAATGTCCAGTTTTTTATTGCCGCATATCTCATTGGAGGTATTCCTTTCGGATTGTTGCTGGCAAAATATTTTGCCGGTGTCAACGTACAGGAGAGCGGTTCAAAAAGTATTGGTGCAACCAACGTATTGCGCGTCATTAAAACAAAAGATCCCGCGTTAGCTAAAAAACTCGGTGCAGCCACCTTGGCACTCGATGCGCTCAAAGGGGTTCTCATCCTTTTAGCAGCACAGCTTGCGGGGGTCAGCGAGGCAACATTATGGGGTATCGGCGTACTCGCGGTACTGGGACACTGTTTTAGCCCGTACCTCGGATTTGAGGGAGGCAAAGGTATTGCCACGGGTATGGGAGTCTTTTTGGTAATGCTTCCGCTTGAAACAGTTATTGGTTTGGCGGTATGGGCAGTGAGCGTGAAGATGCTTAAAATCTCATCCATCGCATCGTTACTGGGACTGAGTGCCTTGCTAACTGCCAGTTTTATAATTCACCCGCAGATGGCACATGCTCCTGTTGTTTTTATTGCTTTTATTCTCTTTTATAAGCATATTCCCAACATCATTCGTCTCATTCGAGGAGAAGAGGCACGTGTGGCATGATTATCAGCGTCAACAAGCTCAGCTTTCATGCCATCATCGGTCTATTGGAACATGAGCGTATTGCCGAACAGCAAGTTGTCATTGATTGTCGCATCGAGTACCCCTATAGCAATCGACATTTTATTGACTATGCCGAGCTTATAACACTCATTGAGCATACCGTCAAAACGGAACAGTTTGAGCTTCTTGAAGAGGCGCTTTTACATCTTGAACACATTTTATACCGTCATTTTCCAAATATTACCATGTTAGAACTCTTTATTACCAAACCTGACATTTTTAACAACGCTACCGTAACCGTCGCGCACAAGGCTTTTTTTAAAGGAAGTTGAAAGAATTTTTAAAGAAAATTGAAAAATTCTTTAAAATTTCCTAAAACTATGCTACAATTTCGCCAAAATTTACCTTATAGGAACGTTAATGCGTATTCTTATTATAGAAGATGAAATTACATTAAATAAAATGTTGGCTGAAGGTCTTAAAGAGTTTGGCTATCAAAGTGATGTTGTAGAAAATCTTAAAGACGGTGAATACTATCTTGATATTCGCAACTATGACCTCGTTTTAACCGACTGGATGCTTCCCGATGGCAATGCGATCGATATTATTCCCGATATTAAAACCAAAACACCTAAAACCATCGTCGTGGTTCTTTCAGCCCGAGATGATAACGAGAGCGAAATAGAAGCACTCCGCTCCGGTGCCGATGACTACATTCGCAAACCGTTTGATTTTGATGTACTCATTGCCCGCATAGAGGCACGACTGCGGTTTGGCGGTAGTAATATCATTGAAATTGAAGATCTGACCATTAATCCTGAAGAAGAAAAAATTATCTACAAAGAGAAAGAGATTGAACTCAAAGGCAAGCCCTTTGAAGTGCTGACGCACTTGGCACGTCACCGTGATCAGATTGTCTCCAAAGAGCAGCTGCTCGATGCCATCTGGGAAGAACCCGAACTCGTTACTCCCAACGTCATTGAAGTTGCCATCAATCAAATTCGACAAAAAATGGACAAACCTCTTAGTATTACCACTATTGAGACCGTACGTCGCCGCGGATACCGCTTTTGTTTTCCCAAAGAAGTATAAGAAACCGCTTTTTAATTCAGCTCATTGTCGCTTCGGCGGCACTGCTTTCTATCTTCTCTTCCATTCTTTTTTTCTACATTCAAAGTTCTATTTATGACGAAAAGCGTCAAGAGCTTATTAATCTGGCACAAAATATCTCGACCTATCAATCCCTTCATGATGCCAAACGTAACGATGCCGATATTCTCTTGGGCGTCTCGATAGAGTTGGTTGAACGTCACACCAATCAAAACATGCTCTTTGCAGAACATACCGAAAGCGGTCACACATATCTCAGACTCTTTTACCCGTTTAATTTCCAAAACCATACCTATATTCAGATTACAAAAGACATTTCACCTACCAAAAAACTGTTTAAAAAAATACTCAACTCCATCTTTCTTATTAATGCCATCGGATTTATTCTTATTGTTATTTATGCCATTACCCTCTCAAAAATGTTAACCTCACCCATTCGGACACTCAGTCACAAACTCGCCAATATGAATGAGCATCTGATTCGTCCCATTCGTGTCGATGAACTTCCCGAAGAGTTCGAGCCGCTAGGAGAGACCATTAATCGCTTGATCAATCGGATTCAGAACTTTGTCAAATATCAAAAAGAGCTCTTCATTGGAACGGCACACGAGCTTAAAACACCGTTGGCGGTTATTAAACTCAAAAATCAAGTCACGCTGATTAAGCAGCGTAAGCATCAGGAGTATATTGATGCCATAAAGACTACCAATACAACTATTGATGAGATGGATCAGCTTGTCAGTGCTATTTTAAACATTGGTCGTCAAGAAGGTGCCCAGCTCGACAGTCCTGAAGATGTTGATGTCATCGCATTTCTCAAAAGCAAGGCCAACGACTTTCAACTCTTGGCCGAGCATGAAGGCAAAGTGCTTCATATATCACTCTCGCCCGGTGCTTATGCTGCAACACTGCAACTGCAACTTCTCAATCAAATTATTCAAAATTTTCTGCAAAATGCTCTGAAATTCACACCTAAAAATAAAACAGTGTTTCTCAAAAGCTATCTTGATGATACCGGCTTAATGATTGAGGTCATCGACGAGGGGTGTGGTATTGACGACAGTGTCGATCTCTTTGCCCCGTTTAAACGCCAAGGACACAAAAGCGGTGCCGGACTGGGTCTCTTTCTGGCTAAAAGTGCCGCCGATGCCATGGGGGCGGATATTGCGTTAAAGAACAGAGAAGACGGAATAAGCGGAACTGTTGCCTCTTTACACCTCTACTCCAAACTCTGTTGTAATCTTTATGCCAAATAACATAACATTTAAAACTAATGCAAGCTTTCTTCTGCTATAAATCGGACATAAAATAAAGTTCGAAACATTGTATAAGGTTTTTTAATGTCACTAATGATAAATGATGAATGTATTGCGTGTGATGCCTGCCGGGAAGAGTGCCCTACGGATGCCATTGAAGAGGGAGACCCAATTTATATTATTGATCCGGATCGCTGCACTGAGTGTGTCGGAATTTATGATGAACCCTCATGCATAGCCGTCTGTCCGGTTGACTGTATTGTATTGGACAGTGACAATGTTGAAAGTATTGCCGAACTAAAGTTTAAACATGAACAGCTGATGCTCTCTGAAGAACAAGAGTAGTTGTGGCAAAACGTACCGCTGTCATTGACATTGGTTCCAATTCGGTTCGCATGGTTGTTTATGAAAAAACAAGCCGCTTTGCATTTCACCTGCTTCATGAAGAGAAAAGTCGTGTCCGTATCAGTGAAAACGCCTATCAAAACAACTCAAACCTCCAAGAAGCTGCGATGCAACGTGCTGTTGATGCCCTTCGTGACTTTCTTACCATTGCCGCTTCTTATAAAGTGCGTAAAATTTTGTGCGTTGCTACTTCGGCAGTGCGTGACGCCAACAACAAGCAGGTATTTCTGTTACGGGTCAAAAAAGAGCTTGGTCTCAATATTAAAGTAATTGACGGTATAAAAGAAGCCTACTACGGAGGCATTGCCTGTGCCAATTTGTTGCCAAAACTCAGCGGTGTTGTTGTCGACATTGGAGGCGGTTCCACCGAATGTGCCTGTATTGAAGCAGGTAAAGTTGTTAACAGCTACTCATTAAACCTCGGCACTGTTCGCCTTAAAGAACTGTTTTTTGACCGCAATGATCTTGACGGCGCAACCGCCTATATTGATCAGGCACTGGATGCACTGCCGCTTCAACAGACTCAAAGAATCATTGGTCTTGGCGGTACATTTCGAGCACTGAGTCAGGCAATCATGAAGAAAAACAGTTACCCCCTCAGCAGAATACATGCCTACCAGTTTCCTGCTAAAGAGCTAAAACATCATGGCAAAAAAATTTTAAAGGCCTCTACCAAAGAGCTGAAAGAACTTTATATTAAACCCGAACGTTACGATATTATTCGTCCCGGCGTACTCATTTTACTGCGTATTATGAAACGCCTTAAGGTCAATACCATGATGGCAAGCGGTGTCGGTATCCGTGAAGGCGTCTATTTGTGCGATATATTACGCACCAATCAAGACTATTTTCCGGCAAACTACAATCCTTCAGTCACTTACCTGCAAGATGTCTACAGTATCGATAAAAAATTTGCGTCGCTCATGGTACATGTCTCACAAACCCTTTTTGACCTGCTCGCTCCGGTGCTACACATTGACATGAAATACAAACCGTACCTGTTAACGGCCACAAAATTGGCAAAAATCGGCTCATCCATTCACTTCTACTCCTATCACCAGCACAGCTATCATCTCATTCAAAGTGCTTTGGAATACGGCTATACGCATGATGAAACGCTACTTATTGCAACCTTGGCACGCTACCAAAATAAAAAAGGCCCCAGCAAATCGCACTATAAGCGCTATCATATGCTGCTTCCTGAAGAGCAAACACTACACCACTTAGCCTTTCTCCTCTCATTGTGCAATATCTTGCTGGCGCATCGGCCGCAAAAAATCGACTTCACATTAACATTGCAGGAGAATCATTTACACATAACGCCTAAAACTCGAAGCCTGCATATTGCCAAAGAATCATTACAATATCTTCGTGTACCCCAGCCGCTTCAAATCACCTGCCTCTAAATATCTTGCAATGCCTGCAGTGCATCGCATATCTCTTGGGTTAAGTTATTGTCGGCTTGACGATACTCCGGTGCCTTAAGGGCTGCGGTAGTATCAAAATCAAAATGTTCTTCAATAGATGCGGCAACAGGATACTTCAGTGCCAGAGCCTCTTTTGAAAAACCGCCTTGTACCAAAAGCGTTGTAAAGGGGTTGATGTTAATGTACTCATACGGTACATGCGCTGCCGGTGCACTGAGTTTGAGTGTCGTAACCGTGGTGTCCAGTGAGGGTAAATAGTGCTGACACAATGTTGAAACAGCTGACGTGTTGCTCTCATTATTCTCATCGACAATATAGAGACCGCCTGTTGCAACACGCCCGCCGGCAAGCGATTCATTAAAATCATAAACACCCCGACTGCGATATACACCATATCGGTTACCAATGCTGACATTGGCATCTTTTATATAGTGCAGTGCCGAAACCTTCAGACTGTACTGATTGGTAAAATTATCGCTGCCGACGCCGCATCCGCTCCATAACACGAGAGTGCAGCCTCCCAATAATGCCATGAGTTGTTGTCTGTATTTCATTAAAATCTCTGTCCTATGGTAAATTCAAAGCTGGTTGTTTTGTCTCGGGCTTCATCATCCAACGCTTTGGCAAAAATCAGGTTAACCGGGCCTACCGGAGAGAACCACTCTATAGCAAAGCCCACCGAACTTCTTGTTAACGACTCCGTTTGAGCAGCGTGCTGAATACTGTATAAGCCGACATATTCGGGAACATCCCCTTCGATCCACCCCCAGTCATAAAACGTACTTAAACGCATTTTTGCTTTGGGAAGCAGCGGAAAGCTTAATTCCACACTGTTTGAAAATGTCTTGTTACCGCCGACACGTTTAACATTGTCTCCCGCATCAATGTAACGTGGTGAAATCGAGTACGATTCATATCCCCTTACGCTACCCATACCGCCCATATAAAACCGTTCTGCCAGTGGCAGGTAACCCCGCTCTTTCACTATATGGAGGCGCGACTTGTATCGTAAAATCAAATCAAAGTTCACAACATCTTGAAGCCCGTAATAGTAATTAAAACTGGTACGACTCTTTAAAAATTCAGCATCTCCCCCCAAACCGGCATACTCAAGACTTTGCTTCAATACAATCCCTTCTCGAGGCAGATAATAGTCGTCGGTGTTATCATACGTCAGTGCCAGTGTCAACGAACTTTTCGAGTAATTTTCAAAAAAGACACGATAATTATAGTTAATGGCGGACGTATTGACATCCTCATACTCATTGGCAGAGTAACTGTAACCCAAATATGCACTTAAATGACGCGTGAACCGATGACCGCTACCCAGATTCACCCCTTCTGAAGAGACCGTATAGTCATTATACTCATTACGCGACGTATAAATAGAGAAGTTACCGCTGAAATCACTGTCATTTAGGCGCTTATTGGAGATATTGAATGAATAGTTATCGGTTCTGTCGGAACGTTCCAGCTTGACGCCGACACTGATACCGCTTCCGAAAATGTTACGGTCTTCAACGCCAACGCTAAATAAAATACCGCCATAACTCCCGTAACCGCCGCCAATCTGGATGTTACCCGTGGGGGCCTCTTTTACTTTCACAACAAGATCCATCGTATCTTCGCTGATACGCTTCTCTTCTACCGTCGTACTCTCAAAAAACCCGGTACGTCCCAATGCGTTACGCGAATCTTTAAGATCGGTAAGATTATATAAATCTCCCGGAGCCAGATAGAGCTCTCGGCGTACAATACGATCGAGAGTTCGCCCGTTACCGTCAATAATCACATTACGAATCCGCACCTGACTTCCCGGAATCACCCGATAGATGACATGCACGCTCTTTGTTTTGGTGTCTTTTTGCAGATCGGGTTGCACCTGTGCATAGGCATACCCCAAGTCGGCAATGGCCGTTTTGATGCGCTCGGCATCATCACGAAACGTCTTAATATTAAAGATCTCATTCTTCTTAAGTTCAACTACTTTAAACAGTGCGGCATCATCAACAACACGATGTTGTTGCACAATAGAGATATTACTTATACGGTAAATAGCACCCTCGTCAATTTGATAACTCATGGCAGCGCGGTAGGTGTCGAAATTTACCCGAACAAACGGAGCATCTACGTGAGCATCCAGATAACCGTGTTGCATGTAGGTATCGCGCAAACGCAATGGATCATACTCCAACTGAGCCAGTTTCATTTCCCCGTCATTGCGACCCCAAAGCCATCCCATGGTTTCAGCCTTTTTGTTGGCGAGTACCTCATCAAAGTCTTCAGGTTTCAATCCATGCATACCGTTGAAATCAAGGGTCTCAATAATGATTTTTTCACCTTCATTGACCAGAAAAACAACTTTGATACTACCGTTTTTCAGTTTCTCGACACGTGTCTCTACCACCGTATCGATCTTTCCTTCCGCCGAAATCGCTTCGATAATACGGCGTTTCGCCGCTTCGATTTTTTTGACATCATACAAAGAGCCTTTTTGAATCTGCAATAGCGCCTCTTGAGCCTCTTTGTCATTCTCTTTGTAACCCCGCATCTCAACACGAGAAATAACATCTTTCTCTTTCAAATGAAACGTAAGTGTACCGTTATTGTCCTCAACCCATATATCTTTAAAATATCCCTGTTCAAAGAGTAGGCGCACTGCACGGTCAATATCACGTGGTGTAATCGCATCACCGACTTTAAACGGCAGTATCTGTGTAGCAACATCTTTGGAAATGTGTACCATCCCTTCAAATACAACTGCTTTAAGCGTTAGGGCATGGAGGTGTACTGTTGCAACAAGTACCCAAATGGATAGAATTTTTTTCATTCAAAATCTTCTTAAAATAAAGTAACCGCTGATTTTATCACTTTGTCGATTAATGTTTCGTAAATCCCTGCATATATATGAATACAGATCATTCTTACAGAAAAAGCAGCAAATAATTATTTTCCTATAATTAAACATAAATTAATCTAATAAGTGATAATATTTACAATAAATTTTCACGAAAATAGGAGCTAGATGTGGAAAGATTCTTAACACCGACCCACCTTCTTGTCTCAGAAACCGATGAGCGCGGTCTCATTAAATATGCCAATAAAGATTTCTGCTATTTTGCAGAATACAGTGTTGATGAACTCGAAGGCAAACCCCACAATATTGTCCGACATCCCGATATGCCAAAAGCGGCGTTTAAAGACCTTTGGGAGACCGTAAAACGCGGTGACATCTGGAGAGGTTTTGTCAAAAACGGTACCAAAAACGGTAATTTCTACTGGGTATATGCCACCGTGTTTCCTTACACCAACTCCAATGGAGAACGCGGCTATCTTTCCGTTAGAAAAATGGCAATCAAACATGAGACACAAAAATATGACAAACTCTACAGTGAAATGCGTCGCAAAGAAGAAGGAAAATAACAATGACCACCATACTGCACTCTTTTAAAGGTCGTTTTATTCTGACACTGGCATTTATGGCACTCTCGCTGTCGGTTGTATTTAACATTAGCTCCTATTACACCTATCAGGAATATCTCAAGGAAGTTGCCAAAATCAAAGTTGACCTGTTCAATAAAATCACTGATTTCGGTAGCCATATTGACAAGAATGATTTGAAAAAATTCGGTATTAATATCTTGTATGCTCTCAATAAAAGCGCTTATGCCGCACGCAGTGCATCGGAACAAAGCTCCTATTTTCTCAAAGAAGGTTACTACCTTAAAGCACACAATAGTACGATCAGTCCCGATCTCTTTAAAAGCGTTCGCTTAGACAATACGCAACAGATTCAGTTTTACGATTATAACGACAACTATTACGCCTTTTATGTCGAACCGTTGCAACAAAACGGAGTGGTTTTAGGGAAACTTGTTATTTATGAAGATGTGACTCTGGTTGCCAATGAATTTTTTTCCTCATTTATACAGACCAATCTTATTTTTCTCTTTTTAGCGCTCTTGTTGGGTTTTGCTGCCTACTTTCCCCTCAACACCTCCTACAAAGAGATTCTAAAAGCCAAAACATTTGTGTCGGAGTTTGCCAAGTATATCTCGTTTCAATCGAATGAAATCGCACCCTTGGTCGTCAATAAAAAGGCCAATATTATTGTGCATGAAGTGGCGCAAGAGTTAAACCTTGTCTTAAGCACATACAAAAACAACATGGACGACGATCTCAAAATTATGGGAGAGCTTCTTCTGATCTCCGGCAAAGTCAGCAGTGGTGACTTTACCTACCGAATTACCAGTGAATCCAACAATCACATTACCTCGGCACTTACCCGTTCGTTTAACGAAATGCTCGATAATATACAGCACATCACCTCGCAAACACGCAGCCGACTCGATGAGTATCAAAATCACGACTACAGCCACCATATTGAAGTCTCTCATTTAACCGGTGAGATGAAAGCTCTGGTAGAAGGTGTTAACAGTTTGGGTCACAGTCTTCAACAATTTGAAGCGGACAACAAAGATCAAAAAGCGCTCTTAGAAGAGAACTCCAAACAGATTCAAAGCACCATTGTAACCCTTAATAATGAGACCATCAAAGAGCTTGACAGCATCGTCGATCAGACAACACAAAAACTTTTACAGGCCAATGAAAAAGAGAGTGAAATGGCTGCCAATGTTAAAGAGTTGGATACCCAGGCGCGCGGGGTTAAAGAGGTTCTGAATATTATTCGTGATATTGCCGACCAAACCAATTTACTGGCACTCAATGCCGCGATTGAAGCAGCACGTGCCGGTGAGCACGGTCGCGGTTTTGCCGTTGTGGCCGATGAAGTACGCAGTTTGGCGGAAAAAACACAAAAATCACTCTCTGAAATTGACATTAGCATTAACTCCGTTGTCGAAGAGATTGGCAAAAGCTCTCAGCAGATGAACCATAATGCCAAAGAGATTGAAGTACTCGCCTCCGATATATCACTGGTCAAAGAAAAAACCTCGGAAGTCGTTGTGGCTATTGCGGCATTACATAAAGAATAACATGGTAAACTTTCAGCTCATTATATACGGAGCAACGTCATGAAAATAGGTATTGTCGGACTCGGTCTGATGGGGGGTTCTTTGGCGCTTAGCCTCAAAAAACTTCCGTTTGTCCGCGAAATTGTCGGTTATGACCATAATGCGGAACATCAAAAAATTGCCCTGGAACGCCAACTGATCCACAACATTGTCGACTTTCAAAGCATTAAAGCGTGTGATGTTATCTTTTTGGCCATTCCGGTTAATGCAATTACTGCCCTCTTTAAAGATCTCACGGACCTTCCCAAAGAGACGACACTCATTGATCTCGGCGGTACAAAAGAGCGCATTTTAAAAGCCGTTCCGCTATCCATTCGTCGTAACTTTGTTGCCGCGCATCCCATGGCGGGAACTGAGTACTACGGACCAAGCGCCGCCATTGAGAATCTGTTTAAAGATAAAATTGTCGTATTGTGTGACTTGGAGGAGAGTGGCGAGCATCAGCAAGAGGTTGCCGTACGGCTGTTTAGCGGTATTCACATGCAACTGCACTACATGCGATCCCATGACCATGACCGTCATGCCGCCTATATTAGCCATATGCCGCACATCATCTCCTTCTCTCTTGCCAATACCGTACTGTCGCAAGAAGAAAAAGAGAATATTTTACTGCTTGCCGCCGGTGGGTTTCGTTCCATGAGTCGTCTGGCAAAAAGTTCACCTCAAATGTGGGAAGATATTTTTCGGCAAAATAAAAACAATGTGCTCCATGCCATTGAACATTTTGAAAAAGAACTTACCGTACTCAAACGCTCCTTGAAAGATGATGACTGGGATACCCTGCACCAACGCATGAAAGCCGCAAACAAACTTCAAGATATCTTTTCATAATTTACATGTATTTTTTATACAGCGCTTTTAACTCTTTCGGATCAATGGAGACCGATCGACCCTCGTAGAGTTTGGCTTCAAGTTTAGAAGCCATTGCTGCGGCATCAGGGTCATCTAAATGGTTCAACAAAATACCCAACATATCGCGCTCGTTTTTATAATGCATCGGTACCGCTGCTCTCTTGCGACGACGCAGCCAGATTCTCCACGGGAGCAACCCGAGCAATACGCCCAAGAACACACCCAAACCCAAACCCCATGTAAACGAACCGCCTGACGCCGTAGCCGGAGCATCATGGTCTTGCACTTCTTGTGTTTGAGGCACCGAAGCACGTTGGATTTTTAACGGTTCGGGAGTGTTTTTTGGTGCGCTATTTTTTACATGTATTGTAATAGGACGGGTCTGAATGGTCTTGGAGCGGTTGTGTTCCAGATCAAAATAACGTAGCGTAAACGGTGCAATCGTCACGTCGTGTGTGGGTACCAAAGCAATATTTTGGCTCCATACCCCTTTGTATTCACCATGCTCAATATACGCTTTTGTAGTCGGCTCTTCTTCAAAAACTCCCACACCGGTTATCTTTGGCTTGAACCCTTGAATATCTTCAAAGTTACCGCTTCCTTTAATAGTCACCGTAACGTTTACAGCATCTGAAGCATTCACCTCTGTAGTATCCACCTCGGCATCAATCGTAAATGTTCCGACAATAGACAAGTTGTCCGGCAACGGCAACACCTCCATCTCCAGCTCATTGGAGAAATAGGTACGCCATTTCAGTGTGGCAAACCACTGTCCCCACGTATCTTGACGTTGGCTACGTGCCGCAATCTCGATACGCGCAGGTTTAATGGTATGGTAACCGCTTTTTTGCGGTGCAAGTACGTAACTCAGGCGCTGTACGGTGTAGCCGTCTTCTTCAAACTTACGCCCTTCAGACTCCTCTTTTATCCAAAAATTTTTCATTGGCGGCAGGGTAAACTTAGAGTCCACGGCATTGGCGCCGTGTTTCTGCTTAAAGATAACCGTTAACGTAAAGGGTTCGCCGACATAAACCCGTTTTTTATTGCTCTCAAGCTGCAAAATAAACCGACTGTTTTTCGTCACTTTGACGGGTGATACGGTAATGTCAATAGGCTGGGTCATCTCTTTGACTCCATCGACAAGAACCGCAATGGGTTCAATAGTGCATGATTTTGTCGGTACAAACGAATACTCAAACGTCTGTTTTTTAGTAAAAACACCGTTAATGCCCTGTACGCTGGTGCTTGTCGATGTAGCGGTAATCTCTTCACCGCAAATACTCGCAATATCAGGAGGAACAACCTTTTCACCTTCTGCGGTGATACCCAGCCGTACCGTTTCACCAATGGTAACCTTGTCGGTATCAACAAAGACGTTAAGTTTGGCATGCAGCATAGTGCCTGCCATTATACATGTAAAAATTATTTTACCAAGGTTTGTCATTATATGTTTCATCGCTATTCTCTAATTTTTGAAGTTGATACAGATGCCCTGTACGATTTTTGTTCAGCTCTTTAAGCCATTTTTCCTCTTCGAGACGGCTCATAATTTTATCGTTTTGAGTTGCCGTCGCTTTGGCGGCTTGTCGCACCTTGCTGTTGTTTGAATCCTCATTATTCGACTTCTGAGATGCCTGTGCATCTCTCTCTTGTGGCGACTGCTCTTCATGTTGCTTTGTGGTTTCGGAGCGTTGCTCGCTTCTCTCTTCTTGATGAGCATCGTGCTGTTGTGATTTTGGTGCCTGTTTGGAGTTGTTTTGATCGGCTTTGTGACTCTTTTGTCTATTTTGAGACTCATGATCATTTTGCTGTTGATTCTGTTGATTGGCTTGCTGCATCTTTTTCAGCGCCTCTTTAACACGCTCTAAATTCTCACGTGTCTGAACGTCATCACGAAGTTTAAGCGCCTTCTCATAACTCTCTATTGCCTTTTTCAACGCTTGGGGCGTTCCCTCTTTGGCATAACTGTTCCCCAGATTGTGCAAGGCATTATGTCTGAGCGTCATCTCGGTACCCGTAACCTTTTGGTACATTTTCTGCGCTTGTTCATATTTTCCTTCTTTATAAAGCGCATTGGCAGCGTTGTAGTATGCCTCGGCATCATCCGTCTGCTTGGCATACTCCTCATAAAGTTGATAGCTTTTAGCATACTCTTTAGCCTCATAACTGCGCTTGGCCTCATCCAAACGTTTAAAATCCAATATCCCTGCATAGGTCGGTAATGTCGTTGCTAGCAGCAGTACCGTCAAGAGCACAACAGGAGGCACGCTCACCTCTTGACGTTTACTCATCGAACTTGTTGCAATAATAAACAATACCATTGCCAAACCCAAGGGGTAATAAAAGAGTGGAATATACTGCACGATCTGCTCCTCTTTCAAGGTCTTACGTTCTGTTTTGGCATGCATCTCTTGTAACATTGCATCCACATCATCATTTGAAACAACGGCTTCAATATACGAACCGCCGCTCTGTAGTGCTAACGTAGCAATATTCTCATTCAGCCGCGTTAAGATAATATTACCGTTGTATTTAACATAACCGCCGTGACGTACATCTACAATAGGAACACCTTTGTTTTTACCGATTCCTAAAACAAAAACTTTAATCCTTTTGTCTTTGGCATATGCTATGACCTCAGAAAAATCACTCGCATCACCGCCGTCGCTTAAAATCAGCAAATTCTTCTTCTCATTCTTTTGCAATAGATTTGCTGCAGAAAAAAGCAGTTGTTTGAAGTCGGTTCCTTTTTCAGTAATAGAGTCGGTGTTCAGCTGTTTTACCAAAAAGGCTACCGATGCATGGTCAAAACTCAAGGGGCTTACCAAATAGGCATTTTTAGCAAATGCCATGACACCGATACGCTCTTGAGGCGACTGTTCCAAAAGGTTTAAAATTTTTTGTTTTGCCAAAGCCAGCCGGTTGGGGTAAACATCTTCTGCCAGCATGGAGTCGGAAATATCAAGAGCAATCATAATATCGGCACTTTTCGCCTCAACATTCACCTTGGCCCCTTCAATTGCCGGACCCGAAAGTGCAAAAACCACCAGCACCATCATCGCTAAAAAGAGCACGTTACGCGCTTTTATAGAGAGTGAGTTGCCGCTCACATAGAGCTTTTTCAACACCGCTTCACTAAAAAAATGTGCCTGCTGCTCTTTTTGCGTTAAAATAAAATAAAACAGTAGAAAAATAATCGGCAAAAGCCATAAAAACTGAGGATGCAAAAAGATCATTTCCAGCCCCTTTTGTTACGAATGAAAATATAGAGCAGCAATGCAATAAAAGCAATAAACAGCGGTAAGTAATAGTAATAGCTCTTGTAGCTGTACCGATCGGTTTTAATTTCTGATTTTTCCAGAGTATCAATCTGTTTGTAAATGGCCTCAAGCTGTGAAATGTTTCGTGCGCCAAATGCCTTGCCTCCGGTTTCATCGGCAATTTTCTTTAAGACGGCACCGTTATACTCTCGAGGCGATCCGATACCGATGGTATAAATTTTCACGCCCTCTTTTTTGGCCAAATCTATAGCCGTTTGCAGGGTAATTTTAGAGTCGCTCGTATTAAACCCGTCAGTGAGCACAATAGCAATTTTACTTTTGGCAGTCGAATCTTTGAGCAGATTAACCGACTGCGCCAATGCCTCATACAGTGCGGTAAACTTTCCCGCCATACCGATATAGAGCTGCGATACGACACGACGTAAAATGTTATGATCGTATGTTAAGGGTGACGCAATAAAAGAGAAGGCGCCAAAGACGACAACACCCAAATTGTCCTCCTTGCGGTGCTTAATAAAATCATTGACAATGTTTTGTACGGCATAAAATCGTGTTGCCATGACATTCTCAGGATCAAATCCCCGAGCACTCAT
>Ga0256840_1000403_pt1 | contig 44679 bp, 40 predicted proteins | sample 355202metaG_FD_185969 | JGI IMG/M metagenome (GOLD analysis project Ga0256840, IMG submission 185969) | Hydrothermal vent microbial communities from Mid Atlantic Ridge, Atlantic Ocean - 355-202 | ecosystem: Environmental > Aquatic > Marine > Hydrothermal vents | place: Atlantic Ocean: Mid...
GATAATCCTTCATAAATTTGTCTTCGCCTATGAAAAAATTCATCTAACTGTAAACAAATTTTATGTCGAACTCAGGTTATTAGGCTTATTTTAATGTGTATTTGGTATTAAAGGTGTTGAAAATCAAACAGCTTTTAATATGATTGTAAGTACGAATGGTTTTATCAAATTTAAAACATGGAGACAGTTTGCATCTTATTGTGGTATCGCACCATTTCCAAACTCATCAGGCACTAGTCTAAATGGCAAAACAAAAGTAAATCATTTGGCCAATAAAAAATTAAAAAGCATATTAGACTTATGTGCAAAAGTAGCTATTCAACACAACCCTGAAATGAAAAAATTCTATAAAAAAAGAATTGAAAATGGTAAAAATAAAATGAACACAATGAATATTATTAGAAATAAATTATTATCCAGAATATTCGCTGTAATTAATAGAAAAACACCAGATGTCGATATTATGAAATATGCAGCATAGAAATTGTTAATAACTTACAATAAAAGTACTTTTTTCAATCATAGAATACTCAGGTTATAAGTGACCTATAACAATTTATATTCGTGAAAATTTCTTTTATTCTTTATTCATTAATCGAATAACTTCTGACTTTTTTCTTGTAGAAACGATTATTAATTCGTTATTTGATAATTGTAAAAAACCATTTTTATTCATACTTAATATATATTTTAAATTTACTAAGTGTGATTGATGACATCGTACAAAACCATCTCCTAAAATATCTTGGTAATATTTAATATTTCTCGAAATAATTATTTTTTTATTTTTGGTTACAAAAATAGTATAGGCTCCATCTGCCTCTAGTCTAATAATTTCTTTTACATAAAAAACAAAATGTTGTTCTGTAGTTTTAAGTACAATTTTTTTTTCTTTTTTCTCTATATTATTTAATAATGAATTTAGCAATTCTTTATGCTCTTTTTTATTTTTAATTTGTTGTTTTGCTCTTACAATTGATTCTTGTAATTCTGTAGGATCTAGTGGTTTTAACAAATAATCTATGGCACTAAATTTAAAGGCATTTATGGCATATTGGTTATATGCTGTAGTAAAAATAATACTAAAATCTACATCTAATTGCCTTAAAACATCAAACCCTGTACCATCTTCTAATTCTATATCTAAAAAAACTAAATCCGGTTTTTCAGTTTTTATTAATTTAACAGCATCCTTTACATAACCCGTCTCTGCAATTACATTTATAGATGGCTCTAATATGGTAAGCATTTTTCTTAATGCATTTCTTACATTTACCTCATCTTCTATTATTATTGTTTTAATCATGTTACACTTGTGTTAAACAAAATTTTATTGTTGTTCCTTTTTTAGATGTATTTATTACAAATGAATCTTCGTCTTTTTTACCTAATAACTTTATTCTTTTTTTAAATATATCGGTAGAATGTGTCTTTCCATCGTTTTTTGCCGATAATTGACCTAATCCATTATCTTTTATTTCATAACAAATTTTATTTTTTTCTTTAGATATGTTTAATATTATTTTTCCTTGTTCTTTTTTATTCTTAAACCCATGTTCAATAGCATTTTCAATAAATGGCTGAATAAGTAATGGTGGTATTTCAACCAAATTTACATCTACATCAGAAAAAATATTTATTTCGTAGTTAAACTTATCTTGAAACCGTAACTTTTGCGTATCTAAGTAATTTTTTAGAGCATCTATTTCTTCGGCTAAAGAGATGCTTTTCTGATTTATAAAATCAAAATTTTGTCGAATCAATTTTGCAAAGCGAGATAGGTAAGTTGCCGATTTTATGGTATCATTATCTAGTAAAGAATTTTGTATTGCAGATAATGCATTAAATATAAAATGAGGATTCATTTGAGATCGCAAAACAGTTTGTTCTAAACTTAATTTTTCTTTTTCATTTTTTAAAACCTTATTTCTTGTAGATTGGTACCAATACAACCCTAGTAATATTAATAAACCTGTGAGTATTCCAAATATAATTCTATTCTTAATATTTATACTTTTATACTGTACTATCTCCTCTTTACTTTTAAATAGTTTATGTTGATTTTTAAGCATTTTTATTTGCTCTTCATTTTGTGCTTTTATATTAATATTGTAAAGAGAATCAAACTTAGTTTGATAAATTAATGCTTGTTCAAAATCTTTTTGTTTTATTGCTGTTTTTAGTAAACTACTATAAATATTTTGTGCTGATTTAGTGTTTGTTTTTTCAATTTTAACTGCTTTTAAAAAGTTTTCTGTTGCTTTTGCATAATTTTTTTTAATCAAAAAAACTTCCCCAATATTTGCATACGGAATGCTATTTAATAATTTTATTTCTTCATTATTTTTAATTGCTTTTACATAATATTCTACAGCTTTATCATACTTACCAAATAGCTCATATAACCTACCTATATTACTATAAGACTTACCAATTCCTTCATTATCTTTTATTAAAAAACTAATTTCTAAAGATTTTTTATTATACAGTAGTGCTTGTTTAAAATTAGCCATACTTTTATATATAATAGCAATATTATTATAAGTTGCAGACAACCTAACACTATCTTTTTCTTTTAAGGCAAGTGTAACAGTATTAGATAAATAATCAAATGCTTTTGTATAATCTTTATTAGAATAATAAATAAAAGATAATGCGTTATTTGCAGAAACAATATACTTATTTTGCTTTATTTTTTTTGCTAAATTTAAGACCTCTAATGCCTGATTAGCTGCATCAGTATAATTAGCTAAATAAGTGTTTGAATTGGATTGATTTAATAATATTTTTATTTTTTTTATATCATTTTTTTTAAAAAATGGTAAAATCTCATTAAAGATTTCTAAAGATTTTTTATGATTTTTAATTTTTTGATATGCAAAAGCTTGGTAATATTTAATTTCGGCAACTGCTGCTTTATTGTAGTTTTTATTATATGCCAGTAAACTATCAACATGTATTATTACATCAGTTGGAGCAGATTCATAATTAGCTTTTAAATAATCTAATATTTTTTTCTGTCCAAAACTTACAGAAGTAGAAAAAGTTAAAAAATAAATAAATAATATTTTCATCGTACAAAAGTAGCTGTTTAACTTTATTAAAAAGAAATTATTTGATATTTGAATACAAAAATTTGATATGTGTTATAATCCTTTCGGAATAGAATCAATTAATGCTTTTGTGTAATCTGTTTTAGGGTTTGTATAAATTTCATCTGCATCACCAATTTCTTCTACTTTCCCTTTGTTCATTACAACTAGTTGGTCTGCCATATATTTAACAACAGCCAAATCATGCGAAATAAACACATAAGTAAAGTTAAAGTTTTCCTTTAACTTATTCAATAAATTTAAAACTTGTGCTTGTACCGAAACATCTAAAGCCGAAACCGATTCATCACAAATAATCAGTTTTGGTTGTAAAGCAATGGTTCTGGCAATACCAATTCGTTGTCGTTGTCCACCAGAAAATTCATGCGGATAGCGATAATAATGTTGTTTTTCTAAACCTACTTTTTCTAAAATTTCAAACACTTTTTCTTTTCTTTCTGCATCTGTTTTATATAACTGATGCACTTTCATAGGTTCTAAAATAGCTTCACCAACTAAAATTCTAGGATTTAAACTAGAAAAAGGGTCTTGAAAAATAATCTGAATATCTTTTCTAAGTTTTCTTAATTCTTTCTTTTTCAGTTTTGTAATATCTAATCCTTTATAAATAATAGAACCTTTTGTGGCTTTTTCTAAGCCCATAATGGTTCTACCAAGTGTAGTTTTACCACAGCCAGATTCGCCAACTAAACCAAGAGTTTCTCCTTCATATATCTTTAGTGAAACATCATCTACAGCTTTTACCACACTTTTTTTAGTATTAAAATATGTAGCCAATTCTTTTACTTCTAATAATGGTGGGTTTGCATATAATTTTTGATGATTCGCTAATCGTTCTTCTTTCGAAATTATAATCCCTAGTCTCTTACTTCTTATTTCTTGCCTCTTACCTCTTGCTTCTTCGCTCTCATCCATATAATCATCAATAGTAGGCAATACACGTAAACGTACATCTAAACTTGGTTTAGAATGGATAAGTGCTTTTGTATAATTGTGAGCTGGTTTTTTAAAAACTTGTTCTACTAAACCTTGTTCCACAATAGTACCTTTGTACATAACCAAAACTCTATCGGCAATTTCAGAAATCAAAGCTAAGTCATGTGTAATAAAAATAATACTCATCGCAGTTTCTTGCTGTAATTCTTTTAACAATAAAATAATTTCTTTTTGTACAGTAACATCAAGAGCTGTTGTAGGCTCATCGGCAATTAGGATTTTTGGTTTACAAGCAATTGCCATTGCAATCATTACGCGTTGTTTTTGTCCGCCAGAAATTTGGTGTGGATATTGATTAAATATTTGTTCAGCCCTTGGTAACTTTACTTGATTAAATAATTTAATTACTTCTATTTTAGCATTTGATTTAGAAATGTTTAAATGATTTAATATTATTTCTAAAACTTGATAACCACAAGTTAAACTAGGATTTAAACTACTCATTGGTTCTTGAAAAATCATCGATATTTCTTTACCTCTAATAGTTTGAAACTCTATATCGGTTAATTGCGATATATTAATTATTTCATCATCTAACTGAAAAGTAAATTCTCCTTTTACTTTTGCATTTTTAGATAACAAACCTAAAATAGACAAAGCAGTAACCGATTTTCCAGAACCCGATTCGCCAACAACACCTAATATCTCGTTTTTATTTATTTGAAAAGATATATTATGAACCACTTCATTTTCTTCTGTTTTAGAAGGAAAAGCAATAGATAGGTTTTGTATTTTTAGGATTGGATTCATTTATTTAATAACTCAATTAAATTATTTGGGTTTTGGTAATTATTCCAAAAAAGGAGAATATTAATTGTTTCCTTTTTTATTTCATAAAACATGGTTATTTGTTTTACTATTACAACTTTTCTAATTATTAAATTATCTTTCCATTTTGGAAATACTTCTGGATTAATTTCAATCAATGCTATAATTTTATCAATTCTATCTAAATAACTACTAATTAATCTTTTAGACCAATTTTGTTCTAGATAATCTAAATTGTCTAAAAATGTACTATTTCCTAATTTGTGATATTTAATTTTATAAACCATATTTAGTTCTAGTTTCTTTTAATAGAACTTTAAAATCCTTTCCCTTTCCATCTTTAAATTCTTGTTGAGATATTGCTAACAACTTATCAATCATTTCAACCTCATAATCTTTGTACTCTTCAGGATATAATGATTTTGATAATATTTTCATTTCTTTACTAGTAAATCTTTTTTCTTTTAATTTTTTATAAAAAAAACCACGTTTTAACTTCAATAAATCTAAAAAATACTGCGTTTTATAAGGACTATTTTTAATATCATCAGCTAAACCATCCATAATACGATCATATTCGTTTATAATATTAATTATGTTCATATTTATAAATATATTTGTTATAATTATGACAAATATAATGATTTATCATCAAAATTCTTTTAATTACAAAACTTTAACATTTCAAAATGTTAAAGTTTGTAAGGAATAAATATCTGTCCGTTCTAACTAATCAAGAAACAAACAAAGGTCTTTGTAGTTTTTAACATTTTACTAATTAAATATCCATAAAATGAAGAAAATTACATTTTTATTTATCCTTGCTATTTATAGTTATAGCATACAAGCACAAATTGTTATCACTAATGATAACGTATTTAAAACAGCAGATCAAATGCTATTAGCAAACGAACTGTTTGAAAGCGGAGAGCCTTGGGCTGAAGATTTAGGTTATAATTTAGATGACTTAGACCCTATGGTTCCTGGCTCACCAGATCAATTTTCGTACAATACAGGAATTGAAAGTTACGAGTATTCTCGGTATTTACTAAACACTTTAAATGGTCGTTCTGGATTAGGTTTACACATGATGTGGTCGCCATTAATTATGGCAAATGCTGCCATGCAACCCGCCTCATTTGATGGGCAATTTACTGGTGGAACAGCCAATGGATTTAAAGAAGACGATATGTTAATGATGATGATTGGTAATTTTGGAGCTAATGCAAATTTTACACCTTTTGCTAATCCTTTTCCACAATTTGCTGATTTTATTGAAGGTGATATTAATTTACCTCAAACGGTACAAGCTGGATTTGGACACGATTTTGCTTCCACAAGATGGAATCGTTCTTTAATGACAAAAACCTTGAATTTAGGAGCAATGGGACAATCCGCTTCTAAACAATATCTTTGGGCGCAAGATATGTTAAGTGCTTTTCACGATAGTACTGATATCGGAATTGATGCAGATGGAACAAATTCACCAGATTTACCAAATAGTCCTAATTTTGACCCAAATAATAATATTTTTTATGGCGGGAATAATGCAGATGGATTTATAGGTCAGATTTTAACCGCAGAGTCTATCAATAAAACAAAATTTATTTTAACACAATTAGCGTACGATGGTAATACTTTAGGAATGGTAGATCCAGCAACTTATAATCCAGCAAATGGTATCAAGTATTTCCCTACAAAAATTGCAGTAACTGAAACTAGTGTTGCATCAGGATTAGCTCCAAAATGGAATACATTTACAGTAACAGATCAAATGAGTAAAATATTTGATCAATGGTCGTACTTATTAGCAACTACTAGTTACATGGATATGATGGATCCTAACAACACAAGTGATTCAGCACATCTAGCATACAAAGAAGTTTTTGATGGTTTTCCATTTCCTGCTTCTATGCAAGAAACAGGAACTCCAGGCCCTTATGATTTAATGAAAGGTGCAAGTAAAGTAATCTTTTTAAATATGATGGCAATGCACTACAATACCACAGAAAACACTTTTATTGATGGTGCAATATTAAACGGAGCAGGAATGCCAGTGATGGATATGATGGTAAAATCACTCAATGCAGGTTACGTTATTGTGGCTTTAAAAAGTTTTATTCCTCAATTTACAGGAACACCTTTAGAGACTATGGCAAATAATGCAGTTACAGCGCAAGCAGATTACATTATTGCTCATCTTAAAGACGCTAATGGAGGTTTTTATAATATGTACACTATAGGTACTGGCGCAGATACAACCATGCCTAAAACATTAATGTCAAATGCAGCAAATATAAGAGGTCTATATGCTGCTTATGAAGTTACAGGAAATACTATATATTTAACTGAAGCAAATGCTGGTTATAACTATTTAATTTCTAATTTTTATATTACAGCAGATAAGATATTTTTAACGGAATTAGGGAATTCAACAGCAACTTATACACCAAAAAATTTAGGAGTTTTGGCAGGTATTTTACGTGAAGCTAACCTTGTTGGTGGACAAACAAATGCAAAAACAATTTATGCCGATATTTTTGAAACCATTTATAATAAAACTATGCTTACCGAAGCAGAAGCTTCTGGAGAAACAGGAGGAGATTCTGATGGTGATGGAATTCCATATATTCAAGGAGGAACAAAACCATTTGTTTTTGCAGCTGAAGCAACATTTCAAACTACTTTAAGTGTTTCAAATAATACTATTAGTGAAATAAACATATATCCAAATCCTGTAAAGGATAAAATTCAATTGATTTCAAATAATAGCAAAATTAAAACTTTTACAGTATTTAACTTGTTAGGACAAAGTGTTTTAAAAGGTGATTTAGTAAACAATAATGCTTTTGTTTCTTCCTTAAAACCTGGTGTTTACATTATTAAATTTAATACTATTGACACACAATATGTAAGCAGATTTATTAAAAAATAAGTACTATTTTTTTTATTAACAACCCAAGTAGTTATGCTTTTTTTATTTATGATAAATATTTGTAAATCATATATTTACATTGTAAGTAACTAAAAACACTATAAAATTATTGTAAATAAATGTGTACTTTAATAAAAATTTTAGTTATATTTGGGAACTCCCCAATATTTAAATAACCAATTTTATTAACTTTAAATTTTATTCTTATGGAGAAAAATTATGGAAATTTGCTACTTGTTGTAGCATTATTTATGGGTATGCTGTCTTATGCTCAAAACAAACAAGAAAAATTTATCAAATTTGATAAATCAACCAATTACGCTTTGCAAAATGCAAAACAAGTAATTACTAAAAGGCTCCAATTATCGTCAGATAATGAATTAGTTAAAACCAAAACTAATAGTGATGAACTAGGGTTTACACATCAAAAATACCAGCAATTTATTAAAGGAGTAAAAGTGGAATTTGCTACTTATACTGTTCATGCAAAAAATGGTATAATTACAACGATGAATGGGGAATTGTTTTCTGCTGAAAACTTAAGCATGACACCAGCACTATCTAAACAAGCAGCTTTTAATAAAGCAACTGCACATGTAGGTGCACAAAACTATGTATGGGAACAAAAAAATGCTTTTGACTATACAAAACCACAAGGAGAGCTAGTAATACTACCTGCTATTGATGGAATTTTAAGAGAAAGTAAGTTAGCTTACAAATACGATATTTATTCTGAATCACCACTTTATAGAGCAGATGTGTATGTAGATGCACATACAGGAAACATATTATTTGAAAACAATAAAATTCATCATGCAAACACTCCAGCAACTGGAGCAAGTTTATATAATGGTAATGTTTCATTTACCGCAGATAGTTTTAGTGGATCATACAGATTACGCCAAACAGCCGATGGTAATGGTATTCAAACTTTTGACATGAATAATGGAACTAGCTATGCTAGTGCTTCTGAAGTTACAAGTAGTTCTACAAATTTTGTAAATGAAAAAACTGCGGTACAAGCGCATTGGGGAGCGGAAAAAACCCATAAATACTACATGCAAAAACACAACAGAAATTCTTTTGATGGTAATGGATCAATTATCAAATCGTATGTGAGTTATAGATCAAATTATGTAAATGCTTTTTGGAATGGTAGTGTAATGACTTATGGAGATGGTAATGGTACTACTTATGGACCATTAGTGTCTTTGGATATTGTTGGACATGAAATTACACATGGTGTAACAGAGCGCTCTGCAGGATTAGTATATAGTTATGAATCAGGAGCATTAAATGAATCATTTTCGGATATATTTGGAGAATCTATCGAAAAATTTGGTGCAGGAACTAACGATTGGTTAATGGGTGAACAAATTGGAGCTGGAGGTTCTGGTGGAGCGCTACGTTCTATGAGTAATCCAAACGCTTTTGGAGATCCTGATACATATAATGGTACGAACTGGCATACTGGCTCTTCAGATAATGGAGGAGTACATACCAATTCTGGTGTACAAAATTTTTGGTATTACATATTATCCGTAGGTAAATCAGGAACTAATGATAATGGAGATGCATATACTGTTAGCGGTATTGGAATAGATAAAGCTGGTAAAATTGCATACAGAAATTTAACAGTTTATTTAAGTTCTAACTCCAATTATGCTGCTGCAAGAACTGGTGCAATACAAGCTGCTGTAGATTTATACGGATCTGGTTCTGCTGAAGAAATTGCAACAACAAATGCTTGGCATGCGGTTGGTGTTGGTGCTGCTTATGGTGGCGGTGGCGGTTCAGGTTATTGTACTTCTAAAAGTACAAATATTAATGATGAGTATATTGGAAGAGTAAAATTAAATACAATTAATAAGGCTTCTGGTGGACAATTTTATTCTGATTACACAAGTATTTCTACAGATTTAAGTAAAGGTACTGCTTATACTATTACTATTACGCCTACTTGGACAGGTACTGTATATAGCGAAGGTTATGCTGTTTGGATTGATTATAATGGTGATGGTGATTTTACAGATTCTGGGGAATTAGTTTGGAGCAAAGCAAAATCAAAAACAACACCTGTAAGTGGCACATTTACGGTGCCTAGCAGTGCAGCAAATGGAGAAACTAGAATGCGTGTTTCTATGAAATATAATGCAATTCCGTCTGCTTGTGAAACTTTCACCTATGGAGAGGTGGAAGACTATACCGTAAATATTGGTAGTGGTGGAAGTAGCTGTATAGCAACTACGTTAAAACTTAAGTTTGATAATTATCCTGAAGAAACAAGCTGGAATATTAAAACTACTGGTGGTACTACAGTTGCTTCTGGAGGAACTTACGCTTCTCAAGCAGATGGTTCTACGCTTAATATTAATAAATGTTTACCTGTTGGATGTTATACTTTAACTGTAAAAGACACTTATGGAGATGGTATGTGCTGTAGTTATGGTAATGGATCATTCACATTAACTACTAGCAGCGGTACAGTATTAGCTTCTGGAGGTTCATTTACGAGTTCTATTACTAAAAGCTTCTGTGTAAGCTCTAGTAGTATTGCATTTACGGATAACAACAATAATAATAATGAAACTTTAGCTGCTGAGGTAACACTATTTCCAAATCCAGCAAAAGATATGATTAGCGTTAGCTTAAGAGACCAAAAAATGAATCAATATGCTATTACTAATATGATGGGGCAAATTGTTTCTAAAGGTAATGTTGCTGAGAAAAACATCAATATTTCTAACCTTAAGAATGGTATTTACTTTATTGAATTTTCAAGTGATAAAAAACGATTAGTGAAACGTTTTGTCAAAAATTAATCACTAAATAATTTATTATTTAAGACCCAAGCAATTTGCTTGGGTTTTTTTATTTAATTTGCAGTCCAAATAGAAAAACACGAATGAATTACTTATCTGTAGAAAACATATCTAAATCTTTTGGAGAACACCCTGTTTTAAAAGACATTTCTTTTGGAATAAATAAAGAACAAAAAATTGCTTTTATTGCTAAAAACGGTACTGGAAAAACTACATTATTAAACATTATTGCTGGTAAGGAAAGTTTGGATTCTGGTCAGGTAGTCTCTCGCAAAGGAATTAATATTGTTTATTTAGAACAAAAAGAAACCTTAAATCCCAATTTTACCATTGATGAAGCAGTATTTAATTCCGACAATCCAATGCTTAAGATTGTAGAAAAATACGAACACGCTTTGCTAAATATGGAGGATGCTGATGCCTACCAAGATGCTTTTGATGCTATGGAACAACACAATGCATGGGATTTTGACACACAATACAAGCAAATATTATCCAAACTTAAATTCCCCAATCATACATTAAAAATTAGCACACTTTCTGGTGGACAAAAAAAACGATTATCTTTAGCAATAGCTTTAATTAACAAACCTGATTTATTAATTTTAGATGAGCCAACAAATCATTTAGACTTAGAAATGATTGAATGGTTAGAATCGTATTTTAAAAAAGAAAAAATTACTTTGTTTATGGTTACGCATGATCGTTATTTTTTAGAACGTGTTTGTAACGAAATAATGGAACTAGATGAAGGTAAAATATATAAATACAAAGGAAATTATTCGTATTATTTAGAAAAGAAAGAAGAACGTTTAGAAGTAGAACGTGTTGCTCTTGGTAAAACAAAATCACTGTTTAAAAAGGAATTAGATTGGATGCGCCGCCAGCCAAAGGCACGTACAACTAAATCTAAATCTCGTATTGATGATTTTTATCAAATTAAAGAGCGTGCTTCGCAACGTAGAAACGACCATGTAATGCAACTCGAAATTAATATGGAGCGTATGGGGTCTAAAATTTTAGAATTGCATAATATTTCTAAATCTTTTGATGATTTGGTAATCCTCGATAAATTCGAATATGTTTTTAAACGTGGCGAACGTATTGGTGTTATTGGTAAAAATGGTACTGGAAAATCTACTTTTTTAAATATGATTACAAGAGAATTGGAAGTAGATTCTGGTAAAGTAATTATTGGTGAAACTATAAAATTTGGTTATTACCGACAAAGTGGTATTGTAATAAAAGAGGGGCAAAAAGTTATTGAAGTTATTAAAGAATTTGGAGAATATATTCCTTTAAAAAGTGGTCAAAAACTTTCTGCTGGTAATTTGTTAGAGCGTTTTATGTTTGACCGAAAAAAACAATATGATTTTGTTGAAAAACTATCTGGTGGCGAGTTAAAACGTTTGTTTTTATGTACTGTTTTAATTCAAAATCCTAATTTTTTAATATTAGATGAGCCTACTAATGATTTAGATATTGTTACGCTAAATGTTTTAGAAAATTTTTTATTAGATTTTCCTGGAAATTTAATTGTTGTTTCGCATGATAGGTATTTTATGGATAAAATTGTAGATCACTTATTTGTGTTTAGAGGTGATGGTATTGTGGAAGATTTCCCTGGAAATTATTCCGATTATCGTACATACGAAGATTCGAAACCTAGCGTAAAAAAGGTTAAAGAGATTAAGGAAGTTTTTATAAAAAAAACTACGATTGGAACACATACTAAAGAAGAAAATAGAGAATTTAAAAAACTAGAAAAAGACATAGAACGCCTGTCTAAAAAGAAAACTATTATTGAATCTAAATTTAGTAATAGCGAAATAGATATTAACGATATTGAATCTGCTTCTAATGATTTACAGCAAATTATTGCTGAGTTAGAAACTAAAGAAGAACGCTGGTTAGAACTTAGTATGATATTAGAATAACACTACTAACTATACAATATTATTAGTCTAAAATTTCAAAAACTACCGCAATAGTATCCTTTTTTTACTTAAAAAAATATGCTGTTCTTTTCTGAGAGTCTGCTCTCCCAATAATATTATTGCAATAATCTTCTATATAAATTAATTCTCCTTTTTTCACAAAGCCTTTCGCATACGGCATACATACAGCCCATGATCCTGAACTCTTGCATTTTTTTACATCATGAACCTTTACAATAGTATGATTTAATACTACTATTACCATGGTACTATAATTCTCTGCTTCTTTTAGTATTTCTGCTATGTTATCTTTGTTGAATTCTATTTTTTTTATTCCTAGTTTAGCTACTTCTTCTTTAAATTTTTTAATTGGATTTTTTACATCTATTAAACTATTTACGTCTTTTAAAAAATTACTTACTACTACAGATTTTACTTCCAAAGGAGTTTCTGTTTTCTTCTCTTTGTTACAGCTTAAAAAAAGTATGTTAATCAATACTAATATTATTTGTTTTTTCATTTTTAATGCTTTGATTGTATCTTTATTTTTTTGTTTTAATAAAATCAAAAATACAATTTTTAAATTATTTAGATTTTAAAATTTATCTAATTCTTACTTCATCAAATTTTTTGACTTTTTAGCTTTTTTAAATTCGTTAGTTTTTTTGACTTTTTATTTTGTTTATTAAACAATTCATATGTCAATCCATACTTTATATTTTTAATATGTGTTTTATTAGAAAGACTTTTTAAATTTTCATACACAAGACTGGCTGTAACCTTTTTGTAATTATAAGAAATTGTAAATCCAGAAAAATCAAAAGAATCGGAAGACAATATTGTTTGCCCTAAAAATATACCCAGACCTAAATTATTTTCTGTATTAAATTTTAAAACAACCTCTGTATTAAAATTATATGCAAAGATGCTTTTTGGGTTTTTTACTTTTATATTATAATAACCAGGATCAATATCTCCTGTTGGTAATTCAGATATTTTTTTATAATAACTTCCTTTTTCATAATCGTATGCCAATTCAAGTCCAATTATTCTAAAATCTACCTTTTTTATAGACTTCTTAAAATTGATTCCTGTTTTAAGATTAATTGCATAATAATCTTTTTTTTCTTGATTAGTTACAAAATTACCTAAGCTATTTCCAAATTTATATTCCCCATAAGTTGCTCCTATACCATAATGTAAATTATAATATTCATCCGTAACACTTCTATGTACCGAGAGAACTCCTGCTTTTTTTACATCTTCTGAATTTGATTTATTCTGACTCTGCGCTCCATCACTAAAATTTGCTGAAATATAAAGTGCCTTTTCTTTTTTGCCTTTATATGCTGGTTTGGCAGTATATGTTTTTAGAGCTCCTAATGAGGAACTATGATACTCATAAAATTTTCTTGGTACTCTAGTGGGTCCACATGAATAAAGTAAAGCTCCTAAGAAAATTAATAAAATTTGTGCATTTTTCATTTTTCTAATTTAAAATTAATAACACTCAAAATTATAAAGTTTTACATAAAATATGTCCGAGATTACACTTTTGGTGTAAATTCGGACATATTTATTGGTTTTTTTTACAAAACAAAAGTTTTAAATGCTGTTATTTTTTTGATATTGTATTGGTGTTTGATTTGTAAACTTTTTAAATGCTGCATAAAATGTAGATTTTGAATTAAAGCCACTTTCCAAACCGATGGCAATTATTGTATATGCTGCATATTGTTTATTTACTAATATTTTTTTTGCGTAAGCTACCCTATAATTATTTATAAAATCTGTAAAATTATAATTACCGTAGCTATTAATAAGTTTGGATAGATAATTTCCGTTTTTTGATACTTTTTCTGCTAATATTGCTAAACTAAAATTTGGATCTAAATACAAGCTGTTTTTAAGTATATATCGCTTCAATTCTTTAAACTCTTGTACTTCTTTTTCGTTAAAAAATTTAATATCTTCATCTATTATTACAATTGGTTCATTACGTTGTATTTCTTCTTTTAATAAAATTCTATTTTGCATTAATAAGTATTGGTTGTAACCATGGTATCCCAACCAATAAATTAAAAAAGAAGTACCAAAACGCAATGGTGTATAAAAGTTAGCTGTTTTTATATTGGTATATTTTAAATCTAAAAAAATAGCAATAATCCATAAAAATAAAATGGCTGCTGTAAAAATAAAAAATATAACAATCCATTTAATTGCACTAAAATTGGAAACAAATTTAACTTTTGCTTTTTGGTAAACAAATACGGCTAACAAGAATACTATTATGGTAAAAGCAAGTATAAGTATATCCTCATAAGTATTGTATTTTCTAAAAAATAATACCTGCTTGTTTATCTCTAATGGTTTGTTATAAAACAACACTAAAAATCGTAACAAAATACTAAACATAAATATAGATAGTGTAATTGGAAGTATTGATTTATAGTATTTACTTATTCGTAAATAGTGAATTAAAAATAAAAAAAACATTGGTGCTATAAAAATATTCCAAGAAATATCTATTAAAAAAAACTGTATTAAGCTATTTAATGTTAGGTCTTTTTTTACCAATAGGGATTGTAAGTTGTTTATTGAAAAAAATAAAATAGTTAAATTAAGAAACCGTATTGCTTTACTATTAGATTTGTTTTTTACAAAAAGTACTGCATTAAATATAAAGCCTTGTACGATACCTATAAGTAAAATAATATTTAATATGTTGTTAATGGTTTGCATTAGTAGTAGCAATTTGATGATAGGGTTTGCTTTATTTTTTTTCAAAAGTAGTAAAATATATTTTGCTAAACTTAATAATAGCAGTTAAATAGACTATAAATTTATCCGATTTTACACTAAAAGTGTAATCTCGGACACTTTATATTTGTGTTATTATAATTTTGAGTGTTATTAATTTTAAAACTATAATTATGAAACTTATTTTAACATTATCTACATTAGTTGTATTTATTTCAATACAATCACAAATAACATTTAAACCTGGAGTTAGATTGGGTTTAAATTTAGCAGACATATCCAACCTAAATACTAAAAAAAGCACCAATTATTATGTTGGAGCATCATTTGCTGTAGGTTTTAGTAAAAAATACACTTTACAGCCAGAACTTACTTATTCCAAACAAGGAGCAATATTATTAGAAGCAGATAGTGGCATTTATATAAATGATAATTCACTTGAAATAGAGGTTGATTTTATATCATTTACAATTAATAATAAATTTAATATTAATAAAAATATACATTTATTATTTGGCCCTTTTTTAGATTTTAGAACCAATCATAATTTTGACCATTTCAATAGTTCCTTCTCTTTTCTAATACCTGATACAGATTATGGCTTTATTGGAGGAATTGGTTATAATATCTTAAATAATTTTTCTGTGGAATTAAGGTATAAACAAGGGTTATATGATATAATAAAGCAAATTAATAGAGATGGAGAACGCCCTAAATCTAATAATAAAACACAAACAATACAACTTGGATTAACATATAAATTTGACTTTGGAAAGTAGTTTAAAAACCCGAATTTGTCCGAATTCTCACTAAAAGTGTAATCTCGGACACTTTTAAATAACAATAACAGTAAATTTGTATAGCTATTAATAGAAACACTAAAATTATGAACTTTTCAAAGAAAAATCACAACTTCAAACAAAAAATAATAAGGAGGCGTAAAACACTAAAAAAAGTAAACAATCTAATACTACTACTTATAGTACTATCACTAAGTATGACTAGTTGTAAAAGTGATGATGAAGATGTTTTTACACCAACCTTACCACCAATAACCCAAACTGGAGCAAATACTTTTGGTTGCTATATTGATGGCAAATTACTCGTACCTCGTGATGGTGAAGGAACTTTTAATTCTCCTTCTCATGGTGCAACTTGTTTTGGAACAGGTAATTACCCAACAGATTATAATTCAAGTTTAACAATTCATGATTATACAGGTAATGCAAGGTTTATGCAAATATACTTCCAAGATATACAAAGAGGTGTAAATGAATATAACATACAACAAAGCAACTGTCAAAACATGGTAACAGGTAATCCAAACCCAACAATGAACCTTTATTGTAGAATAAAAGATGAAACCACGCAAGAAAGTAAATACTATTGTTCTATTGAAAATACAGGTATTCTTAATATTACAAGATACGATGTTTCCACTGGTATTTTATCAGCTACATTCAGTTGTAGTGCTGTAAATAAAGATGATGCAAATGATATTATTGAAATAACCGAGGGTCGTTTTGATATCGTCTGGGGAACAATTAACGATAAAGAATTTCCATAAAATAAAAAAGGGTGTTACTGCAAATAAAAACTTAAAAATAAACAAAACCAATAAAATAAAGGGCTAGTATCAAATTTTACAAACATATAAAAAAACAAATTTGTCCGAGATTACACTAAAAGTGTAATCTCGGACACTTTTAAATAACAATAACAGTAAATTTGTATAGCTATTAACATAAACACTAAAATTATGAACTTTTCAAAGAAAAATCACAACTTCAAACAAAAAATAATAAGGAGGCGTAAAACACTAAAAAAAGTAAACAACCTAATACTACTACTTATAGTACTATCACTAAGTATGACTAGTTGTAAAAGTGATGATGAAGATGTTTTTACACCAAGCCTACCACCAATAACACAAACTGGAGCAAATACTTTTGGTTGCTATATTGATGGCAAATTACTCGTACCTCGTGATGGTGAAGGAACTTTTAATTCTCCTTCTCATGGAATATATTATCATACAGCGGGAAACTATCCAAATTATCTTTTTGATGAAATAGAAGTTAATAATTATAAGGGAAATACTAAATTAATTATACATATTGTTGGATTACATCAAAATGAAGAAGGTCTTTATGAAATTAAAAATAGTAATTGTCTATCATCAGTAGATGCAAATTTAACTACTAATTTGTTTTACGTATACAAAGATAAAGTAACTCAAGAAACAAAATACTATTGTTCAATAGAAAATACAGGTACACTTACAATAACAAAATATGATATTCCAAACAGAATAGTCTCAGGGACATTTAGTTGTACTGCTGTAAATAAAGATGATTCAAATGACACCATCCAAATTACAGATGGTAGATTTGATTTTAAATGGGATACAATAAATAATGTAGTATTCCCATAAAAAATAAGGTGCCACGGCAATGGCACCTAATAATAAAACACAAACAATACAATTTTAATTAACATATAAATTTGACTTCAGAGAGTAGTCTAAAACAAACGAATTTGTATGAATTTTAACAGAAACACTAGAATTATGAAAACACTAAAAAAAGTAAACAATCTAATACTACTACTTATTGTACTGTCATTAAGTATGACTAGTTGTAAAGATGATGATAATGAAGACGTTTTTACACCAACCTTACCACCAATAACCCAGACAGGAGCAAATACTTTTGGTTGTTATATTGATGGTAAACTTTTAGTGCCACGAAATGGCGAGGGTACTTTTAATTCTCCTTCTCCTGGTGCTATGTATTATGGTTCAGGAGATATTCCCACAGATTATAATGCTAGTTTAACTATAAATGATTATAAAGGTGGTAACGCAGGTCTTTTGCAACTAAACATTGAAAATGTACAAAATGGAATAGGCGACTACTTAATTAAAGAAAGTAATTGCCAAGAATGGGTTGGTGGTAATCCACCACCAACTATCAACCTTTTATGTAGGTGGAAAGATGAACAAACAGGTGAAATAAAAATTTACTGCTCTATAGAAAATACAGGTGTCTTAAAAATCACAAGATATGATATTCCAAATAGAATTATTTCTGGTACATTTAGTTGTAGTGCAGTAAATAGAGATGACCCTAATGACATTATTGAAATTACAGATGGTAGATTTGATTTTAAATGGGATACAATAAATAATGTAGTATTCCCATAAAAAATAAGGTGCCACGGCAATGGCACCTAATAATAAAACACAAACAATACAATTTTAATTAACATATAAATTTGACTTCAGAGAGTAGTCTAAAACAAACGAATTTGTATGAATTTTAACAGAAACACTAGAATTATGAAAACACTAAAAAAAGTAAACAATCTAATACTACTACTTATTGTACTGTCATTAAGTATGACTAGTTGTAAAGATGATGATAATGAAGACGTTTTTACACCAACCTTACCACCAATAACCCAGACAGGAGCAAATACTTTTGGTTGCTATGTAGATGGTAAACTTTTAACACCTCGTGATGGTACTGGTACTTATACTGGTCCAGACAGAGGTATGAAATTATTTACTTTAAGTGATAATGAAGAAAATAATATTTATAAAGAAATTAAAGTTAGAGATTTTAAAGGGAATAGTCATGGTATAATAATAATTCATTTTTCTAATATTGATAATTATAGTGTAGATGAGTTTACAATTAATGAAAGTAATTGTGAAGATGGGCTTAATGCAAACAATAATACTAACATAACTTTAAGATGGTATGGTAAATGGTATTGTTCAATCAATAATGGAGGTTCATTAAATATAGCTAAACTTGACAATTTTGGCAATTATTCTGGCACTTTCAATTGTACAGTTAAAAATAAAGATAATCCAAACGATATAATAGAAATTACTCAAGGTCGGTTCGACATTCATAGCCCAACCTTACCAAACATTAATTTCCCTTAAACAAAAAAAGGTGTCACGCTAATGACACCTAAATAATTAACAAATACCTAAACATTTATTAATCGATACTATAAAAAAATAGTATCACAAATCAAATTTATGAAAAAAATAATTACAAATCTTATTTTTACACTATTTATTATCAATGTATTCGCACAACAACCTACACTAAATAAAATAGACAGTATGTTGGTAGATATAGATAAATCTACATTAACTACAAATGTATTATACGAAAGGGTCTTTCCGTTTGCAAAATTAACTGTATTTAATGATAGCCTCAATGTATCAAACTCTAAACATTTTGAACAAGCCTTAAGTGAATTACACAAAGCATCAAATAAACAAAAATTTACATCACACAAACAGCTAAGAACACATTATTCATCAATAGGTAATGATAGTGTTGTAGATATAGGTATTATTAATGCATTATTTTATCAATTAAATTATATTGAAGAAGACCAACAAGAAAGCGCACTAAAAATAACAAATAATAAGTTTGAAAAAAATAGTAACGATAAACCCATATTTATACCTAAAAATGTGTTGATAATTTCTCCATTAAAAGAATACTTAGTTGGTGATGCCATTACCTATCATTTTAATAATGCTTTTTTAGTAGAAGACAACAATAAAACAATAAGCAGTATTATTGCAAATTTTGATACTCCAAACGATTATACTATTTACAATAATGCTGCTTTTACCAATACTAATTTAACCATAAATTATAACGATACAGGTTATAAAACCCTAACTTTTTTAGTAACATATAATGATGGTACAACACAGGCTACACAAGCAATGGTTCATATTAAAAGATCACCATTAAGCGACCCTCCAGCTAGATGGAGTTCATTGAATACTACGGTTACAAACGCTATAGATTTTGAATTTCAAGGTTCCCATGAAAATACAGCTATTAATGGTGAGATTGAATATCGTATTTGGTATGCAAATACTGGTAATACAGGTACTGATTTATCTATAATTCAAAAACCAATTATTATTGTGGATGGTTTTGACCCTTTAGATAAACGAAAAATCATTGATGAAGATTCGAATAAACCAGCAGGTGATCATACTTCAATTGAAGAATTAATGGTTTATCCTGTTATTGGTCAAAATGAACCTGAAAAGATAATCGAAAAACTAAACTTAGAAGGCTACGACGTAATCATAGTAAACCACCCATTTTATACAGCAAATGGTAGAACAATAGATGGTGGTGCAGATTATATAGAGCGTAATGGTTTAACACATGCCTCATTTTACCAAGAAATAAACAGAAACTTAGCTTTAAATGGCAGTAGTGAAGAGTTAGTAATAATGGGACCAAGTATGGGTGGTTTAATATCTCGTTATGCCTTAGCGTATATGGAAAAGAAAGAGGTAGAAACAGGCATGTCTATTTGGAACCATAATACAAGGCTTTGGGTAAGTATAGATAGTCCGCATTTAGGAGCTAATATACCAATGGGAGTACAGTCATTATTATATACCTTAAAAAATGTTGCAGATAGTGTAGAAGCTGCAGATTTTGTTGATGATGAATTAAACTCAAATGCTGCAAAAGAAATGCTGATAGAGCAATATAAGCAAAAATATATTGATCTTATTTGGGGTACGTTCCCTCATAGTTCAGGTGATTTATTAACAGAATATTTAAATGCAAAAACAGTTTCACAAGGTTTTTCAGAGGATAGAGGTCGCCCAGAATTTATTAGTTTTTACAATAGATTAAATAATAATGGTATAACAAACAGTAAAGGTTTTCCAATGAATTTAAGAAAAGTGGCAATTGTAAATGGCTCTTTAACTGGTTCAAAATCGTATTATAATCCATATAATAATGGTAATCTAGATAATTTTTCTGGTGATGGTAATCAAACTATAAAAATAAAAGGGTTTGAAGATGATTTTTTTGATATGCATCTAGTTACAATGGAATCCTATGCCATGCCAAGTCCTAATTCACGTCATAAAATATCCTATTTTAAAAAGAAGAAAGCTATTGGTTGGAGATATACTGATACATACATTACTAATATAAATTCAAGAGGAAGCTTAGACAATGTACCAGGAGGTTGGTTTAAATCTTTAAATGATGTTGTTGAAGAAATAACAGGTGTTCATATATATTCTAATTTAATAGGAGCTGGCCCTTCACATGATATGTGGTGGAATTGGGGAATTTCTGTAGATAAATGGACAATTCCTACATTAAAAAATGTAGCTTCATTCATTCCTACTGTTAGTGCCTTGGCTATTAAAAATCCAGATTTTAATTGGAACAATGTGGTTGGAGATAGAAATTTAAAATGCACAGAAGAAACCCGTTTTGATAATTATTATGGAGAGGTTAATAATACAAACCATGTTTCATTTACACAAGGGAGTAAGGATTGGTTATTCCAAGAGTTAGAAGCAGGAACAAACGGCCCATTTCCAAATCCATCTGTATTTTTAAAAGGAGATGATTTAATAGGAGAAGATACCATCTGTTATAATGAGATAAACACCTATTATTTTAACGACTGTAAAGCACCAGGAGCAGCTACATGGCAGTTATCACAAAGTTTGGTAGAAATTGCCTCTACAGATAATAGTATTACTGTAAAATCTATAAGTCCAAATGCGTACCAACATTGGATAAAAGCTAATTTTCAAAACAATACACCAGCAATAAAAAACATACATGGTAAACCTAATGTAACTTACCGAGTAACAAATTCTGTACCTAATAGACCTATAATTACGCTAACAGGTATAGAACCTAGTTATACCGTAGTGTGGGAGCAAACAGGTGGTAATGGTACACTGTATGATGCTGGCTTTGGAGATTCTATTAGAGCAGCTTCTGGCTCACAAGCAAATTGGGTAGTAGAAGGTGTGGTACACATTACTAGTAGATGTGGTACATCTAACATGCAATTTATTATTCATGGTCCTGATAACCCTTGTGGTGATTTGTATTTAACAAAAACAGGAAATAATACCTACCAAGCAAAAACAAACCCAAATGAAGATCCATATAATCCCTGTGGAGAAGTTAATATTAATAATGCAGAGTTGTATAGTGCTTATGGTATAAAAGAGCAAGATTTAACACCGCTTAATAATGAAATTAACTTAGATAATGCACAATCTGGTACTATAAAAATTATTAAAGTTGTAGTAGATAATAAAGTATTAACCAAACGAGTTATTGTAGATTAGCCAAATTAACAACAAAGACCAAATCGTTTTTTAATGGTTTGGTCTTTTTTAGTAACAATAACAGGTTTATTAAACCGTTTATTTGTTATGAAAATAATACAAAGTTTACTCTTAATTCTATTTTTTACAGCCAATACATATAGTCAAACCAAAACCATACATGCTTTTGTGGCTTTATGTGATAATGAATTTCAGGGTATTGTTCCAGTTCCTAAAAGCTTAGGTAATGGCAAGGATGCTAAAAATAATTTATATTTTGGTGCTATGTATGGTGTAAAATCTTTTCTGAGATACAAAACCAAAGATTGGGTTTTTATAAAAGCTACCAAACCAACTAATGCAAATATTGTGGAGCGTGTATTATTTAAACATCGCACAAAAAATGTCTTTTTATTAGCAGATGCTTATGATGGGGAACAAATTAAAACTTGTACTATAGATTTTTTAAAAGCGTCTAATCGTCAAAATACGATAGTTGTGAAATACAAGGGAAATCCTTTAAATTTTGGTGGTAAGGCTGATTTATTGGCTTATATCGGCCATGATGGTCTAATGGATTTTGACGTATCTGTAAATTACAAACCCTCAAAAGGAGTAAAAAAAGAGGTGGTTATTTTAGCTTGTATCAGCAAAGATTATTTCAAAGATGAAATTAAAAAAGCAAATGCCAATCCATTAATTTGGACTACTGGTTTAATGGCTCCTGAAGCTTATACGCTAAAAGCGATTATAGATGGTTGGCTTTTGAACGAATCGCCTTCCAAAATAAAAGAAAGAGCTGCACAGAGCTATCATAAATACCAAAAATGTGGAATAAGAGGAGCCAGAAACCTTTTTGCAACTGGGTTTTGAATTAATCCAACATCTAATTACCTAGCATCTAACGTCTAGGTTCATATTTCTTACTTCTTGTTTCTTTTTTCTTATCTCTTGCCTCTCATTTCATGTTTCTTGTCTCTCACTTCATGTTTCTTGCCCCTCACTTCATGTTTCTTGTCTCTCACTTCATGTTTCTTGCTTCTCACTTCATGTTTCTTGCTTCTCACTTCATGTTTCTTGCCCCTCACTTCATGTTTCTTGCCTCTCACTTCATGTTTCTTGCCCCTCACTTCATGTTTCTTGCCTCTCACTTCATGTTTCTTCCCCCTCACTTCATGTTTCTTGTCTCTTATCTCTTGTTTCTTCCCTCTTATCTCTTGCCTCTCATTTCATGTTTCTTCCCTCTTATCTCTTGCCCCTTATTTCTTATTTACTATCTTTGCAATATGTTATTATTTATTAGCGGACAGGAAATTTTTATAATCATTGTAATTGCAGTGATGCTATTTGGTGCGGACAAAATCCCTGAGATAGCTCGTGGTTTAGGTAAAGGTATGCGCCAAATTAAAGATGCTACCAATGATGTAAAACGCGAAATAAATAAAAGTGCCAAACAAAGTGGTATTGATACTGATTTTGTTAAAGATATTAAAAAAGAGATTGATGGTGCTAAAGATGCTATTAGTGATAATATCGAAGACTTTACTGGCCCTATAAAACGTGGTTTAAAATAATGTTGTTCTCATTGATTATAAATACAACTCCTTTTTCGGATAAACTTGTCGCTTTCGATAAATATTTATTTACCTTATTAAACGGTTTGGGTACTAAAAATTGGGATGGTTTTTGGTTGTTAATAACCGAACAAAAACATTGGCTTCCTTTATTTTTGGTTCTCTTTTTTTTACTATTTAAAACTTTTGGATGGAAAAGAGGTATTTTATTATTAATCTTATCTGCTTTATTTATTACTTTTTCAGACCAATTGGTAAATTTTATAAAAAACCATTATATGCGTTCAAGACCTTGTAATGATTTAGATTTAAAAGATACTATTCGAATCGTGTTACAACGTAATAGTTACAGTTTTGTTTCTGGACACGCTACTACATCTTTTGCTATGAGCACTTTTTTTATTTTATTACTAAAAAAGCATTTTAAATACATTAAATTTTTACTTATTTGGCCTGTATTATTTGCTGCTAGTAGGGTTTATTTAGGGGTACACTTTCCGTTAGATATTTTTACAGGCATGTATCTAGGAATGGTTGAAGGTTTTGTATTTTACCATCTAGCAATAAGTGCTTTACAAAAATTTAATTTATGATTTTTGTTTTTTATAAAGCGGTACATTAGAACAAGCTTCACCATACATAATTGCAGATGCAACAGGTACTAGTTTATGGATCAATTGTACATAAGCTGTTTCCGGAATAGGTTTTTTAGAACACCCTTTTACCAAAATTAGCCTACCTTTAAAAAAAGAAGTATCTAATTTATTAATTATTTCAGTAAATAAGATTATTTCTATTTGTTCTAAATTACCTACTACAATTCTATTTGTATATGGTGCTAAATTTACCGTTAGTAATAAATATGCCCATGATGGAATTATTGCATCTGATGTACAATGTAATGCCACAAAAGAATCTTTATATTTACTCCAATCGTGCTCTTTTACGTAGGCTCTAAATTCTTTTTCTTTTAAAATATGTCCTTCAAACAACCAATCTTTAATATCAAAAGAAATTCTTTCTCCTGGTGGGTAAAATTCTTCTAAATCTATAGTAACTAGTTTACTATTTGCAACTCTATTTATTATCTCTATTGGCATATTATAAAAATCCTAATTCTAATTTCGCTTCTTCACTCATTAAGGTTTGATCCCAAGGTGGATCAAAAGTAATTTCTACTTCTGCATTTTTAACATCTGGTACTGTTTTAACTTTTTCCTCTACTTCTACAGGTAAAGTTTCTGCAACAGGGCAGTTTGGTGAAGTTAATGTCATTAATATTTTAACATCATTATCTTCATTTACCAATACATCATATATTAAACCCAACTCATATATATCAACTGGTATTTCAGGGTCATAAATAGTTTTTATGACTTCTATTATTTGTGTTCCTAAATCTTGAACCTCCGTTTCACTCATCTTTATTAAGAATAATTTTAAATAACAAAAGTACTAATAATATTAGTAGTTAAAAAATGGTTTTGATAAATAAAATCTATTGCCTTAAAAAAGGATTATCTTTGATGTCTTAAAAAGATCTAAAAACATGAAAAAATTAAAAAATAGCGAACTTAATAGAATAGATGTTGCTGGGTTTAAAAAGGCTGAAAAAGTCCCATTAATCGTTATTCTAGATAATATTAGAAGTTTAAATAACATTGGCTCTGTTTTTAGAACTAGTGATGCTTTTTTGGTTGAAAAAATATATTTATGTGGCATTACTGCAAAACCACCTCATAAAGATATTCATAAAACCGCTTTAGGTGCTACCGAATCCGTTGCTTGGGAATATGTTGATGATACTTTAGAATTGGTAAAAAAATTAAAAAGTCAAAATATTAAAATAATTGCTATTGAACAAGCGGATAATAGTATTATGCTCCAAGATTTTGATTTAGATACTTCAAAAAAGTATGCTATTGTAATGGGTAATGAAGTTAAAGGAGTTCAGCAAGAGGTAGTTACTAAATCGGACTATTGTGTTGAAATTCCTCAATTTGGTACTAAGCATTCCTTAAATATTTCGGTTACTACTGGAATTGTTTTATGGGATTTATTTAAAAAAATAAGATTTCTTAAGTAATAATAAAATACCTTTGGAAAGATTATAAAAATAATAATACTAAATTTCAATAATTATGAAACAAAAAATACTATCATTAATTACCGTTTTTGTTTTTTTACTTGCCAATGCACAAAGTAAAAATGAAACAGTTGCTTTAAACTGGATTAAAGACAATACAACAAAATTAGAGATTCAATCTAATCATGAATTTAAAATGTTATTTAACAGAAAAGGGTTGTCAGGAGAAACTCTAAGATACTACCAAACTCTCAATGGCGTTGAAGTTTATGATGCTTCTATTGCCATACATATTTCTAACAACGGTATCGTAACTTACCATGCCAGTACTTATGATAAGACTGTAAGTAGCATTAATACCACTCCAAACATTACAAGTGAACAAGCTTTAGAGAAAACAAAACTTGCCTTAAATATTAAAGGAGAAATTACTTATAAAGAATCGAAACTATATGTTTATAATAAATTAGAAAACACAAAATTAGTATATCGGTTTGTAACTAGATCAGACAAATTAACTGGTGCTTGGGAGACTATTGTTGACGCACATACAGGAAATGTTTTGAGCACAAAAGATGTTGCTATATATCACAAAGAAAAACCAAAAAAGAAAAAAGATACTAAAGAAAAAAAGGATAAAGTTATTTCTGCAAAAAATGTTGCTGGTGTTGTAAATGGGACTGCTATGGTTTTTGACACGGATCCTTTAACTGCTACATTAAGCACTTATGGAGGTAGTTATGTTGACAATAATGATGCAACAAATACCGCACTTGACAATGCCAGATCTTCTGTTACTCTATTGGATATTGAACTTCTTGGTGGTACATATAGATTAAGAGGACCTTATGTAGAAATTGCAGAACTAGAAGCGCCTGCAACAGGATTATTTTTACAAAATTCTCCTAATTTTAATTTTACAAGAGACCAACAAGGTTTTGAAGCCGCTAATTGCTATTATCACTTAGATAAAAGTTTACGTTATATTAATCAAACTTTAGGAATTACACTAGTATCTTTATTTAATGGAGGTGTTTTGCGCTATGATCCACACGGTGTAAATGGTAGTGACAATTCTTATTACACAGCTGGAACACTTACTTTTGGAGAAGGTGGTGTTGATGATGCTGAGGATGCTGATGTGGTATTACATGAATTAGGTCATGGTTTACATCACTGGGTAACTAATGGTGGTTTATCTCAAGTAAATGGTTTGAGTGAAGGTTCTGGTGATTATTGGGCTAATTCTTACAAAAGAAGTTTAGGACAATGGTCAACCGCAACACCTCCTGCAAGTTATGTTTTTGGTTGGGATGGGCATAATCCTTTTTGGGGAGGTCGTACTACAAGTTATGCTGCAACTTACCCCGGAGGTCTAGTCAATCAAATACACACAGATGGTCAAATTTGGGCTAGTGTGTTAATGGAAATTTGGGAAATTGTTGGTAAAGAAAAAACAGATAAAGCATTTTTAGAAGGTCTAGGAATGACTAATAGTAATACAAATCAACAAAATGCTGCTATTGCTGTAAGACAAGCTGCTATTGATATGGCTTATACTTGTGCTGAAATTGATGCATTTACTGCTAGATTCCAAGCGAGAGGATATACTTTACCTTTGTTTGTTTGTAATTCTGCATCGGTTAATGGTTTTGAATTAAATAATATTTCTATTTTTCCAAACCCATCTTCTAATTCAATTAGCTTAAGTAATATTACTAAAGATTACAATGTGGCTATATATAATGTTATTGGACAAAAAGTAATTACACAAAGCATTAGTAGTGCCAATACTAGTATTGATGTTTCTAATTTAAGTAGTGGTGTATATACTTTAAAGTTCCAAAATTATAAAACTTCTATTAAGTTTGTGAAACAATAAAATAGTTTTAAACTATATATTAAAAAAGAGTATGGGAACTAAGTTTCCATACTCTTTTTTATTTGCTTTATATATTTAAATAAAACAGTTTAATTACCTGTATACTAACCTATAAACCTGAGTTCGACTAATAATTCGTTTACAGTTTAGATTATTTTTTTATAGTCGAAGATGAATTTTAGAAGGATTATCTAGATAATTCAAAGAAATTTAGCGAGATTATGAAAAAAATAATCAAACCCGAAGGGAAAACAAATAAAAGGCAATTTTTTTTGAATAATTTTTAAGAAATAACAGGTTATTCCTTAAAAATTATGCTTCAAATCTCACCATTTCTTCATTTTCTGTAAATAGAAGTCTTAGTCGAACTCAGGTTATAAAGTATTAATTGCAAATTGTACTCTAGCAATTGTTTCTTCTTTACCTATCATACTTGCAATATCAAATAAGTGAGGTCCTTTCATTGCGCCTACTAAACTTAAACGAAACGGTTGCATTACTTTTCCAAAACCTATTTCTCTAGATGTTATCCAAGTTTTAACTTGGCTTTCTACTTCTTCTGTTGTAAAATCATTAACTTTATTTAAAACTAAAATTAATTCTTCCATTAGTTTTGCGGTATCTTCTTTCCATGATTTTTTTGCCGCCTTTGCATCAAACTCTGTTGGTGGTATAAAAAAGAAGGAGGATAAATCCCAAAAATCAGAGACAAAGGTTGCACGCTCTTTAATTAAAGAAACAACTTTTGTTCTATATGCTGTATTAAAATCGGTAAATGTAAAACCTCCTATTTTAGTTTCTAAAAAAGGATTAAATAATGTAACTAATTCTTCATTACTACGTTTTTGTAAATACTGCTTTTGAACAGATTTTGTTTTATCTAAATCAAACCGCGCTCCTGCTTTATGAACTTTTTGTAAATCAAATGATTGTATCAGTTCATCTAAAGAAAATATTTCTTGTTCTGTTCCTGGGTTCCAACCTAAAAAAGCGAGCATGTTTATTAAGGCATCGTTAAAATAACCATCTTCTTTATAACCTCTAGAGACTTCATTTGTTTTTTCGTTTGTATATTCTAATGGAAAAACTGGAAACCCAAACTTATCTCCATCTCGTTTACTTAACTTTCCTTTACCTGTTGGTTTTAATATTAATGGTAAATGTGCAAATTCTGGCGCTTGCCAATCAAATGCTCTGTATAATAATATATGTAATGCCATGGATGGTAACCATTCCTCCCCTCTAATTACATGAGAAATTTCCATTAAATGATCATCTACAATATTTGCTAAGTGATAGGTTGGCATTCCGTCACTTTTAAATAAAATTTTATCGTCTAATATGTTAGTGTCTATTTTTATCTCACCCCGTATTATATCTTTCATTACCAAAGTTTCATTGGTAGGTGTTTTAAAACGAATTACATATTTATCGCCTTTACTAATACGCTGTACCACTTCCTCAGTACTAAGTGACAATGAGTTTATTAATTTTTCTCTATTATGCCAATTGTAAATAAAGGTTTTCTTTTTTGCTTCGTGATCTTTTCTATGAAAATCTAATTCTTCTGCTGTATCAAAGGCATAATATGCTTTATCATTATCAATTAAATAATCTGCATACTGTTTGTATATTTCTTTGCGCTCAGATTGCTTATAGGGTCCAAATTTTTCATTTTTATTTGGTCCTTCATCAAATGGAATATTACACCATGCTAATGAATCTACAATATATTGTTCTGCATTTGCTACATAACGGTTTTGATCTGTATCTTCTATTCTTAACACAAAAATTCCTTTGTGTTGTTTGGCAAATAAATAATTAAAAAGTGCTGTTCTCACACCTCCTATATGTAGTGGTCCTGTTGGACTTGGAGCAAATCGTACCCTTACGTTGTTTAACATTTTTGTTTTTTTTTGAAAAGCAAATATAGTTTTAATTTCAGATAGTTTTACTACATATTTGGTTTGGTTTTTACTTCTTTTTAATCTTTACGCTAATATTTTTATTAAAAAAGGGGAAAAACCCCCTTTTTTAATAAAAATATTTTACTTTTATTTGCACATTGATTAACTAACCTAATACCTTTTATATATTATGGGAAAACAAATTACCCCTAACGAAGCTGCTAAGCTTTGTAATAATTTTGATTCTAAATACAGTAACCTTTGTGATTTTATTGGAAAAGATGATAACCGCTCTGTATTATTTTCGCTACAAGAAATGAAAAGTTATATTGATTATTTAGAAAATCAGAATGGCGAAATTAACGGAATACGTGTTTATCTTGGATCGTATGATGATACTAATTTAACCACCGTGTTTTTAGCACCAACAATTAATGGTGCGGATGATACTACTTTAGAAGTTTTGAATGTTGGAGAAACAGGAAATCCTCCTAAAAGCAAGTACAAAATATAATATCACAACATTATGCCATCACCTACTTTTTATTTTGTAACAATAGCATTTATTATTAGTTTATTGTTTTACAATAAATTTAAAAACACGAAATATGTCTATTTTACTTATTTTTTGGTTTTTACATTTATTATTGAATTGTTAGGATATATATATGCTAAGGTATTACTCATAAATACTAACCCAATATACAATACATATATAATTTTAACCTGTTTATTTTATATTTTGTTTTATAAATCTTTATTCAAAAATAAGACAAATAAAAAAATAATGAATGCCTTTGTTATTATATATCTGCTATTTACAATATTTGATTTTGTTATATTAAAGTCACATTTTATTAATGATTTTTTATCCAACAATTTTGTATTTGGACCAATACTAATCGCTTTAATATTAATTCTATTTTTAATAGAAATTATTAATAATGAAGCTGTTATATTTAATATTAAAAAAACGTTTATTTTTTGGGTTAGTGTGGGTGCATTACTTTTTTATATTGGTGTAATTCCAATTATTATTACTTCCGAATTATTAAACTTTGATGGTTTGTACGATAATATATTAAGTGGTCTAAACTTTATTATGTATGGTAGTTTTTCTTTAGGTTATATTTTATCCGACAAAAAATATAATTATTAAAAGAGTTTAAAAAAGGGGGTTTTTCCCCTTTCTTATTATAATAAGTTTTCTTTTCTTTGCAACTTAGTAAGTTAAAAATCAAAGAAACACACAAACTAATATTTATGCCATCAATTTCTTTTTATATAATTACTTTGGCTACTTTTATAAGTCTCTTCTTTTATAAAAAGTTAAAAAACACTAAAAATATTTATTTTATTTATTATTTAGTTTTTTCTTTTATTACTTATTTAATTGGTTTTATTTTTAAAAGTGTTTTAGAAATAAATGATTTTCCTGTTTACAATACCTATGTAATATTATCCTTTTTATTTTACATCTATTTTTATAAAAAATTATTTAAAAATAAACGGAATAAAAAAATAATGAATTTATTTTTAATACTTTTTCTTGTTTTTACCATTGTTGATATATTGGTTTTAAAAACAGATTATTACAATGATTTTATTATTAATAGTACCATTTTTGTTGCTCTTTTATTAATAATAACACTTATTCTATTTTTGGCAGAAATTATTAATAATGAAAGGATTATTTTTTTTATTAAAAAATCATTTATATTTTGGATTAGTGCTGGCTCTTTATTATTCTTTGTTGGTATTATACCAATAATTGTTACTGCTTCTTTTTTAAATTTTGATGGTATTTTTGATACGATGCTTGCTGGCTTAAATTTGGTAATGTACGGAAGTGTTATTTTAGGTTTTACTTTTTTTGATAAAAAATACGATTACTAATGATAGAAAAAACGGCGCTTTTATATAATATAAACTTATTAATAATAGTATTTACCTTAGTATTATTAGTTTTAGGTATAACTATAATATATTTATTTTTATTTATTCTAAAACAAAAAAATAAAATAAAAATGTTAGAACATTCATTGTCATCGTAATTTAATACCTTTGAAATAATGATTGAAGAATTAGATACCACAAAAGAATTAATTATTGGTACGACTGCTGTTGTTTTGTTACTAGGCACGACTCTAATTTTTTTGTTTGTTTTTATTCAACGGAAAAAGAAAGTTCATTCTGAAGAAAAAAGAAAATTTAAAGAAGATTATACTAATGAATTAGCAAAGTCTCAAAATGAAATTAGAGAACGTGCTTTAGAAAATATTAGTTGGGAAATTCATGATAATGTGGGGCAATTATTATCCGTATCCAAACTACAACTCAACCGTTTAGAACAACAAATCCCTAAAGAAAATAAAAAGGCTTTACATGAAGTAACAGCTTTAGTAAGTAAAAGTTTGCAAGACTTAAGAGCTTTATCAAAATCTTTAAACCCTATTTCTATCCAAAAAATTGGTTTGATAGAAGCTTTAAAACTAGAAGTTGATAGATACAATCGTTTAAATTTTATTAAAGCAACTCTAAAGATTATTAATAAACCTTTTAGGTTAGACAAGGAAAAGGAAACTATTCTTTTTAGAATTGTACAAGAATTTATTCATAACACGATAAAACATGCAAAAGCAAGTAAATTGGATGTTTTACTAGTATATAATAATGATTTTTTAGAAATAACGGTTAAAGATGATGGTGTTGGTTTTAATGTGGATAAAGAAAATGCAGAAAGAGGTATTGGCTTACTAAATATGAAAGGGAGAGCTCAACTTATTAAAGCAGAGTTTGATTTAACCTCCACTCCAGATAAAGGGACGACTGGCTATATAAAGTGTAATAAAGAAAAAATTAATATTGAATTGAACTAAAATAAAAAAGTCATGATAAAAATAATAATAGTTGACGATCATATTTTGTTTTCACAAGCTCTAAGAGGTTTGGTAGATGATTTTAAAGACATTGAAGTTATCGGACAATTTAAAAATGGTAAAGAGTTACAAGAACATTGTATAAATTGTACTGTTGCACCAGATATTATTTTAATGGATGTACAAATGCCTATTGTAAATGGGATTGAAGCCACACGATGGCTAAAAAAGAAACATCCAAAAATTAAAGTATTAGCACTTACAATGAATGATGACGAAACAACAATACTTAAAATGTTACGTGCTGGAGCTAAGGGTTATTTACTTAAAGATATTCACCCATCCGTATTACGTAAAGCAATAAAACGTACTCATAAAAAAGGATATTATTATACGGAGCAAGTTTCTGATACTTTACTCCATGCGGATGAAATTAAAACTAAAACGTTTAAAAAAGTAGAACTTAGACCAAGAGAGTTAGAGTTACTTAAATATTCTGCTAAAGAAATAACCTATAGAGAGATTGCGGTGAAAATGTGTCTATCTCCAAAAACTATTGATGGTTATAGAGAAAAATTATTTTCTAAACTAGAAGTGAAGAGTAGAATTGGTTTAGTTTTATATGCAGTTAAAGAAGGTTTAATTGATGAAGAGGAATAAAAATCACTCTTTTTTATTAAGAAATAACACCACTACCAACCAATTCATCCTCTAAATACCAAGCGACAAATTGTCCTTCGGTAATAGCAGATTGCTTATTTTTAAATAAAACATACAAGCCTTTTTCGGTTTTATAAAGTATTGCTTTTTCTAAAGGTTGTCTGTATCTTATTCTAGCCATTACATGGAGTTCTTCTCCTAGTTTTAAAGCTAAATCCGTTCTTATAAAATGTAATTCATCATTAGTTACAAATAAACACTTGCGGTACAAACCAGGGTGTTTTTTACCCTCACCTGTATAAATAATATTCTCTTTTACATCCGTTTCTATTACAAATAAAGGTTCTTTAGTGCCACCAACTGCTAAACCTTTGCGTTGTCCTTTTGTAAAATAATGTGCTCCTTGGTGTTTTCCTACAACTTTTCCATCATTTTTTGAATAAATATATTTCGTTGCCAAAAAATCTAATTCTTGTTGTTTAGTATCAAATTTTGGTACAATGTTTTTATATATTTTTGAATTACTGGGAATTGTAATTATATTTCCTTCTTTTGGTTTTAGTTTTTGTTGTAAGAATTCAGGTAAACGCACTTTTCCTATAAAACATAATCCTTGTGAGTCTCTTTTATCTGCAGTAATTAAATCTAATTCTGTTGCAATTTTTCGAACCTCTGGTTTGGTTAATTCCCCAATAGGGAATAGAGTTTTAGATAATTGCTCTTGCGATAATTGACATAAAAAATAAGATTGATCTTTATTCGTATCTTTTCCTGCTAATAACTGATATGTCTCTTTACCTTTAATATTGATAATGCCTTTTCTACAATAATGCCCTGTAGCTACAAAATTGGCACCTAAATCTAAAGCAATTTTTAAAAAAACATCAAATTTTATTTCTCTGTTACATAAAACATCTGGGTTTGGCGTTCTACCTATTTTGTATTCGCGGAACATATAATTAACAATCCGTTCTTTGTATTGCTCACTTAAATCTACAATTTGAAAAGGAATATTTAATTTTTCTGCAACAAGCATAGCGTCATTACTATCTTCTACCCAAGGACATTCATTTGAAATTATTACCGAATCATCGTGCCAGTTTTTCATAAACAGTCCTATGACTTCATATCCTTGCTGTTGCAATAAATATGCTGCTACACTAGAATCAACTCCTCCAGACAAACCAATTATTACTCTTTTATTACTATTCAATTTTTTATATATTTTTATTTGGCAAAAATACAAAAAAAAGCTACCAAGATTATTTGTATAAAAACAAATTAATCTATGGTAGCCAACTAACAACTATTTTGTATGCTGTTGTGTTATTTTAGCAATATTCCCACCTCCATATTCGACACAGCAAATATATAATGAAAAACAAATACCAAAAAAGGGGGTTTTTCCCCTTTTTTCATTTTATTAATATTTTATTGTTATACCGTAAATAATACATTTAACTTTCTGTATGCGAGTTTATTATAAATATATTTTTGAAATAAAAAGTGAATTACATCTCTAAAATGTATTATTTTTATTGTAAAATAAAAAAAATAACGTCGTTTTTTACACAATTTAACTATATAAATATAAACCAGGAATCAAGTGTAAAATTTGAGGAATTTTTTAGATTACGCAAATAATTTTTGTAATCTAAACATAAAAAAAGCTACCAGAAGTACTATTAAGCAATAGTAAACCTTTGGTAGCCAAACTAACAACTATCTTTTTAAAAGTTAAGTTTCATAGCAAAATCTCTCTCCATATAATCACATTGCAAATATAAAACAAAAGGTAGATACCAAAAAAGGGGAAAAACCCCCTTTTTTTATTTTTTTTTAAAATAGTTGTTATTTTTTCTTTTTAAACTTTGGTTTCACTATTTCTTTAGCCTCAATCATTACTCCATCTACATAATATTCCCAAATACCTACTTTCTCATCATCAACAAATTTTCCTTTTTTAATAATTTCGCCAGTTTTCCTGTCAAAATAAGTTCCTTCTCCCTCTAATTTGCCATTTATATAATTCAAATCTTGGTATATATGTCCTTTTACAGCATAACGTTTAAAATCACCATGCAACAAACCATTTTTATAAGTAGTAATTATTGTTGGTTTTTTATTTGGATAAAACGTTTTATATGCTCCGTTTAATTTTCCATTTGTATAATTTTCTTCTTGCATTACAGTTTTACCATCTTTGTGATAATAAAGCCATTTTCCTATTCTTGTTTTGGCTTTCATTACTCCTTCACTTTCTAATTTACCTTCAGTTGTATAAAATTTGGCAATTGCTGTATCATCTGCAGTGTTAAATTCTTTTGTAATAACTGGGTGGTCTGATGATTTTGCTGAATAAAATTTAAAAGTTCCTATTTCTTTACCATGATCAAAAGTTCCTTGGTATCTAATACGTCCATTTTGGAATTCTTTTTTCCATATTCCATGACGTTTTCCGTTTGAATCAAGCTGATTATCTTGTGCTATCATTATGGATGAACTAATTAATAGCATAATAAATAAGATGTTTTTCATATAAAATTATTTTGTGTTTCTATTTAAACTTAAAAAATTATTTTTTAGTATTTTATTTTATACAATAACTATTCCAGCAATTATCATAAAAAATTTAATTACAGTTAATCTTAGGTATTTGTATCATATAAATTCCTTGCGTTTTGTCTTTAAAATAAAAAGTTCCTTCTCTTTCTATTTTTTCACCTCCTAATAAAGATATTTGATTTCTTTCTACTTTAAAAATAATTTCTTCTTTAGATTCTTTTCCTTTTTGTATGTAAGTATAAATAGATGTAATGACATTATCTTTAATTGTTCCTACAAAATCCCCTTTATTTGCTTCGCCACTAGTTGGTGTAAAGTTATATTGTCCTGTAACATTATTACTATCAATTATTAAATTCACGTTCAAATAATCTTTTTCAATAATGGTATCTTTTCCTTTTATGACTTTGTTTTTTATTTCTGACATAAAACAATATCTTCCATCTTTTGCTATATAAGCTGTTAACTCTTCTGTCTCTGGAGAATCAATTATTGACTTTTTAGATTCTTTTTTACAGCCTACCGCTGTAATTAGTAATGCTAATATTATTATTTTAAGTTTCATAAATTGTATTGGTTTTTAAAATGTAAATATATAAAATTATGTAAATTTGTTCTAAATTTTTTATATGTTAAAATCTAATTTTTGGTATTATGTGTTTTTTGCAATTGTAATAATACACATTATAGTTGGTTTTGTATATTTAATGTATAAGATATCTCCTAAAAAAAAGAATAAAGATCCTGAAAATAAAAATTAATACTATAGTTTTAAAAGAAATGCCATAGTATCCACATCATCAGCATACTCCCATAATTTTGGGTTTTGTGTTTCTCCAAAAGTAACTGCTCCTTTTATTTTTTTATTACTTACTACTACCTGAATTTGTTCTTTTTCTGATTCTAATTTCTGTTTTAGAGTTTCTAAATCTGTATAATATTCATAAAACAGTGTTGCTATAGGTGAAGAATAACTAGAATCTTCTTTAAGCATTAAAAAGCCGTTTTCTTGGAGTTTAAACAAACTCATTAAATAAACGGCTTTGTTATATGTATAATTATTTTCATATTTTGGATATTCTATTATTTCATTAAATTTAAACATTGCGCCAAAAAAATTATCAAAATTGTAATCTTTTGGTATAAATATTTTTGCTACACTCCTACAACCTAAACCAAAATATCTAAAAATATCATCTCCTAATTTTTCAAGTTCAATTTTTGTTTCATTTCCAGTAATTACTGCTACAGCATTTCTGTTTTGACGGATTATGTGTGGATATTTACCAAAATAATAATCAAAATAACGTGCTGTATTATTGCTGCCAGTAGCTATTACTGCATCAAAATTTTCTAATTTTTTTTCCGTAAAATTAATTTTTCCTTTAAATTCTGGTGTTACATACTCTAAATACTTTGCTATTAGTGGCAAAAAGTGTTTGTCATTTGAAGATTGCTTTGCTATTAAATTATGACCTGAAATTAATACTGTTAAAAAATCATGAAACCCTACCAAAGGAATATTTCCTGCCATAATAACGGCAATATTTTTATTTAGATTTTTTGGCATACTATATACTGATAGCCATTTGTTTAAATTGTTTTCTGTAAGTAATACACTCCAACTTTCCATAGCAAAAAGCACATTATCATCCGTAAACCAAGAGTTAAACTCTTTGGCTCTTTTTATTTGCATTGCAAACGCATCAAAAAATAAATCGTTATGTAAAATGTTATCTTTTTTCTTAATTTCTGCTTCTGTAAACTGGCTTAAAAATTTCCCTAATGCAACAAAAGATTTTATACGATTTTCTAATAACATATTTTGGTTTGAATTTGTATCTTTGCTGCAAATTTAAAAAAATAAATCGGCATAAAAATTGATATATGCTGGTAAATAACATTTAACTCTAAGAATAGTGAGTTAAGCTATAAAAAATAGAATACAATGGCAATAATAATAACAGACGAATGTATAAACTGTGGTGCTTGCGAACCTGAATGTCCAAATAACGCAATTTATGAAGCTGCAGATGATTGGAAATATTCCGAAGGTACTAACTTAACTGGTAATGTTGTTTTACCAAATGGTAAAGAAGTAAATGCAGATGAATCTTTAGAAGCTCCTAACGATGAAGTTTATTTTATAATATCTGATAAGTGTACAGAATGTAAAGGGTTTCACGAAGAACCACAATGTGCTGCCGTTTGCCCTGTAGATTGTTGTATACCTGATGAAGATGTTGTAGAAACGGAAGAGGAGTTGTTGGCAAAAAAAGCCTTTATGCATAGCGAAAGTTAATTGTATAAAGTACTTATATTAAGTTATTTATGTCACACTACTTGTGCTAAAAATTTAACATGATAAATTAAAAAATCTTGAGGCTCTTTTGAACCCCAAGATTAAATTAATTTGTTTTTTGATGAATCTAAAAAACTATTTATTTTTTAATAAATTTAGTTGTGCTTTTGTTACCATCTTCGTCTAAAAGAACTAATAAATAAACACCTTTCTTTATTCTATTTACCATAATAGATTCTAAATCTTCTTTTTTATCTAATGTTTTTGAAAAAATCATTTCGCCATTGATATCAACTACTTGGTAAGAAACTATTTTTTGATGATTTGACTCCAAACTTAACACATCACCTACTGGATTAGGAAATACTTTAACTGTAATACCTTCTTCTTTAATCTCTTTTATATCTCCATTCTCTTGTGTTTCTGAATTTGTTTTCCATTTAATTTCTTCATAATCCACTTCTTCAAGAATTATTTTTCTTTTACAACAGCTAACTTTAAAGAAAATAGTTGTTGAATCCCAAGGGCTACCAACAGCTAATTTAAATCTATAAATTTTACCTGGTCTTAAATGATACCCAGCTGGTAAAAAGTCCACAATATTAATATTATTTGGTGCTTGTGTTAACGGATAAACCCAACCAGAATGTAATACATTAACATCTGACCAAGTTGTAAGATTAAACTCCGCTAAGCCAACAAAATAACCAGTTTCACAACTACTTAAAGAACCATCAACCAATAAATCATCTACAAGGCATAATTCGGTAACATCTTGCGTTCCATAATAAGAAGGTACTTGTACTACTTGATTTGGATATCTGAATTTTGCAACAGCCGTTGCTCCCATATTTGGTCTGCAATCTTTACAATTAAATAATTGGTGATAAGACTCATAAGTATGATTATTTGGATTAGCACCTAATAAACGATCAATACCAGTAATCACAAACTCACAATTATAAATAGATAAACTGGTTAAATGATTTTTAATTTTATTATCAAGTGTATATGTATGTATTAATGCATTACTACTTGAATATAAAGATACTTTATGGTTTGCATAAGCAACAGAACCATAATTCTTAGAAATTAATAATCTATTATTAACATCTACATCAACCATTCCTGAAGTATTACTGCTTTGAAAAGGAGATACAAAATTTACTGAATTAATTTTTCTAACCTGATATATTGGCGAAGAATAATTTCCCCTTATTACTGAATAAAAAATTTCCCAATTACTACGTAATGCAATTACATTGTTGTTATTACGATAATGAATTCTACTTCCATATTCTGTATAATTAGAACCATAAGAAGTTGAATTATTTATAAACCAAGTAAAGGTAGGTACGTAGTTGTATCTATTTATTTTTAATCGCTTAGCACTAGTATATGCAGGACCATAAGAATAAGCTACCACAAATTTATTTCCTTTCATATCCATTTGAACCGCAAAAGGGTTAGTGTTTGATATAGGCGTAATACTTCCAATATTTTTATATCCTTTAAGAATCATATTTCTATAAACTATAAGAGAAACAGTACTTCCATTTGTACCTACAATTAGCACATCTCCATTTGGTGCAACTTCAATATCTGTAGCATCTGTATTATTTACTACAAGTTTTGGTCCTCCAATTAATGTTCCATTTGTAGCATACTTTTTCAAAAACGTTCCATAAGTGTTTTTACCAGGTACCCTATCATGATATAAAACATAAACATTGTTAGAATTATCGATTCTAACCCTTGTAAAATCTGAATACGTAGAAATTTGAACCTGTGATGATGTTGCAGTAAAAGTTGTAGCATCATAAATTTTTAAATAATTTCCCGAAACACCTCTCCATGAGGCAATAGCATAATAAGCCCGATTAGAATCGGAAGTTGAAGGCACCCAATGTGCAATTGAAGCTGAAAGTGAAGTTGTTTGAACGCCTCCTGTTAGTTGCCCTTGTGCATAAGAAGCGACATAACTCCCTAATAACAGAAGAAATAATAAAATGTAATTTTTGGTTTTCATAATTAATGAAATTTAAGTTTACCTACTCTATTTTGGCTTTTCGGTTACCGCCTTTAATAGAATATCAATAATCTTATTTTTTGTTACCTATTCATTTCTCAAAAATGATTTAATAACTAAATTATTTGATACGCTATTGGCAAAAATAGTAGCCAGCATTAATATTAGAAACCAACAATATATAATCGGTATAATTCAATCGATTAACTGTTTATCTCATTCCAATAACAAGGATTAATAAACCTTAACACTAATTTATTAATTCCTTTTTGAAAATAATCGTACATTTATCATCCTAAAAACCATTAATTGCATTGACAAAATTTAAAAACATACAGCAAAAACTAAAAGCATTCATTAAAAAATATTATACTAATGAATTGATAAAAGGATTGATTTTGTTCTTTTCGTTTGGATTATTATACTTTTTATTTACACTTTTTGTAGAATACTTTTTATGGCTAAAACCAACGGCAAGAACTATACTGTTTTGGTCATTTATAGTAATAGAATTGACACTATTAACAAAATATATAATACTGCCATTAATTAAACTATTCGGGCTACAAAAAGGAATTTCGTACAAAGATGCCTCTAAAATTATAGGAAAACATTTTAACGAAGTAGATGATAAACTCTTAAACGTATTGCAACTGAATGATGCTGAAAACCCTTCAGAATTATTAGTAGCAAGTATAGAGCAAAAATCCATTGATTTAGAGCCAATACCATTTAAACGAGCAATAAATTTTTCGAAAAATAAAAAATATCTAAAATATTTAGCAATTCCACTAGCAATTTGGCTGATTACTTTTCTTACTGGAAATGAATTTATATTTAAAGATAGCCTAGATAGAGTAGTAAACTACCAAACAGCCTATGAACCACCAGCACCATTTTCTTTTGAAGTAGTAAATGACAATTTAACATCTATTGAAGGAAAACCATTTACATTAAATGTATTAACAAACGGAAATACCATACCAGAAAATGTGAAAATTCATTTTAATGATAACGATTATTACCTAAAAGAAGAAAATTTAGGATCCTTTTCGCATACATTTTCTAACCTAAAAGAAAACACAAACTTCTATTTAACAGCAAACGGAATACAATCTAAAAATTATGAAATAACAGTAATAAAAACACCAAATATTGCACAATTTAAGATGTACCTTAATTATCCAAATTATACATTAAAAACAGATGAAAATATTAAAAACACAGGTAATGCAATAGTGCCAGAAGGCACAACAATAACATGGAAAATTAACACACAAAACACCTCAGAAATAAAACTAAATAATTTACAAGACAGCTCACATGTCGCCTTTAAAAAAACAGAAAACAAACAACTATTTTTATTATCAAAAAGAATAAGTAATAATTTAGATTATGTGATTAAAACATCTAATAATCAGCTAAAAGACTATGAAAATTTACAATACAGAATACAAGTAATAAAAGATGAATATCCAAAAATAGTAATAAAAACAGATATCGATAGTATTACACGAGGCAAAGCACAATTTGTAGGACAAATATCCGATGATTATGGAATTAATAAGTTACACATAATTTATTACGATAAAAAAAATAAAGCAAATACCAAACAATATAAAATCGCAGTAAAAAACAATACATTTCAAGAATTCTATTATATATTTCCAGAAGGCTTACAATTAGAAAAAGGAGTAGATTACGAATTCTATTTTCAGCTATTTGATAATGATGTAGTAAACGGAAATAAAAATGTAAAAACAAAAATCTTTAGTTACAGAAATAAAACAGACCAAGAACTTACAGAAGATGTGCTAAAAGAACAAAAACAAAATTTAGAAGACTTAAATAAAACAACTAAAAAAACAGAAAAACTAAACAAGTCCTTAGAAGATTTTTCAAAAAAAATGAAGAATAAGGCAGAAATGGATTGGCAAGACAAAAAAGAATTTAACCAATTTATAAAACGTCAAAAACAATACCAGCAAATGTTGGAAAATAATACCCAAAAATTACAAAATAATATTAATGAACTAAAACAAGAAAAAAATAAAACACTAGAGCAAAAGAAAGAAGATCTTAAAAAAAGATTGGAAGAAATGAAAGCATTGCAAAAAAAGAAAAAAATCTTAAATGAATTAAAAAAGTTAGCCGAAAAACTAGACAAAGAAAACTTCTTAAAAAAGTTAGACAAACTAACAAAAAAGAACAAACAAGACGAAAAATCTTTAGAACGTATACTAGAATTAACCAAACGCTATTATGTAGAAAAAAAAGCAGATGAAATTGCCGAAAAACTAAAAGAATTAGCAAAAAAACAAGAAAAATTAGCAAAAGACGAAGACAATACATCTAAAAAACAAAAAGAATTAAATAAAGAATTTGAAAAAATTAAAAAAGAATTAGAAGAATTACAAAAACAAAATAAAGAATTAAAAGAACCAATGGAAATTCCTAATAAAAAGGAAGAACAAAAATCTATTGACAAAGACATGAAAAAAGCAGATGAAAAATTAGAAGAAAACGAACAAGGAGACAAAAACGAACAAGAAAAAAAAGAAAGTAAAAAATCTGCCCAAAAGAAACAAAAATCTGCAGCAAAGAAAATGAAAAATATGAGTAGCAAAATGAAAAATGCTATGGCAGAAATGGATGCAGATATGATTGAAGAAGATATAGATAACTTAAGAGCAATAATAGAAAATCTAATCGCATTTTCATTAGAGCAAGAAGCATTAATGAACGCATTTGAAAATGTAAATGCGTCGCATCCAGAATTTTCTAAAAAATTAAAAAGGCAGCAAATACTAAAAGAACATTTTGAACATATAGATGATAGTATTTATAGCCTATCCATGAGAAATCCAAAAATAGCAACAAGACTTAATATAGATGTTGTTGAAGCACATTATAACCTAGACCAGTCTCTAGCAAACATTGCAGATAATAAAATAAAACAAGGTCTTGTAAACCAACAAGAAACAATGATGGCAGCAAATAATTTAGCCAATTTATTAAGCGATATATTAGAGAATGTACAAAACCCACCAATGAGTAGTGGCGAAGGAAAAGGTAAAGGAGGTAAAAAATCAAAAGGATTTAGTTTGCCAGATATCATAAAAAAACAAAGCAAAAGTTTATCGCAATGTCAAAAACCAGGGAATAATCCCAATGGAGGAAAAGGAAAAAAAGGGAAGAAAGGAAAACCAAAAGATGGCAAGGGAAGTAAAAGTGGAAAGGATGGAAAAGGGCAAAAACAAGGAGAAGGTGGTAAAACAGGACAAGGAGAAGGCTCTGAACAAATGAGTGGACAACAATACGAAATTTACAAGCAACAAAGTGCATTAAGACAAGCATTTCAAGACATGATGGGTAAGGCAGGTACTAAAGGCAATGCAGGTAACAAAGCACTGAAACAAATGAAAGATTTAGAAAAAATGCTTTTAGATAAAGGAATTACCAATGAAGTGATTCAGAAAATGCAAAATATAAAACACGAATTACTAAAGTTAGATAAAGCACTTTTTGAGCAAGGAGAAGATAATAAACGTAAAGCAGATACCAATAGAAACGAATTTAAAAAACGAAATATAAAAGAAATTAAAAATAAGAAACTGTATTTTAATCCAAACGAAATTTTAAATCGCCAACCATTACCTCTACGATCTAATTATAAGAAAAAAGTACAGGAATATTTTTCTGCGAAAGAAAAAAAGTAGTTTTAAATATGAAATTGGTATTGATTTCTATTTAACTTATTTTAAATTTTCACCATCAATAAGAGGCATGTTTTCTATGAGTAATGAGCTAGTACTAGATAATCCTTCTAAAATTTATCTTCGACTATAAAAAAAATAATCTAAACTGTAAACGAATTATTAGTCGAACTCAGGTTACAAATAAATAATTTTTTCATTTAAAAATGTTTAAGGGTTAATATTATACCAAATACACATTAAAATAAGCCTAATAAATCGTTTATTTTATCACTCCTTTTCTTCAAAAAACAGATCCATAACGCGTAGGCTATGAATAGATTTTTACTCATCAATGAGTAATAAACTAAATCAATTTCTTTCAGCTCATTTCTTGTAAATATAAGATTTTGCAAACTTAGGTTGGTATTATATCTTAATAAGAAGACCCTAGAATATAATAAAAAACAGAGGCAAAAGACTATAAACCTGAGTTCGACCTAATATTTGTTTTCAGTTTGAATAAATTTTTATTCAATTTGAAGTCAAATTCTCAAAGGACTAACTGGTTAGTTTAAAAGAATTTGGCAAGAATTGGAAAAAATTCATCAAA